>Ga0181601_10003823_pt1 | contig 12685 bp, 12 predicted proteins | sample 041ome_8_FD_133020 | JGI IMG/M metagenome (GOLD analysis project Ga0181601, IMG submission 133020) | Coastal salt marsh microbial communities from the Groves Creek Marsh, Skidaway Island, Georgia - 041407BS metaG (megahit assembly) | ecosystem: Environmental > Aquatic > Marine > Intertidal zone...
CCTGTAAATCCTTTTGAAAAGGACCAACTTATTATTGATAAAAATGAATTAGTTTATTTAGAAACGTATTCTTTTGAATTTAATTTGTTACAAGAAGCATTAGATAAAAACGCTATTAGCTATCTATTTAAGCTTCGATTAAATGATTCCTTTCCTTTATTAGATCCGCCTCCAAAAATTTAATGTAGCATTTTTTAGATCGATCATCTCGATTAATTGTACACTTAAATTTTTAAAAAGCAATGAAATACAGCTATTTACCATTAGCTGTTGTCTTGTTGGCGCTCTTTGGTCATCGTAGTTTAAGAGCTCAGCAAACTAGAGACAGCATTTTGTCTACTCCTTTAACCGAAGTTGTATTGATTGGATCTTTGAACGGGTTCGAACACATCAAAACGACTAAACTCTTAGCAGGAGTAGAAGACTATTTAGAATCCATGCCTTCCGTAGGAATGGTTAAGAGAGGCGCCTATGCATGGGAACCGACCTTGAATAATATGAGTTCAGAACGCATCACTATCACAATTGATGGGATGAAGATTTTTGGGGCTTGCACCGATAAGATGGATCCGATTACTTCTTATGTTGATGTATCTAACTTAGCTTTAGCTGAAGTGAATTCAGGTCAATCAGGAAGTCAGTTTGGAAACGCTGTTGGAGGCGCCATTAATTTGGTGTTAGATCGAACAGGTTTTGGTGAAAAGGAATCTAAGCTAAAAGTACAGACCGCTTATGAGTCTAATCATCAACTTTCTATTTTGGGTTTTGATGGGAGTTGGAGGTCTAAGTCCTACTATTTAGATACCAACCTCCTTTATCGTAAAGCTGAAAACTATAAGGCTGCCAATAAGGAGGAAGTTTTATACGCTCAATTCAGTAAACTTAATCTGTCGCTTACTGCTGGGAAAAAATTAAAAGATGGTTCGGTGCTTTCTAGCTCTTGGATTATAGATCGTGCCCAAGATGTTGGCTATCCTGCCTTACCAATGGATGTGTCTTTAGCACAAGCAGTGATAGGAGCTTTGGATTATAGTACAACAGTTTCAGGTGTATTTGATCGCTTTGAGTCCAAACTATACGTTAACTCCATTGTTCATATCATGGATGATTCCAAAAGACCAGTGGTTCCAATTCGGATGGATATGCCAGGAAGGAGTCTAACTTTTGGTGCCTATGCTATTGGGAAAAAAACCAAAAAAAGGCATGAGTTGGAGTTCAAGTGGGATGCGTTTTATAATAACTCCTATGCCGATATGACTATGTATCCTAATGATTCGAGTCAAAAAGCGATGTTTATGCTTACTTGGCCAGATGTAAATACCTATAATTCTGGGGTATATGTATCAGATCGATGGAAATTAAACAAGGGGGCTCTTAAAACAGATGTTAGAATCAATGGGCAATACAGTAGACTCGGGAGTGAGATGGGTCTTGAGAGTTTGCGTATTTTTTATCCAAAGATGAATAATGGTAATTCAAGGCTACTCAAAAGTATAGCACTGTCGTATCAGTTGCAACCACATCAGTGGAGCTATCAATTAGGGATCGGTTATGGAGATCGAGCGCCTTCGGTATCAGAAGCTTATGGATTTTACCTTTACAATAGTTTTGATAATCATGATTATTTAGGGAATCCAGATCTTAAAAACGAACAATCGATAGAATTTAATACGTCTTTAGCCTATACATCTTCTTTCGTCAGTGCTTCGGTAAAAGCGAATTACTTTAGAATGCCTAATTATATTATCGGGATTCCTGATCTAGCTTTAAGTCAAATGACTATTGGAGCTGCAGGAGTAAAGCAATATATTAATTTGCCTTATGCGCAGCTCTATGCATTAAGCACTCAGGTTAAGGTTCAGTGGAATACTAAATTACAAACTCTTTTGCAACTCAGTTACCATCGTTCTTACGATTCCGTTGGAGAAAGCCTTCCCTTTATTGCGCCTCTGGAATATACCGCGGAGGTTGGATATAATCATCAGGGATATCAATTGGTGACTACAATTTTTGGAGCTGGATCCCAAGTGAATTACAATCCTAGTTTTGGTGAAGATCAAACCAAGGCGTATACTATTATTGATCTCAGTATTGGAAAGCAATTTAATTTTGGAGCCACTCCATTACTAATTAAATCCGGTGTTGAAAATCTTTTTGACACCTATTACACCACCTATTCCGATTGGAATAATATTCCAAGAATGGGTAGAAATCTATTTTTAAATCTTACTTATCAATTATAATAGTTATGAAATTTCTATATACCGTTTCACTACTAACTCTAGTTATATTTTTTTCATCATGTTCCAAAGAAGAGGGCTACAATGACCCATTGGAGCATCAATTTCAAATCACTGAAATCGTTTATGATTCCTACACACTGGAGGTGTATAGTGAAAAGCCTCAACTAGAAGTTGGTTATAACCCGCTTTTATTTAGAGTAAAAGAACAAGAAACTAATCGCTATGTGGATGCATATACGGTTGAGTTTAAACCCGTAATGCATATGATTAATAACATGCATTCTTGTCCCATATCATCTGAACTTAGTGTAGTTGATCAACAGATAAAAAAGGGATTTGCTATTTTTCAGATGCCATCAAATTCTCAAGAGTATTGGGAATTGAGTTTTGATTTGACTCTTAATGGACAAACATGGTCTAGCTCTAAACAACTTGAAGTTTACCTTCCATCTGATGGCTATAAAAACAGTACAGTATTCTTAGGAGCTGATCAAAAAAAGTATGTATTAGCACTTGTTGATCCTAAAACTCCAAAAGTAGCTATCAACGAGGTGTCCATGAAGCTTTATCGCATGGATACGATGATGAGTTTTAGTGTTGTCGAAGGAGGTTTAATCACATTAGACCCTAGAATGCCAGGAATGGACAATCATTCATCTCCTAATAATGAAGATTTAGTCTTTAACAGTAATTCTGGTTCTTATGAAGGTAAACTATCATTGACTATGACAGGTTATTGGAAATTAAATCTTCAATTTTATGATGCTACTTCTACACTGATTAGTGGAAATCCTGTAACGGATGCTGTTGATTCTAGTGGGTTGTACTTGGAATTGGAATTTTAATCTACTAGTTATTTTAATAGTAATATAGATATGTTCTTCTTTAAAGGAAGATTTTAGGAATTAAGTTAACTAAAAACAGAAAAAATCAACAATATGTTTTTGTGGATTTGTAACTTTAAAAGAAAAACATGAAGCTTTGGTCCCCTTCAGAAAAAGATATTGAACAGTCCAACATGAGGTCCTATCAATCTTTTTTAACGCAGGAATATCAGTTGGAATTTGAAGATTATGAGCAATTGCACCAGTGGTCTATTACTCATATTGGCACTTTTTGGAGTTCGATAGCCGCTTATTTTAAAGTTGAATTGCACTTTGATGAGACACCTTATCAACCTGGTAAGCCGTTTTATACGGCTAAGTGGTTTGAGGGAGCTCAACTTAATTATTCTAAGTATCTATTTAGTAAGGCTTCAACCGATAGAGCAGCTATCGTATACCGATCAGAAGCGGGAGCACTCAAAGAACTTTCCTGGGAGCAATTAAAACGATCAGTTGCTTGGATGCAAGAACAATTGAGTTCAAATGGCGTTAACAAAGGTGATTGTGTTGCTGCTTATGCACTGAATACTCCTGAGGCTATCATTGCGTTTTTAGCGACCAATTCTTTAGGTGCTGTTTGGTCTTCTTGTTCTCCTGATTTTGGTGTGCAGTCGGTTATTGATCGTTTTTCTCAAATTGAACCAAAGGTATTAGTGGCCCATAGAAGGTATCAGTACCACGGAAAATCATTTGATCTTTCAGAAAAAATAACGGCTATTGAGGAAAGCCTGAATACACTAAAGGCGACCCTTACCCTTAGTGAAGCCCTCTGTGATATTCAGGATACACCCGCTGAAGTTCAATTTGTACCAGTGGAGTTTAGCCATCCGATATGGGTGTTGTATTCCTCTGGTACAACAGGGACTCCAAAAGCGATTACACACAGTTGTGGAGGAATACTTTTAGAACATTTAAAAGCCCTAGTACTTCATCAAAATCTTAAAGAGGGCGAACGCTATTTCTGGTATTCAACCACAGGATGGATGATGTGGAACTATGCCCTTTCATCCCTATTATGTGGCGCCACACTTTGCCTTTATAATGGTTCAGCAACTTATCCAGATGCAACAAGTCTATGGGAGTTTGCTTCAACAGCAAAAATAAATCATTTTGGAGGTGGAGCAGCCTATTTTATTCACTGTATGCAAAATGAGGCCTTAAAAGGTATAGATCTTTCGAGTTTAAAAACAATTGGTTCAACAGGATCTCCTTTGTCTGATCAAGCGTTTAATTGGTATTTTAAGCAATTACCAAAGGTTCAGCTGATATCACTCAGTGGTGGTACAGATGTATGTTCAGCATTTATGGGAGGGTGTCCTATTAAACCGGTATCTACTGGAGAAATTCAATGTGCCACTTTAGGGGTGGATTTACAGGCCTATAATGCAGCTGGAGAATCTGTTGAAGATCAAACAGGAGAACTCATCATCGCGCAACCGATGCCTTCTATGCCTATTTATTTTTGGAATGATCCTTCATTTACACGCTATCACTCAAGTTATTTTGAAAAGTTTGAGGGAGTATGGTGCCATGGCGATTATATAAAAATAAACAAGCAAGGAGGAATTGTTATTTATGGTCGATCAGATGCAACGCTCAATAAAAATGGAGTACGTATCGGAACAGCTGAAATATATAATACTCTTGAAGCGATGGATGTAATTAAGGATGCCTTGATTGTCAACATTGAACACGCTGATGGAAGTTCGTTTATGCCCTTATTTGTTACTCTTGACGGTAAATTAGAGGCGTCGACACGAACAGCGATTAAAAATGAACTCCGAGTAACTTGTTCCCCAAGACATATTCCAGATGCCATTATTCAAGTGGACCAGATTCCTTATACCATCAGTGGTAAAAAAATGGAGGTTCCAGTAAAAAAACTACTTATGGGCATACCTAAAGAAGTAGCAGCCAGCTTAGATGCGATGAAGAATCCCAGGTCACTCGACGATTTTGAAGGGTATTATCACAATAATCTAGCATAAAAAGTAGTTTTTTAAACACCTTTAAATTAGTTCAACTATGCTATAAGAATGTGTCAGCTCAATTTCGTTTTTCCCTGACCAGTAGGGGGTAGATTTCATTTTTAGGTTAAGCATTAGATTTTAGTATCTTTAGTGTTTAAAATCTCTAGGATGAAAATTAAAAATATACTGCTATTCGGTTTTTTGGTGTTTTCATTGAATTCCTGGTCACAAAAGGACAAGGATGTATCATCAATACCATTAGATTCTATCGTTAAAGATCTCCAGTTGGATGAAGGACTAATAACCGCTTATTTTGATTTTAATGATCAAAAGTTATTGCTGTCGATTCCAACTAAATTAATTGGTAAAGACCTATTAATGGTGAGTCGTTATGTTAAACTTCCTGCTAATTATTCCGCTTACGTCAATGCAGGTTCTAAGACTTCTGAGGCTGTTATTCGATTTGAAAAGTTGGCAAATCGTATCGTACTCAAGCAGCTTTCCTATGTTGCTGTAGCTAATGAAACTGATCCTATACACCAATCAGTTGTAGTCAATAACTTTCCGCCTATCTTAGCGAGTTTTGAAATTAAAAATGAGGAAGAAGAGTCCTTTTTAATAGATGCTAAGGATTATTTTTCAGCGGATTCTCCAGGGTTTAATATTATTGGAAGCACCCCTAAAAAGAATTTTGGTATTGGATCACTTGACAAGTCTCGATCCTGGATTGATTCAGTTAAGAGTTTTGATCAAAACCTAGAGCTAACACATACCCTAACGTATTCCGCTTCAAAATTACCTAGATCGAATCAAACCCAAACGTTAAGTTTTCAGGTAAATCATTCTATAATAATGCTTCCAGAAGACTCCATGCCTATTCGATATACAGACCATAGAGTGGGTTGGTTTTCCCTACAGAAGTACAACTATTCTTCTGAGGCTTTAAAGTCAGATGAGTATCAAATTGCTAAGCGTTGGAGGCTGGAGCCAACAGATAAAGAGGCGTATCAGCGGGGAGAACTTGTAGAACCGATTAAACCTATTATTTATTATTTAGATCCGGCAACACCCTTAAAGTGGCGTCCTTATTTTAAACAAGGGATTGAAGACTGGAATACCGCCTTTGAGAAAGCTGGTTTCAAAAATGCTATCATTGCTAAAGATCCTCCAACTAAGGAAGAAGATCCTGATTTTTCACCTGAAGATATACGTTATTCCACTGTTCGATATGTAGCATCAACTACTAGAAATGCTGTTGGTCCTTCCGTTTCTGATCCTAGAACTGGAGAGATCATAGAAAGTGATATTATTTGGTATCACAATCATCTAAGATCTTATAGAAATCGATACCTACTGGAAACAGCAGCAGCTAATCCCAAAGCTCGAACATTAGCTACTCCAGACGAAGAAATTGGGGAAATGATGCGAAGAGTTATTTCTCATGAAATAGGTCATGCGCTCGGTCTTCCTCATAATATGAAAGCAAGTTCGGCTTATCCTGTAGATTCCCTTCGATCAGGTAGCTTTACTCAAAAGATGGGAATTGCTACCACGATCATGGATTATGCGCGCTATAATTATATCGCCCAGCCCGAAGATGAAAACATTCGTTTTGTACGACAATTAGGTCCGTATGATAATTACGCTATAGCGTGGGGTTATCGGTATTTTAATCATAAATCCCCTGAAGAAATTAAAGCTATTTTATCGGCTATGGTCGATGAAAAATCGTTAGATCCTATCTATATGTTTGGCAGCTATGGCACTGATCCTAATTCTCAAACAGAAAATATTGGAGATGATCCTGTAAAAGCTACTGCTTATGGACTAAAGAATTTAAAGGTAGTTGCTAAAAATCTTGAGGAGTGGACCACTAATAATGGTGCTTCTTATGATGATTTAAAGGAACTCTACGGGGAATTATTATCAGTTTACAGCCGTTATATCAATCACGTTGCTGCGCTTATTGGTGGGGTGCATGAAACTAGAATAAACAAAGGCCAGAACGCGATTCCATATCGAACCGTTTCCAAATCTCATCAAAAAGCTGCACTTGCATCCTTACAGGAAAATCTATGGAAATCTCCCCTTTGGTTACTGGATGCGACAATGATCTCAAATTTCACAGATAAAGGAGGGTTAGATCGAATTTCAAACATTCAAAGAGCAGTGCTTCATCGAATTGTTTCAACCAGTAGGTTAAACCAAATGCTATCAACTCAGAATTCTCTCGTAGGAACTCCACTATTAGTGAGTGAACTTATTGATGAATTAGAATATATGTTGTTAAGAGCTCAATCAAATCCAGATCTCTTAGAGCGTAACCTTCAAATCAATTGGACGATTAGACTTCAAGAGCTATTAGAAGATAAACAATTGAACCCTGAAGTCGCGGCCTTGCTTCAAGCGTCATTAGCTAGAACCCATACGTATTTTAAATCGAGAAGATCCAAAGGTAATCAGCTTCAAAAGAATCACTACACCTATGGGTATACCCTCTCTAAACCACAGCAGTAATCATAACGAAATTGACATGTCAGAACAAGAACATTGGGATACCGTATATCAAACTAAAAAACCTGAACAAGTAGGATGGACCCAGTCCTATCCGGAAGATTCCATCAAAAGAATAGAGGCCTTAAAGCTATCTAAATCAGCTGCCATTATTGATATTGGAGGTGGAGATAGCGATTTGGCTTCAATTTTATTAGACAAAGGTTATACGAATATTACCGTATTAGATATTTCAGCTGTAGCCATAGAACGTGCCAAGATAAAATTAGGTCAACGGGCAAATGAGGTTCATTGGATCGTCTCTGATATCAGAGAATTTAAGCCTAAGCACACCTATGAGTTATGGCACGATAGAGCTACTTTTCATTTTTTAGTGGAAGAACAAGCTATTCAAGACTATGTCAAATTATTAGAACAATGGGCCACCAGCTATGCAGTTATAGGAACGTTTTCTGATACAGGACCTACAAAGTGCAGTGGACTTCCTATTACTCCTTACGATGAACAGAAGATGAGCACAACGTTACGAGCAGGGTTTTTTACTATTATGGAATCGGATCGTCCAGTGCACATTACACCTTCAGGTGGAATACAAAATTATCTTTTTGTTACTGCTCAAAAATACACTCTGTAACAATAATCACAGAATAAGATCATAGAAGCTATTAATTTCGTACCTCAATTATTAACAAAAAGAACTAATATTATGTTTGGATTAGGAAGTTTATTTGGAGGTGGTAACTCAGAATTTGTAACTGTTTTAGATGCAGAAGACTACAGAGCACGCGTAAGTAAGGGAAATGTTCAACTTATCGATGTTAGAACGGCAGGAGAATATCAGATGGGACATATAAAAAAGGCCATCAATGCAGATTTATTTTCTCAAGCAAAGTTTAAAGAAGTGGTTTCAAAATTTGATACCGAAAAACCAATATACCTGTATTGTCAATCAGGTAACCGTTCTAAAACCGCATCAAGTATCTTAGTTGGAATGGGTTTTAAAGAAATTTATGACCTTAGAGGTGGGATATTAAGTTACTAGATTAGGAGTTTATCTAATGAAAACCGAAGTTAAAAAGCTTCGGTTTTTTTATGTGACCAATTTTTTAAAAACATAGTTGAGTTCTGTAGCGATTTGAAGCGAACGTTCATCGTACTTCGATGGCTCTAATTCTGTGTTATCAAATGCTTTTGGGTCTTCAAAACGAATAGCAAAGCGTTTTTCTGCACCAGGAATAAATGGACAGTTTTCATCTGCTGAAGCACAAGTCATTATTGCTGCAAAATCGTTCTGTGGATTCACAGGATCATCATAGTGTTTTGAGAATAAATCGATTGAGGTGTTAGTTCCAAAACTTAGGCTATAGATAGGATTAGTTCCATTGGGTTTACTTTCAATAACAAACCCCATTCGTTTTAAAGAGGCAATTGTTCGCTCATTACAAGCCGTGACTTCAACTCCACCTGAATAGGAGTTTATTGGAATGGAATAATAGGTACCCAATACAAAAGCCCATACCTGTGAGAATTGACTTCTTCTTGAATTATGGGTACAAATAAAGTTGAGGTTAATCGCTTTTGATTGAGTTCTTTTTTCGTGAATGTATTTGGATAACTCATCTAGGTACATTCTTCGTTCTGACGAAATCAGTTCGTTTGATAGGCTTTCAATTATCGATTTGATAGTGATGGTCATTATATGTAAAATTTCTTTTTAAGCCAAAAGGCTGCTTGTACTAATAAGATTAAGGCTGGAACTTCGACAAGTGGACCGATAACTCCTGTGAATGCTTGCCCTGAATTTAACCCAAACACTCCAATGGCTACTGCTATGGCTAACTCAAAATTATTTCCTGCTGCAGTAAATGAGATGGCAGCATTGGTGCTGTAGTCAGCTCCAAGTTTCTTAGCTACAAGAAAAGACACCAAGAACATCACCGCAAAATAGATCAGTAATGGTAGGGCTATGCGGACGACATCCATTGGAAGCTCTACGATAACCTCTCCTTTGAGACTAAACATTAAGACTATGGTCGCTAATAAGGCAATCAAGGTTAGTTTAGATACTCTTGGTATAAATGTTTCTTGATACCATTCTTTTCCTTTACTATTGATTAAGAATCTTCTTGTTAGATATCCTGCAGCAAAAGGAATCCCTAAATAAATACCCACACTTTTAGCAATTTCACCCATAGATAAATCTACAACGACTCCCTCTATTCCAAAATAAGGAGGAAGTACCGTAATAAATACATAGGCGTAAACCGAATAAAGCAGTACTTGAAAGATACTGTTTAAGGCCACAAGACCAGCAGCGTATTCTCTACTTCCTTCCGCTAGTTCATTCCATACGATGACCATAGCAATACAGCGAGCTAATCCAATTAAGATAAGTCCTATCATATACTCAGGATAGTCGCTAAGAAAGAGAACAGCAAGAGCAAACATGAGTATAGGACCAATAATCCAATTGATCAATAACGACATGGATAATACCCTAGTGTTTTTAAACACTTCTTTCATATTTTCATAGTCCACCTTAGCAAATGGAGGGTACATCATGAGTATTAAGCCAATAGCAATTGGAATATTAGTAGTACCACTCGATAAGGAGTTAATAAATCCTGAACTCTCCGGTAAGAAGTATCCTAAACTCACTCCAACAGCCATAGCTAAAAAAATCCATAAGGTTAAAAAGCGGTCTAAAAAAGATAATTTTTTACGCTGAATAGCGGTACATGCCACTTTTTGTAATTCTTCTTTATTCATTTGTGCAACAATTTATTTGGATCGCATTGATTTGATGTAGAAATTCACTCCATTGAGTTTGAATGTGATTCCAATGCTCTGAATTTAAACAATAACAAGTTTTGGTGCCTTCTATTTCTCCTTGAATAATTTGAGCTTCTTTAAGAGCTTTAAGGTGTTGAGAAACAGTAGCTTGTGATAGTGGTAGTTCCGCTACAAGTTCTCCACAAACACAGCTTGTTCTATTCGCTAAGTACGTTATAATGGCTATTCGTGCTGGATGAGCCAGTGCTTTCATCCAATTGGAGAGTTGAATGTACTCGTGTTGATACGCTATTATTTTAGTTGTTCCCATAATTAATCGCAATAATACGATAATTAATACTTTTTCAAACTCATAAGGAGCATATTTAATGATAAATTAAAGTTGATGAGTGATGAATTAGTTCCAGGTGTATTGTTATTAGATATACCACTTAATTTGATATCTTTGCAAAAAAATTATAGCGATGACATCAAGAGGTTCAATAGAATTAATGGCTCCAGCAGGGAATTTTGAATCCCTACAGGCTGCTTTAGATAATGGTGCGGATTCTGTGTATTTTGGAGTAGAACAACTCAATATGAGAGCTCGTGCGAGTATTAATTTTACACTCGATGATCTTCAAGAGATTTCAGATCGTTGTAAAGCAACTAATGTTCGAACGTATTTGACTTTAAACACGATTATTTACGATCATGATTTATCGATTATAAAAACACTTTTAGACGCAGCTAAAAAAGCGGATATCACTGCAGTTATCGCTATGGATCAAGCAGTGATTGCGTATGCCCGTCAAATAGATATGGAGGTGCATATCTCAACACAGATAAATATCACGAATATTGAAACAGTAAAGTTCTATGCACTGTTTGCTGATACGATGGTACTTTCTAGAGAACTTTCCTTAAATCAAGTCAAGAAAATTGTTGAGCAAATAAAACGGGAAGAGATCAAGGGGCCTTCTGGTCGATTGGTTGAAATAGAAATTTTTGGTCATGGAGCACTTTGTATGGCTGTTTCTGGAAAGTGTTATTTATCACTACACTCCAAGAACTCCTCTGCAAATAGAGGAGCTTGCAAGCAAAACTGCAGAAAAAAATATACCGTAATTGAACAAGAAACTGGATTTGAAATTGAACTCGACAATGAGTATATGATGTCTCCAAAGGATCTTTGTACGTTAGATTTCTTAGATCAGGTTGCCGATGCGGGAATAAAAGTACTCAAAATAGAAGGAAGAGGTAGAGCTCCAGAATATGTAGCAAAAGTGATTCGTTCCTACCGAGAAGCGATTGATGCTATCGATCAGGGGACCTTTACACATGACAAAGTTGTTCATTGGATGGAAGAGTTGAGTAAGGTTTACAACAGAGGATTTTGGTCTGGATATTACTTAGGTCAAAAGCTTGGTGAATGGAGTGCTATTTCAGGATCTGCTGCTACTCAGAAAAAACTTTATGTTGGTAAGGGCGTACATTTCTTCCCTAAAGCTAATGTAGCTCAATTTAAGATGGAAGCTTTTGATATCAATGTAGGAGATCAGTTATTGATTACAGGGCCTAGCACAGGTGTTCAGGAATTTGAACTTACGGAAATGATGGTTAACGATCAAAAATCAGATTCAGCTAAAAAAGGGGATGAAGTAACCATTCCTTTAAATTTTAGAGTACGAGCTTCTGATAAACTCTATAAATACGTACCCGCTTAATGGTCGTAATAACGCTTCAGAGAAAAAAGTGTATTGGGTGCAACTACTGTGTTGAAATGGCCCCAGGACAATTTCGTATGTCTAAAAAAGACGGTAAAAGTGTCCTGTTAAATTCGGTAGATAAAAAGGGATTTCACACCTTAAAGTCTGCTGAAAACCACATCTTTGAAGATAGTCTAAAAGCTCAAGAAGCTTGCCCTGTTAATATCATTTCTACTAAACTGATTTGATTTTCTGCAATAACACTATTTAGTAATTACATTCATTAAGTTACTTAAATTAGACTTAACAATTTTATAATATTGATTTTACCATTTGATAGTCTTTAGTGTTCATTTTTGTAAGGTCAAAATGACCACTAAAAATCGAATCGTTTTTGTCAAACATTTTTTAGTGTTAGGGGCATTAATTTGCCCCTTTTTTTTTACCTCAAAATAATATAGGCTTAACATTAAGTTAACATTGGTTTCGGACTTTTGCAGCAACAAAAACAGATTCGAAATCATGAAAAATTATTTTTTGATAGCACTTATTGCTATCACATTTAGTGTTAATGCACAACAAGGTGTAGATGA
>Ga0181601_10003831_pt1 | contig 12669 bp, 7 predicted proteins | sample 041ome_8_FD_133020 | JGI IMG/M metagenome (GOLD analysis project Ga0181601, IMG submission 133020) | Coastal salt marsh microbial communities from the Groves Creek Marsh, Skidaway Island, Georgia - 041407BS metaG (megahit assembly) | ecosystem: Environmental > Aquatic > Marine > Intertidal zone...
ACATCGGGACCGGCGCGGTGGACATCGGGCGCGGGCGAGACCACCAAAACGCGCGTTCCGGAGGGTCCGGAGGCGACTTTTTTGACGCTTCGTCGTACGCCGACCTGGACGCCGGCGTGTATCAGCCGCCGCGAACGGGTCCCGGTTCCGGTTTTCGGTCCTCGTCGTCCTCGTTCCTGCTCACCGGCCAGAGGGCGGCGCCGTCGCCGGTGGACCTGGCGCGCGAAGCTGGGCGAAGCGTGTCACTAAGAAACACGAACACGAAGGATCTCGGCGACGCGCTCGCGCTCGACGCGGCGGCGGCGGCGGACGCCGCTCGGCCGCGCCGGGGCGTCGGCGCGTCTTCCTTTGCGCGCGCGCCGCGGCGCGTCGGCGCGGTGGGCGCGGCGGCGGACCGGTTTCCGTACGGCGACGCCTTGGTGCTGCACCCCGAGCACGCCGACGCGCGGGACGCCGCCTCGGCGCGCGTCTCGCGCGGGCGCGCGTTCGATTTCGGGCGCGCCGCGGGGCGCGACCCGGACCCGCGCGCGCGTTGGGGCGAGGACGACGTGATCCACGCGCTGCGCGCCGAGGCGCCGACGACGTCGACGCTCGACGCGTCGCTGGCGAAAGTGCACGCCGCCGGCGTGGACGGGCGGACGCTCGCGGCGGCGCGGCGGATGGAGAGGAGGGCGAGGCTCGAGGCGCGCATGCCCCGGCGCGCGCCGGGCGAGGACGCGCCCAGCCGCGAGCGGACGGACGGGCCGGTGCGGTGAATGCTTCGATGAAGGTTATGTAGATAGCGTAGATAGGAGGAGCTGATCGTAAAAATACTACTCCCACCTTATTACTTGAGCGACTTTCGTGAACAGGAGACGTGTGCGTGCGTTCGCGCGGTGCATCAACATCTTCGATCAACATCTTCGCTCGCCGGGCGGGCACTCCCCCATGCCCATGGCCTCCGGCGGCGGGGGCAGCATCTCGCGGCTGTCGATAACCTGCACCAGCGCCAGGTACCCGACCGCCAGCGCGACGCTCACGACACCTGTCGGAATCGAGAGGAGGACGGGGTTAGCATCGCGCCGTCGTTCACACTCGAACGAGCGCGTTTTTCGCGTTCGCGCGCGCGCGTCTCGCGGTTTCGCGCTTATGCGCCACGTCGTCCCGAGGGATAACGACCGAGACGTCCGTCGCGGCGGTCCGTTCGTGTTCGGGACGCACCGGTGATGATGGCGGTGATCTGTGCGCCCTTGACCTCTTCGTCGTCGCTGAGCTCGGGGAAGGACAGTTCCTCGGGCGCGGGGGCGGGCGCGGGGGTCTCGTCGTCCTCCGCCGCGCGCAGCGCGGCGGTGTGCGATCCTCGCAGATGGGTCGCGCGGAAAAACGCGCCCGAGGGCGCGCGGGTCGCGAGCGCGCACGAAACGCGCGCCTTGGGGGAGGCGCGGGGGGTCGCGCGCGCGCCGGCGGCGGCGACGGCGGTTCGGGAGACGGCGAAGGACATGTTGCGAGACGCGCGCTCGGAGAGTGGTAACACGCGCGGCCGGTTGGCCACACCGACGTCGGCACCGCGAGCGTGTCTTTTCGACCTGAAAACTGACGAGTGAGGAATTTGCCACGTGTGCGGCGTCCGTCTTGTCCGTCTTCCCCGGGAGAAGGTTTCGGAACCCGCGCGGCGGCCGCACACCGTCCCGCGCGCTCCGCGGAACGCACTCGCGCGCGCGTCTCGTCGTCTCGCTCGGCGCCTCGAGCGAAGGTAGCCGCCTCCCGCTCCCGCTTCCGCGTCTGGACTCGCGCGGCGGCCCCTTCCCGTCGCGGAGACGCACCGCCGACACGTCTCCCCGCCGACCGCTCGCTTCGCGCGCGACGCGTTCGCCATGGCGGACGGGAACGACCGCAACTGGAACGCGCTGCTGAAATGGTCGCTGGCGCAGACGCACGACGGCAACACCGCGAACGTGCGGGACGACGGCGCGGGAGATGCGGCGGCGCCGAGGGCCATCTCCGAGGCGGACATCGCGTGGTTCACGCAGGCGATGCAGGACGGGATGGTGGATGAGGTGAAGCGCATGAAGGAGATTTCACTCGCGATCGGGACGAACGCGCTCGAGGTCCTCCCGTCCCGGGAAGACATCGACGCGCGGCTCGAGCTCATGCGCGAGCTGAACGACCGCGTCTGCTCCGTGGACAACGGCGGGGACCTGCACACGATCGGGGGTTTGGTTCCCGTGGTCATGAACCTCTCGTCGCCGCACGCGGAGTTGCGCGCCGTCGCCGCCGAGATCGTCGGCACGACCACGCAGAACCACGCCAAGGCGCAGATCGCGGCGGTCGAGTGCGGCGCGGTCGCGCCGCTGTTGCGGCTCGTCGAGGGCGAAGGAGGCGACGCCGAGCCTTCCGGCAGCACTTCGACTGATGCCACTGACGCGCCTCGTGGGTTTGAGTCCGAGGCATCCGCGAAGAAAGCCGCGCGGCTCGCCGAGTGTCGCGTGAAGGCTTTGCTCGGGCTCTCGTCGTTGACCCGCGGGTGCGCCGCGGCGACGGCGGCGTTTTTCAAACTCGGCGGCGCGCGGAGCGTCGCGCGGTGCGTCGAGGCGTCGTTTACGGACGTGACGAACGACGATTTGCGAAATTTAACCCTGAAAACGAAGACCAAGGCGCTGCATCTGGCGAGGCACCTGTGCGTGATGAGCGACGCGACGATGGCGATTGTGGTGGACGCCGATTTCGCGACGAGCGCCGGAAAGGCGCTCGCCGAGGCGACGCCTTCTTTCGGCGCGCTGGGCACTTCGTGGTCCGACGCGTTTCGGGCACAGGAAAAAACAAGCATGTCCACGGAGACCATCTTGGGAAGCCAGCTGCGCGAAGCGTCGCTGCGTCTGCTGCTGGACGTCGCGCGGTGCGTCGATTTCGCGAAAAACCCGAAGGCGCTCGAGCAGCTGAGAGGCGAGCGCGTCGTGGGCGCCATCAACGTCGTCGGCCGGTGGTACGCCACGTTCGACGCCGACGAGAAGGAGACGCACCGGGACGAGATGACCGTGTGCGCCGAGCTGGCCAAGATGTTCGGGTAGGCGATGGAGAGGTGTGAGAGACGCATGAAGGGAGTGTTTGAGGAGGCGGACGGCGGACGCTCGCGAAGGATTTCGGCGACGTACGTAGTTTTTGACGTTTTGAGTTTGCTCTCGAGATGTGCTTAATTGCTTAATTAATTGTCTCGCCACAACGCGCGACGCGGGAGGGTCGTGCCCGGCACGCGCGAACCCGTCCGGTGGCATGTCTCCGCTCGCGGGGAGCGTCGAGTTCAAGCCCGAGCCCGAGCCCCCTCTCGGGGAGGAGGACGGGCACGGGTCCCAGGCTGAGGCTGGGGCTGACGCACCCGCTGAGGCGGACGACCCGTTCGATCCCGGGCTCGCTCCCGGGGTCGACCCCGGGGTGACCCTCGTGGGTCGGACGGTGCAAGAGTCGGACGTGTACGACACGAGCGGCGAGCTCGAGGTCCGCGGCCGAGTAGGAACCGTCGCGGGCACGCGGCCGCACGAGCACTTGGGCCGGGTGTACGATGTGACGTATTCCGACGGGAAGGATCGCGAAGTCGTCTTGGAGGAGCTTTTGCTCGTCTTGTGGCGCGACGAGTCGTTGGTCTCGAGCGAGATCAAGAGCGCGCGCGAACGCGCTCGAGCCGAGGCATCGCCGGGCGTAGGTTTCGCGGGGCCTGGCCGGAAAAACGGGCAACCCGTGAGGTTCTCCGGCGTGAGAACCGACGACGATCTTCGGAACGCGAGACCGTTGTTTTACGCATCCGCCTCCGTGACGCACACGGAGACTCGGACGTTCGACATGCTCTTCAACAAACGCGAGGGCGCGGCGGCGGCGTTCGACTTGCTCGTGCGGCGCCTGCACCTCGTCGCGACGCGGACGCGGAAGCGGAATAAGAACAACAAGCGGTGTCTGGTGAAGTTCCACAGGAGCCAGCTCGGCCGACAGAACTTCCCCAAGGCGAGCGCGCGCGACCTCGTCGGGATCGTTCGCGCGACCAAAGCCGGTCCGGCGGATTTCAAGTCGGCGGAGGAGCTGCGGCGCGACGACGCGGAGAGATCTCCCTCTTTGCCGGACGAGACCGCGGCGCGAAAGAAACAGAGACCGAACCCGCCGAGCGAGACTGACGCGGCGAACGCGAAAGGGAAAGGGAAAGCGAAGCCGAACGCGAAAGGGAAACCGAACGCGAAAGAGAAGCCGAACGCGAACGCGAAAGGGAAACCGAAAGGGAAACCGAACGCGAACGCGAAACCGAACGCGAAAGCGGAGACGGCGACGGCGCCGCCGGACGCGTCGCGGCTCGCGGCGGACTTGGCGTTTCTGCGGAGCAAACTCGCGGAGGTGCGTGAGATGCAGCGCAAAGGGGATATCTCGGAGTCGGATTACGAGAAGATAAAGGCGCACCTCATTCAGAGCATGTACCCCCCGGCGACCGAGTGACGGGCGGCAAAGACTTTTTTTAGTGAAAAAACGACCGCGTTCAGAGTGTTTCGGCAGTTCTCGCGCTTCGCCTCAAGGGTGATTACATGAGCACGTGTCGCGAGCCACGTGCCCACGTCATCGATGGGACGACCACTGTTACTGCGCGCGCTCCCTTCAGCTGTACTCGCGCAACGATCACGTCCGTTCTCGGTTGGACGTGGACGGCGGCGGCGACCGCGCGTCGTCTCGCTCGCGGCGCCGCCAGCCGCCTGGTCGCCCCCATGGCGCGCGGGCGCGTCGCGAAGCCGGCCGCGTCGCGATCGACTTCGCGAAACGCCTCCTCGGATGCCGCGAAGGCATCCGACGCGGCGAAGGCGGACGAGAGCGCCCTGCTGGACCTCGGCCCCCTGGAGGAGGGCGTGCTGGTGTGCCGCCCGAGCTCCCGGAACCGCTCGCCGTACGTCGGCGACGTGCGCCTCGTCTCCGGCCCGAACGAGGGCACCACGTGCGTCACGCACCTCCCCAACTTGGACTCCGGAGGCAAGTGTCGGCCGGGCGTGCGCCTTTTGTGCCGGCGGCAGCCCGGCGTGGGCCCGGACACCGTGGGCAAGTTCGGCACGCCCAAGTGCGAGCTGGTGTGCCAGCTGCTGCGGTGCGAGGAGCCCGAGAACGCGCCCGGCGGGGTCTGGGTCTCGGCGCACCCCGCGATCGGCGAGAAGTTGACGCAGGCGTTGATGCAAAGAGGCGCGTTCGACGACCGGCTCTTCATGCGCGTCGGAAGCCCGGCGAAAAAAAAAGAAGACGTCGTCGACGACGGGTCCCCGTTCGATCAGCCCCCAGTGTCGGTATCCCCCGTGTCGTCCCAGGTGTGCCGCCGCCGCGAGGTGAGCGAGAGCGCGAGCGGGTCGTTCCGGCCGGACTTTTCCGTCGAGCACCCCGACGGCTCAGTCACCGTGGTCGAGACGAAGCAGGTGGTGGACACGGATTACGACGCCGCCACCGCGGCGCGCGCGGCGGCGCTTCAGCCGGGGCACCCCGTGTACGCGATGGGAAACTCGACGCAGCACGTCGCGAACGATGAAGCGCTCGCGACTCCGTACGTCCGGAGCGGCATCTTCCCCTGGGGAAGGCGCGGGCAGAAGGGCCCGGACGGCGAGCCGGTGGTTTCGGCGCGCGCCATCGACCACCTGCGCGAGCTCTCCGCGATCGCGCGCGGCGACGTTTCGACGGACGTTTCGAATCTCTCTTCCGGCCTCACCACGCGCGCGGCGGTAGTGCTCATGGCGGGCAGGCACGACGTGTACTCCATTCGCGCCAACGGCGCGGCGTGTCCGAGCTTCGCGAAGCACGCGGGTTTGGCGGCGGCGAGCGGCGTGGCGATCCTGGGGCACAAGGTGCGCTGGGGGGAGGGACCGGATTCCGGCAAGGCGTTCGACGCGGGGCCGGTGCCGATCGAGGCGCCCTTGAGCGAGGGTGACGAGGTGCTCGTGCCGAAGCCCACGAAGCGGAAGGCGCCGGCGGCGAAAGAAGCGCCGGCGCGGAGCGACGGCGGCGACGACGAGAAGGCGTCCGCGGCGGGAAAGCGAAACGCGGGGTCTCCCGCGAAGCCGAAACGGCGCCGACGCGGGACTGAGGCGCGAGAGCCGGCGTAGCGTCTCAGTAGATACCTAAAGGAGTCTCTATTTAATTACGTAGCTACAGTATAGTATAGAGTGATGGGTTCTGCTATGTGTGTTTTCCTCCGATGACAAAGCACGCCGCTCGCGCGTTCTAAACGTCCTACTGTGCGTCGCGCGCGTTTCTTTCCCTCGGCGGCGCTAGAGCGGCAGGTACGACTTGGGCTTGACGAGTCCGAGCGATCGGCCGCACGCGAACACCAGGGGCTTGGCGATGTGCACGCCCATGGTGAGCACGGTCTTCAGCCCCTGCGCGCCGTACGGGAAGTAGCTCACCTGGTAGTACAGCAGCGCGGCCGCCTGCGCGACGGACGACAGGATGGTCAGCACGTAGCTGTGCAGGACCAGCGAGCAGTACAGCGTCCCGAGCAGCGCGCCCACGTAGGCGAGGCTCAGCACCAGCCGCTCCGGCGCGACCATGTGCGCAGCCTGCGCCTGCGCGCCCCTGAGCGCGCCCACGGCGCACACCGAGCACGCGCTCGCCACGGAGAAGCACACCGCGAACTTCGCGGGGAAGAGCACCAAGACGGGCACGTAGAAGAACGCGAGCGAGTACATGACGCTGGACGCGGCGCCGAGCGCGAAAAACGTCGCGACGCGATCCGGAGAGAGGCTCTTCATGCTCTGGCCGATCTCCCTCGTGGCGGACGCCGCGTACGCGCCCGCCTGGCCGGCACCCGCAGCGACGTAGCTGGACGCCTCGCCCGCGTCCCGCGAGAGCTCCTTCCCGAAATTGATGAGCTCGTGGGACGTGCTAGACGCCATGGAGCTCAGGTTGGCTTGCATGCCCTGCACGTCGATGTCCTTGGTGGCCTGCTTGAACGAATCGCTCAGGGACGTCCCCGCGGTCTTCGCGAAGCTCGCCAGGCCGTCCATGTCGGGCAGGTCCTGCGTCGCCTTCTGGGAGAAGTTCTTCCAGTCTGAAAAGAGGACGGGCGCGACGGGGCTCGGGGTGGTCAGCCGGGCGTTCGAGCCCTTCGCGGTTCTCACCGCGGGACGCGGGACGTTCGGGTTCGATCGCGATCGAGGTTCGACCGGATCCGACGTCCGGGCGAAGCTTCGTCGTGCACTGCGCGCGCGTGCACGCACCGGAAAGAAAATTTGAGCCCCCCGAACCGGGCGCGCTCATCCCCGGCGCGACCCAACCGCCTGCGCTGACGTCGGCGGGCTCGGGCTCGAGTGAGGCGCGGAAGGGCGGGGACGGGAAGGGAAAGCTTGTCTTTCAACTCAGTTCTCGGTCTGCAGCGACTCTCCGCTCCGCGACGAATATTATCACTCAGTGGCCTGGAAGATTTTCTTCGCACTTCGCGACCATCCAGTCCTCGTGCGTTGCCGTCGCCTGCATCTCCGCGGCGTTTTCTTTTTTCGTGCAGAAGAACACCACGCTGAACCGCTCACCGCTCCAACCCTCGACCCAGTGCACGTTACGACCGTCGATCCTCGCGACTCTGTTTTTCACGTTCACGCGAAGGACCCGGCCGGTGGGGACGAATCGTTTCGCCGCCGCGTCTTTCTTTTCCCCGTCGCGTCGTCCCCGCGCGGCGCGGTCCCCGCCGGAATCCCCGTCCCCGGCATCCCCGGTGTCGCGAGCGTCCCCGGGACGGGCAACTTCCGCGACTTCTTCGGCGACTTCCTCGACGCACAACGCACCTTCAGAAAGAGGAAAGTCCCCGAGCGCCAACACGTACTGATGCGACGTGTCCCTGGCGTCTACGTGCGGGGACCCGCGAAACGCTCGCGTGAGCGCCACGGCGTCGAAAGCGGGGGGTTCGTCTCCCGTCGTCGAACGACACGCGACGTTCAGGGTCGCCTGCGCGAGGCGCCACAACTCGACGACTTTTTTTAAATGACTGCCGTGTTCGCTCGTCCCCGCGTGGTTTTCGAGCGCGATCATTTTGTCGACGTCCTTCCTTTTGAGGACGGAGTACGCGGCGGCGCCGACGCCTTTGCGTTTTTTCGAGTCTTCGGGCCAACCGTCGAACGCGCGAAGCGCGTCGAGTAACCTCGACGCGTGATGACTCTCGCCTTGAACGTCCAAACGCCGACCGTCGATCGATCGCGTCGGTCGTTCGCCGTTCATCGACGAAGCGAGCTGTCGACAGAGCCGCAGGTGGCGCGTGATTTTGCATCTCGGCGGTTCTCTTTTCGCCGGGAAAAGGCTTGTTTTCGGTCCGGCGTCACCGCCAATCTTCGCGCGTTTCGCGTCTCGCGCGTCATCCTCTGTGAGGGTACGAGTATCGCACGACGCCGCGGCGAGTCGCCGTTCGAGCTCGGGCGTGGGTAACGGCGCGAGCTGCGTTTCCAGAGAAGGGCTCAACGTGTGGAGGGGAAACGTTTCAGCTCTCGCGTTTCCCAGAGGCGTCACCCGGCGATGTTTGTATCCATGGGTGCACGGCACCTCGAGCCCGTCGACAAGCAAAGCGCCGAGGAAATCACGCATGGAAGCGCACTCCACCGCAGCCGATTTGGAGTCCTTCAGTTTCCACACGCGCGCGTGGCCGGCCGGCGGCGGCGGGACGTCGGGGACGGACCCCGTGTCCACGACGTCGTTCGCGTCGGCCGCATCTTCGAAAAGGTCGAGCCCGAGCAACAGCGCGATGAGCGTGCGCTCCCAGCTCGGCTCGAGGTCGCGCGCCTCCAGAAGGAACCTCCGTCGGTGCTGTGGAGATGTCGCTGATGAGGGCACCTCCCCGGACGTCCCCATCGCGAGCGCGACCCCCTGACGCGCGACGCGCGCGGACGCGTGTAGAGTCCGAGGGAAAGGTAACAACACTCGTGTGCGTCTCGGCGTTTTCGTCGGATCCGAAAAGCATTTCGTGAAAGCATCACGGAAAACGCAACCGGTACCGCGGTACGAGTACGACATCTAAACACTCCTAGCCCCCTCCCCTGCTCTGCTTCGCGTCCAGGATCCTCGCGACGATCGCGCTGTCGAGAGGTGCGGGGTCGACGGTCCGCGCGGCGGCGGCGGCGACGCACTCCGAGAGCAAATCGTCGACGGCTTTCGCGTCCGCCGGCGAAGCCGCCGCGCCCCGCGCGACCAACCGCGGCTTTAAAAACGCCAGGTCGAGCTCCGTCTGGTGAAACCCCCCGCGCGAGAAGCGCGGCGTCGCGCTTAACATCTCGGAAAAGGCGCGCAACACGAAGCGAACCACGGAGACGGTCACCGCGGCGCGCGCGCACGACCGGGGCACGAACCCGCGTCCCGAGTCGGAATTTCCGACTTCTGAACCGGCCAGCGTCGGAACGCTCGGTTCAGAAGTGCCGGCGTTTTTGTCCAACTGAAAGCCCGTTTCGGAAAAGGACGAGGACAAAATCGCGCCGGCTTCGGCGTCGACGCGCGCCATCTCTTCGAGCAGCACATCCGCCACCGGCCGCACGTCGCGCGGCTCGCGCGCCTCGGCCCAGTCCACGGTGCGCATGGTCCGGCGGAGCATCGCGGCGGCGGCGTCGCCGCGCGCGCGCGCAAACGCCGCCGCCAGGAAAAGCGCCGCCTCGTCGGCGCGCGCGCGCGAAATCTTAAACCCGGCGCTCTCTGGTTCATCTCTGTGAACCGGAGACGTACCGATCGCGCGCGCCGCGTCGGGTTCCCGTTCCCGCGGCGGGAAGCAGAGATCGAGCTGAGTGGCGACGGCGTCCACGCCCTCGTCGCGCACGAACGCCGCCGTTCGCGCGCACGCCAGCGCGAAGAGGGGATCGAAGGATGACGGATCGACGAGCTCCGAGCTCGTTTGAGATCCATCGATCGATTCCGCGCTCCGCGCTGACGGCTCGGTTTCCGCGGCGGTTTCCGAATCCGTCGCCGACACATCCGTCGCCGACACGTCCCGCCCTCGGCGCGCCGCCTCGGCGAGTGGCGAGCGGTCATCGCTCTCGACGCGAAGAGCCTTCGGCGGCGGCGCGCCGCACGCGCCGGACGCGACGCCGGCGGCGGCGAGCCTGGCCAGCGTCGCGCGCACCACCGTCTGCGACTCGGCGCGCACGAGGCCCTCGAACTCGGCGCGCCAGCCCATGACCATCACCGGGCGCTCTTCCAGCAGCGCGCGCGCGTCGGCCAGAGCCTCGGCGACGCCGCCGGCGAAGACGGCGGCGACGCGCGCGAGCGTCTCTCGCAACGCCGCCGTCTCTCGCGCCGCGCCGAACGTATTTTTTTTCACGCTCGCGCCGACTTCGCTCGGGATCCCGAGTCGGCTTTCCGAAGCGAGAGACGCGACCGTCTCGAGCTCGTCCAGCGCGCGAACGAGCTTCGTCTCGAGCGCGTGAAACGCCGCGCGCACGCGCCCGCGCACGGCGCGCTCCACCACCTCCGCCGCGCGGTCGCCCAGCCCTAACCGGGGCACCAGCCGGTGCGCCGACGACAGGTCCGCCGCCATCGTGGCCAGCGCCGCCATCAGACCTTTCGCGGGGACGAGTCGAGGGTTTAAGACGAGTCGTGACGACGCCGCGTCGGACGTTTCTGACGTTTCTGCTGTCTCGGCGGCGGAGGAGTCCAGCGCCAGCTTTACGAGGGCGAAGTACCTGGCGAAGAGCGGGCGACCGGCGTCGACGAGCTCGCCGCGCGCGTCCCTCCCGGACGCGTCTTCGTCGTCGTCGCCGAAAACCTCCAGGTACTCGCCGGCGAACCGGTGGAACGCCTCCAGGAAGTCGCCGTCCAGGCGCGCCACGAACGCGCGCGGGTCCGCGTGAATCGCCGTTCGCCCGGCGGGACTGGAGACGGACGATTCGCCGAGCGCCAGCGCGCGCTCCATGGGCGCGCGGTGCGAGCGCACGAACGCCGCGCGCGACTCGCCGCGGGGCGCGCCCAGCTTCGCGAGCAGCGCGACGCACTCGGAAGCGCTCAGGTTCAAAGGCGTTTTTTCGCGCTCAGGTTCAAAGGCGTCGTTCGGCGCTCCGACGGTCGTCGACGGGTTCGTCGACGGGTTCGTCGACGGGTTCTCCGTGGCGTCCATCGGCGCGATACCGAAATCTTCCGCCATCGTCGCCGTCTCGCCGCGCTCCGCCGTTCTCCGCGCGCGCGCCGCGTCGGCGGCGCGCGTCGCCGCCCGCGCCATCGCCTCGCCGATTTCCGAGCGCGCGCGCGCCGCCTCCACCTCCGCCAGTCTCTTGACCGCGACAAACGCGCCTCGGTCGCCGTGCTTCTCGAGCAGCGGCCGCACCGCGGCGTAGTAGTGCGCGGCGGCGGTCGGCGCGCCGCGGTCGAGCGCGGCGCGCATCTTCTCGGGAACGTCAAACGCGCGGCGGAGCTTTTGAATGAGATTGCGGACGCCGGAGAGCGCCAGCACCGTGTCCCGTCGCGCGGACAGGTTTTGGTCCACCGCCTCCGCTTTCGTCACGGTGCGTGAGATCAACGCCTTCGCCTCCGCCATCTTCTCCTCCATCGCGCGCGCTTTCACGCGCACGTCGCTCACCGCATCCGCGGCGGCGATGAACGTGCTGTAGTTGTCGTACACCAGCGTCTGCGCGTCCCCGTCCAGGCGCCGCGCCTCCTCGCGCATGCTCGCGCACTTTTTCCGAAGCGCGTCCAGCGGCGTGCGCTCCAGCGTCTCGCGCACGTAGCGCTCCGCGTCGAAGTCGGGCGCGTCGATGGGCTCCGCGGGAACGCGCGCGCCCGACGCGAACGGGGCGTCGCCGCTCGATCCGTAATACGAAGAGAGCAGACTCCGCACGCGTCGCGCCTTCTCCTCCGCCTCGGAGGCCATCGCGAGCGTCGACCGCGCGTCCGCCCCTGAACCGCCTTTCCCGCGACGGACCCGAGTCCGGAAGCGACCGAGCCGCGCGCGCGACTCTCGGACCGACTCGAACCGGAGAGTCGATTGAATTGCGAACTCAGATGGCCTCGCTCCGGAGTCCGGACGGACTCTGTCGAGGAAAGTCCCACACGTCCATCCACGGTCTGTGACTCGAGAACCAACGTGTCCTGAGAGCCATCCATATGGCTTGGTCGCGCCCTTTTGCGCGTTCGGTTTGACGCGTGTTTTTCCGCGGCCTCGCGCGTCCGGCGCACTTCGCCCCGCGCGGCGTTCGGCGGCACGCGCCGACTCTCGCCCGGCTCAGGGATCCTCGCCCCGCGTTCGCGATGGGATACGCCGGCTACGCTCCCGGCCACAAGGTGGTGGAGCTCACGGTCCTGCAGCAGCTCCTGAAGCTCATCAAGAGCGACAAGTCCCTCGAGACGCTCGAGAAGCTCACGCGCAACAGCGCGCAGGCGCCCGCGGAGGAGAAGTTCCGCAAGGTACGCCCGGTTCCGCGACGGTCTCGACGCGCGTGTGCCCTCTTGTTTCGCGCGAACCGCCCGCCCCCGACCCGAGAGCAAGCCCCAGATCCCGCGCTCCGCCCGAGATCTCCGCCCGAAAGAAACGGAAAAACGACGACTGCAGGTTTCCGCCGGAGTGCGCTTAGAACGCACCCGGTCGACACGTCGTCCCGTCTTTTTTTTTTTAAGTTTCGCGCGCAAAAGTCGCGCAAGCGTCTCATTCGCGACTGACGCGAATCCCGTCCCTTCGCCTCCGTGTGCCGCCCGACCGCGAGCAGTTTCGCTAGACGAACGAGTAAATCGCTC
>Ga0181601_10003836_pt1 | contig 12665 bp, 10 predicted proteins | sample 041ome_8_FD_133020 | JGI IMG/M metagenome (GOLD analysis project Ga0181601, IMG submission 133020) | Coastal salt marsh microbial communities from the Groves Creek Marsh, Skidaway Island, Georgia - 041407BS metaG (megahit assembly) | ecosystem: Environmental > Aquatic > Marine > Intertidal zone...
ATCTAATCTACCATAAATATCCTGTGGATTAATTGTATAAATCCCATAAACTTTTTTTGAAAACCACAGAAATATTGAGAAACTTACTACTGATGAAGAAATGAAGAATAATGATTTCGTTAGTTTGAATTTTTTAGGATTTTCATAATAAGAGACAATAAAAGGAATGAACAGCACAAAATAGTTTACCCACCTTATAAGAAATGCAAGCATTATTGTCATTGGTATGAAGATTGCATACTTAATATCTCCATTATTGTAATATTTTTTACAGCAAAATATTACAAGACTGATACTAAACAGCTCATAAATTGGGGTCATTGAATATCTTTCAAATGCATAATAAGTAATTCCTGATCCAAAAATAGAAATTAAAATTATGGGGTAATTTTTAATATTAAATATATTTTTTAAAAGTAAAATGGAAAAAAGTAAATAAAATATTGGAGAAAATGAATAAAATAAGATTTTAAAGTTATAAATGGTACTAAAGTCTTTATTTCTAAATTCAGAAAAATTATTAAATTGATTTCCGACAAATAAAAATGGAGAAGCTAACAATCCAGATCCTAAAAAACCAGTAGGAGCAATTTTTCCATTTTTATCATATCTTTTATTTTCTATCCCTTGCATTTGGTTTCTGTAGTCAAAGTCAAAATCATTGGCAATTGTTTCAGCATGCATATAGTAATCGTGATCATCTCCGCAGCAGTTAATGCTTTCGACAAATCTGTAGTCAATTTTTAATAAAGATAAAAATACAAAAAAAATTAGTAAATAAGAAATTTTGTTTTTCTTCAAATAATATCCTTGATGTATTGTTTTGAAATTTTATTTTCTATTCTTTGCGAAATTATAATTAGAATTATAAATATTATAAAAAATATAACAAATAATAAAAACCAACTACTTTGTAAACCATCTTTTAAAAAATAGCGAATATTAAAAAATCTAACTACTGAGTACGTGCTCAATGATAAAAATATTAATGTAAGGAGGTCTAGAATTGAGGAAAATTGGTATTCAGAATATTTAATTTTAACTTTAATTTTAGAAAAGTAATTACTTATTGTGAAGCTTATTAGTTTTGTAAACATGCTTAAAGGTTTTAGATAGCTTTTTTCATCTCCATATTTAACGACATTTTTAAATTGTCCCACTTTAAATTTTTTAATGTTTCCCAGTTTACAAATTTTATTCGCAACAAAAAATGGATATCCATATCTAAAAAACTTCTTTGGAAACTCTATTTCTCTTGCTGCTCTTTTAGATAGAGCTATGAGTCCATTTAATGGATCATTTACAGTCCAATTTCCTGAGCAAAATTTAATTAAAAATGAGGCAAATGCATTTCCAAAATACCTAATAAGAGGTATTTTTCCTAATATCCCTCCACTCCAAAATCTATCACACTTAATGTAGTCAAAATGTTCTTTTTCAAGAATAGATTTAATTTTTAAAACATCATCTTTTTTAAATTGGTTATCGCCATCAATTTTGATAATGTAACTTGCATCTAATTCAATAAAACGCTTTAATCCAGAATCAAACGATGCTCCTGCTCCCATATTTTTTTTATGATTTATAATTTCTAAATTCTTAAAACTTAAAGAATTTAGAATTTGTAGGGTGCTATCCTTACTACCATCATTTATAACGATGACTTTTTCAAATTCCTTGATATAATTTTCAATTGTTTCTGCAATGTAAATTTCTTCATTATATGAAAGAATTATTAAGACAATCATGTTCCCTATAATAGTAAAAATATTTATACATAAACGTAATCATTTTTTATTTACTTTTTAGGATTTTAATTTAAGTTGTATTTATTTTGATTAATTTTAATTAAATAAAGAATAGAAAATAATGAAAATATTAAATTTAATAAATTAATAATTGGTAGAGGACGTAAATTATTAAATAATGGATTATAAACTTCTGTACCTAATTTAATTTGATTTTTACATTCACTAATTGAGTTTATAGGGAATGTTTTAGAATTATTGTCTAAAAAAAGAATTGGATTTTCAGTTCCAATTTCAAGTGTCTCTAATTCTTCGTTTAAAATTTCTTTTGCGTTATTAGATAAAATATTATATTCACAAACTTTTTTTTGGATATTAAAACAGTCAGAAACATCCTTCTCTACGTTACTGGTTGCTATTAGTGGACAAAAAACAGATAGTTCAATTTTTTCATCTAAATAAAAATTAATTTTTGACTTATCTTCTTTTGGAAAGCCCAGTACGACAAAAAATATTAAAGAAAGCGTAATAAGAAAAAATATTTTTATTACATTAATTTTTTTAAATACTGAGGCAACTATAAATATAAAAGTTAGCCCAGTAAGAAAACTGTAATAAGTAGTTTTTAATGTATCACCAACTAGTGGATCGAAGTTGTTGAAAGGGAATCCAAAAGCATTAACAATTAAGATGAATACACCAATTAATGGACTCAAATAATAAATAAAATTATTCTTATTTTTATAAGAAAAATAAAACCCAGAGAAAAATAAGATAAAAGTGAATAAAATAGAAAAATATTCAGGCAAAAATTGTCCAAAATTAAATTGGTCTTCATCTTCAAAAGATATAAAAAACAAATCATTTTTTTCATAAATGAATAGATTGGCATCATAATTCGTGTATACATTGAAATAGTCACCATATGAATCCAACAAAGTTATTCCTATTGCAGAATTATTATGATATGGAAAAATTGGAAAATAGTAAAAATCCCATTTATGTATTGTTGTCAAAAAGTCAAAATCTGCAGAATTATCGTACTGTGGTTCATTTGATAAGTTATGTTCAAGCACGCTGTATTCATTAACACTACGATTTTCATTGAATATTAATAGAAAGGAGAAAGATAAAATGAAAAAACTAATTAGATGTATCAATAAATTTTTTTTAAGCTTACCGAAAAAACTTAAAAATAATAGCAATGACACCATTCCTGTAATGGATCCTTTAGTACTTAATACCATAGTGATCGGAAATAAAGGCACTAGAAAGTATTTAATTGAAGGCTTTTCAAAATAATTTTCTAAACCTAACAAAATCCAGGGTAATAATCCAAAAGCTAAAACCTCAGGTTTCAATTGTGCTCTCATTATGAAAATTGGCATACAAAAGTTAACAGCTGTAATTGAAATATAAATTGATGATTTTCTAAAGCCATATTTTTTTAGTAAATAGTAAAAACCAATTAGACCAATTGAATAAATCAAAAAGTTTGTAAAGTGAATGTTTGCATTAAGAAAGTTAATTTCATTTAAATTTGTAACACTGTTTCTTCTTAAATAGGAGATAGCGGATACTAAATAATAATAAATTAAGCCTTGTCCGGATTCTGTGTATTCAGATTTATATTGAAAAAAACTTAAATATTTTTCATATTTTACGTAATCAGCAGCCCCATTTGGAGTATAAAAATATAATTCGCCAATTATATATGTAATAATTGAGGAGAAAAAAGTTAGCAATAGTAAAAAGTACTCTATGAAACTATTTTTATTTTGATAATAATATTTCATGAAGAAGTATTGAATTTATAAAAAGACTTGATTAAATATTTAATTAATTTAAAACCATCTTTAAATCTTCGGATTTGAGTTTTACCATATGTTCTAGCCCTGTAATGAATAGGCACTTCTAAAATTTTTTCTCCAAAATAAGATGCTGAAAATAATAGATCAAAATCACAAAAAGGATCTTCGGTTTTTATGGTATTTTGCCAATATTTAATTTTTTCTATTAAACCTCTTTTAAAGACTTTTGTTCCACATAAAGAGTCAGTCAGAGGAAGATTTATAATTAAAGATATTATGAATTGAAAAGTTCGATTACCAAAGTTATTAATCAGTCTCATGGAGCCCTTTTCCATAGGATATATTAATCTAGTGCCATTTACAAAATCTGCTCTATTATTTTCAATAATATTAAAAAAATCAATTAGCTTTTCAGGATCTACACTTAAGTCAGCATCAAGAATAGATATGACTTCACCACTTGACACTTCAAGTGCTTCCCATACTGCATTTGCTTTTCCGTTTCTAGACTGTTGAATGACTTTTATATTTAAATTTTCAGATTTAATAGCTCTAGCTACCTCAACTGTTCTGTCTTGTGATTCGCCACAAGAAATAATTACTTCAACATTTTTTCCAAGATAAGGGATTCTCTCTATAAGTTCAATTAAATTCCCCTCTTCATTTTTAGCTGGAATAATTATTGACTTACTGAGATCTTTCTTAATAACGTTTTCTGGAATATTTCTTACAATAATATAAGTCTTTATACCTAGGTTAAAATAGTAAAAAATTAGCTCAAAAACATTATTAAGAAGATGTCCAATAAAGAAAAGTTTAAATGGAAAAAATTGTCTTGAATATGATTTTACAACTTCTAATCCAAGTGAATGAAGTGTAGGTTGAATTTTTCTTAAGTGAATATAAGCTCTATTTTTTGATTTATTTTTTAATTTAACAATTTCAGTAAAAGAAAGAATCCTATTCCAAAACGGATTTATAGATGACAAAATAATCTTTCCATCCTCTTTTAGATATTTCTTTAAAAAAATTAAAACAGAATCAATCTGATTAATTACTTCTATTGTATCTACTAAAATAATACTGTCATAAACCTGATTAATATAATCTAGCTCTAAAAATATATTATTTTCATTTGAGAGTTTTACAAAATCGATATTTTTTTCTTCTATCTGTCTAAGTCCAGAGTCATAACCTGTAATTACTAAAGCTTTTTCATTTCTGGAAATATACTTATATATTTCGTATTCATCTTTTTTATAAAATTCTAAGTTAGACAACAAAGTCATATTTTGAGTTTAATACACAGTTGGGATTGAAAATTTCTAAATTCAAAAATTAAAAATTTGTTATGGAGTCATTTTTTCCAATTTAAAGTAAATACCAACAGGCCTGTACGGATCATAGTAGAAGCTTAAATTTTTATTTTCTTTGAAAACTTTCGTATCAAGTGATATGTATTTTTTATTCCAATCACTAATAGCACAATTAAAATTTGTTTCTTTTAGAACTTTACCAGAAATAATTTTTGTTCCTGAACACAATATGACATCAGGACCCCTCAGTATAGCCTTGTTGACCTCATCAGATTCAATTTTGTTTGCTTTAATTAATGTATCAGCAATGTATGGTTCGAAATGATTTGATGGGTGAACTATGTATGAAAAATTAGCTTTGTCTAAATAGTGCAAAACCGCAACATAATCCAATGCAAGAACACTAAACTCTCCAAGAAAAGTCTCATCAATTAATTGCGAAGCTTGGTAGAGCGGGTAATTTTCTAAAAGACTATCAATATTTTTTAAGTTTTGAAAAGACCTATCAAAAGATTTAAAACCTACAGAAATTGAAGAGGAAAATATAAGACAAAAAATTAGTATTTTAATATGGTTGCTTTCAAACAAAGAAGGTATGAAACACAAAAAATATAAAAGAAAAAATAAATGATGGTAATAATTATGAGACCCAACAAAGTAAAAAATTAATGATATGAAAATATTTATAATAGTTAATTTGAATAAGTTGTTTATTAGTAGATTACTTCTCTTTACAAAAATTAATAGAATGAAAATACTAATTAAAAATATTAAAGTTATGTATGTAAATATATCGTAATTAAAATATGACCTTAGAAATACTACAAGTTCTTTAGTTGACGATAAAGACGCAGCGGTATATCCAAGCGGTATATCTATGTAAGTTGCTTTATATATAAAAAATAAATCGTTAGCCATATATATGATCAAAAAGAAAAGATGAGGCAAACTTAGTCCAATTATTATATTTTTAAAGTTATTTTTGATATATTTAACATCAACTACGTACAAATAAAATAAAAAGCCAAACACAAATAATACAGCTCCCTGGTTTACCAATGTACTCAGTGAAAAAAGTGAACTAACAATAAATAAGTTTCTTTTGTTTATCTTTTTACTACTTAAGAAATAATATGCTGCTGAAATAAATAATAAAGAATACACTTCTGAATACTCTGCTTGTGCGTAAGTTTGCCCCATCAAAATAATGAATAAAAAAGAAGAAGACAATCCCCCTATAACACTGCCGTTCTTTCTGCTTATCGATAAAAATAAAAACAATGATATTAAAAATAAAATTAAGTCATTTAATATCTTAAAATATACAAAGTTTTGAAAGGAAAGCTTATACAGTACATTATACATGTAAAACAATAAGGGACCTTTAGATTCCCATTGGTTTTCCAAGGGAATATATCCTCTGTCAATGTCCATTGCTACAACTAAATAAGAATGTATGTCCCAATCGAGAGTTTCAAAATTTAAATTCACATTTTGTGTGAGAATTGTTGTTAAAAAAATAAGAAGTACAAAAATAGGAGTATTTAAAGAAGGCACAATGTTTGTAAATTCTTTTTCACCTAGATTGAAATAAATGAATATTGAAAAAAAGAATATAAAAACGGAAATTAAACTAATCTTTTTATTAAATTGCAAATAGTTATTTAGAAGAATCGACAAACCAAACAATATCAACAAGTAAGAAAAAATTTTTTTATATAATTTAACTTGGATCATATTCTATAGTTTAATTTTTATAAGTGTTAAATAATTGTAATTTACTTTTCTTTAAACTTTTGAAAGAAAAATAAAGGTCTAATCTTAATAGCGTGATTAAAAACATATTAAGAATAATTGTATTAACTTTACTCAATCTAATCGTTATATACAGTAGCAGTGATTTTAGAGTTGACCAATTTTTAAATGATTTAGATTATTTATATAATAGTGAAAAATTAAGCTTGAGTAGTATTTATTTTTTTATATCTCTATCTGTTAGTTTTATAACATTAATGATGATCTATTTTCTAAAACCTTTTATCGAAGTCTATCTGATGTATTATTTGAAATATAGTTTTTATTTTTTAATTAATCTGGTATCAATCTCAACAATTTATATAGTATTTAGAATTATCGGGTATTCAAGAGTTTCTCTTTTAGGTTACTTAATTTTTAGCTCTTTATTTCTTTACATTTCAGATAAAAAATTAAATTTTTTTCAAAATAGATAAATTATTAATAATTTAATCTGTACTTCAAAAATCTATTAAGTTTTTTTTTGGCTTTTCCTTGGTAGTGGATATTAATTAAATCTAATTTCTCCTTATTTATATAATCATATACAAAGTTTCCATTTGAATTTGACTCTATTTTTAAATATTTGCCACTTTTTAGAAATTGACTTTTGTGTGTATTCCCCTCTTCGGTAGAAACATTGTTTATAAAAATACTATTTTGGCCATCTATTTTAACTGGATTAAGTAAGTTTTGTACTTCAATGATATTTTCTGAATATAAAAGATAATATATAGTCATATCTGCAATCCCGCCACTATTTGATTTATGAAAGTTTATTTTATTTTCAATTAAATTAAATTTGGATTTATTAATAAATATATCAAAATATAGCTTTATATATTCCTCGCAAAATTCTTTTGAAATTAGACCTGAGTGAATACTTGCAGTCATATATTCAGGGAACCAATTTTTTGATATACAGATTGAGTTTTTACTAGAAAAAGGGTAAGAATTAATGTCTTTTAAAAGTATATTGTCACTATCTATATTGAAAATTCCATCTAAGTTATATTCTTTTATAAATTCATTTAAGATAAATACACGAGAGTACCAAAAAATTTCTGTTGAATCATCCTTAGCACCAAAGTTTACAAAATTATCACGCAATTTTTTAATAGATTCTATATTTAAATATTTTTGTATATCAACAAAAGTTATATTTTCATTTTCAAGTGAAGAAAGCTCTTTGTTTCCGATTAAGTACACATGATTATTTTTACTTGTTATTTCTAGACTAAACTTTAAATAATTACTGTAATTTTCATGAACAATTACTGTAGAATACTTCTTCATAAAGAAAGTATATAATAATTAGCTTATAATCAATTTTAAAACCTTTAAAAAAATTGATGCTCTTTCTAAATTATTTGGTAATCTGTTAATTAGTTATGGACGGAATCTTGCTTGGTGGAGGTAGTGGATCAAGATTAACTCCTTTGACAATTTCAACAAATAAGCATTTCTTTCCGGTTTATGACAAACCAATGATTTATTACTCCTTATCTATCCTGCTTTTATCAAATGTCAAACAAGTCACTTTGATTTGTGACAAGTCTTCTATAGATCAATATAAAAAATTACTTGGAGAAGGCGAAGAGTTTGGAATTAAAATAAATTATAGTTTACAGAACTCACCAGATGGACTCCCTCATGCAATAGCAACTGGGTTAAAAGAGTTTCCAATGGAAAAATTTATGGTTGTATTGGGAGATAACTTCTTATATGGCAGAGAATTTTTCAATAAATTTGATAAAAAAGAGTTTGACGAAAAAAATGTTATTTTTTATCAAAAAGTAAGCAATCCATCAGGGTTTGGCGTCCTTGATTTTGATGTTAATGGTAATTTAAAAAGGTTAATTGAAAAGCCAGATCACCATGTTTCAAACTATGTAGCCATAGGTGTTTATATATTCGATAAAAATTATTTGGATTATTACGAAAAAATTAACAAATCTTCAAGAGGAGAGTATGAAATTATTGACATCATAAATGCATATTTAGATGATGAAAAAATTATGCCATTTAATCTAGGAAGAGGAATGTCATGGCTTGATATGGGTAGCTATGATTCCTTGGCTACAGGCACAAACTTTGTTAAGTCTATACAGGATAGGCAGCATATACTTGTGAATTCTCCCCATGAAATTGCATTTAGAAAAGGATTTATTAATTCTGACCTACTTGCTTCATTAATTCAAAATAACCCTGGATCTCAGTATTTTCAAAATTTGAATGAGATTTTAGATAATTGATTTCTCTGTTTTTACAATATCTTTATATATTGAATATCTTTTAATTAAATTTTCATAATCTGAATAGAGAAATTTAGTATATTTATTTTTTAATATATCTTTATACATATTTTCAAATTGATCACAATCATTTACAAAAGTCTCTCTCTCATCTTGAGAATTTTTGGTAACGATCTTTATTTTTATTGAGTCAGGTTTACTGTAAAAAAATTCAATTTGGTACTCAATACCTGATTTATCAAATAGCTTTACATAATTTTTATAATCTTTACCTAACCCCCACTTACCAATAAATTCAATTTGATTATCAATAACCATTTCAAACTGACCTGAAAGGTCTACCTCGTAGTTTCTATTTGAATTAATTTCAACTTTTCTTAATTCGTATACCTTTTTTATTATTTGTGATGCTAAAGACAATGGATACAATCCTTGATCATTAAGAGAGCCCCCACCAAAATTTTTTTTGTATCTATAACTATTCTTATCCAGGTGAGGAACTGAAAATTCGCTCACGATTTTAATAATTTTATTAGAATTTAAAATAGTTGAAAATTCGTTCCATGCGGGATGATGGAAATACATTAACGATTCGTACACAGGTTTATTTGTATAAAGATTTTTGAATTCCTCACTAAAAATCCAGTCAATATTATTTGAAATAGGTTTTTCAATTAATATTCTGTCAGCTTTGCTATATATTTTGCATAAACTTTCTCGATGATTGTATGGTGGTGTAGCAATAATGCATAAATCAAATTTTTCATTTACTTCAAATGCTTTTTCATAATTTATTATTTTTATAAAACCGCTTTTGTCAGCAGTTTCTATAGAAGATCGATCTGCAATTGTAATACTTTTAATCCCGTCTATCTTTTTTAAAGATGGAATTATTCTTTTATTTGCATGAATTCCGTTGCCAATTACTAATATTTTCAATTTTGTAAACTATTAGGTCTTTGAAAATAAAAAAATGTTGAAGAGTTAAAAGTAATAAAATTTTGATTAAATAAGCTATTTAAATATTCAAAGCTTTTTTTAATTTGTTTATCATTTGTGTGGCTATAAAAATTTTTTGATTTACTATTTATTACAAACATCTTTTTTTCCTATTACAATTTTTGTATGAAAATAATTGTAACCGGTTGTTTTGGATTTATTGGGTATAATTTTATAAATTACTTGCAAAAAAATTATCAAAATCAATTTTACATTATTGGGATAGATTCTTTAGAGTCCAATTGCTCAAAAATTAATTCAAATAAATTTAAAACTACCGATAACTTTGAATTTTATAATATAGACATCTGTGAAGTTGATACTCTTGAAATAAATCAGAAAGATATAGATTCTGTAGTAAATTTTGCTGCTGAATCACATGTTGACAATTCAATAAGATACCCTGAAAAATTTATAAAATCAAATGTACTTGGTGCAAGTAAAATATTTAAATATTCTCTAAACAATAATATAAAAAACAATATTCACATTTCTACTGATGAAGTATACGGAAGCTCGGAAAGCAGTTTCTTTAGTGAAGATGATATTTTAAATCCTTCATCACCTTATTCCGCTTCAAAAGCCTCTGCTGAAATGTTACGAAATTCCTTTATAAAAACCTATGACATGAATATAAATGTTATCAGACCAGCAAATAATTACGGAATATTTCAACAACCGGAAAAACTAATCCCTTTTAGTATTATCAATTTAATTAAGGGTAAAAACATTGAAGTTTACGGTAAAGGAGAAAATATAAGGCATTGGTTGCATGTTGAAGATACATGTTCTGCAATTTTCAGTATTTTATCAGGAGAATTTGAGAATGAAGTATTTAATATTGGTTCAGGTGAATATTTAAAAAATATTGATATAGCCAAAATAATACTTGAAAAATTTGAAATGAATGATGAACGACTTGAGTTTGTTCAAGACAGGCCAGGACATGACTTCAGGTATGCAGTTGACTTTTCTAAGCTTGAAAATATAGGCTGGACTCCACGTTACACAATGAAAGAAAGCATTTCAGAAATCATAGACTGGTATAAAAATAACGATAATTGGTGGAAGAAAGAGTTTGAAATAGTTCAAAAAAATAGGCTAGAGAGATTTAAAATATCATAGTTTTAAAATGATTAATCAGTATCTTCTAATTTTTTTAAAGTATACATTGTTTTATTTTTATTTTTATTTAGTTGGAAGCTCTATATTATCTGTCTTCTCAAAATTTCTTAATAAAAATACTTTCGATAATAAGGTTTTATATTTAAAAATAAATTATTTATATCCTTTAGTAGGTTTTGTTTTTCTCTCTAATTTACTATTTTTAATCAATATATTTATTAAATTAGATTCAAGATTTGTTAAGCTAGTAATTTTGTTAATAGTTACTCCAGCTCTTAAAAATTTCTTATTAAAGAAAAATTTGATTAATTATGATCAATTTTTTAAAAAAATATTTTACTATGTTTTAGTTCCTGGAATATTATTGATATCTACTTTCGACATAAATTTTAATTATGATGCAGGATATTATCACTTACTTCATCAGTCATGGTTAAGAGAGTCAAATTTAGTAATCGGAATGTCGAATATATTTTGGCCACTTGGTATATCTTCAATATATGAATATATTTCATCAATCATGTGGTTTGATACCTCTTTTGTTTTTTTGCATTTTATAAATATTTTCTTTATACATTTTTTCTATATATTTATTTCAGAAAACCTATTTAATAAAGAAAAATACTTATACAATTCTTCTATTTTCATACTCTTTTTTTCATTATTTGATAATTTTGGTTTGGGTGGAGGAAGAAATGGATTTATTTATATACAGGGCCTAACTATGCAAGATGTTACGTTGGGTATACTTTACTTTTTCTTATTTATAGTTTTAATTTTGAAAATAAAGATCAAAAAAATTAATAATCTTGAAATTGTTTTAATCTCTTTATTCTCACTGTTTGTTTATCAAATTAAAGTTTCAGGATTTTTAATTTTAGTTATGTACTTTACTTTGCTTATATACATATTAAAAAATAAGTTAATTAACTTTCGCACGGTATTTAATCTAAACATACCTTTTTTAGGCCTAAGTACTATATGGGCACTAAAAAGCCTTTTTACTACTGGTTGTTTGGTTTTTCCGGTATCTTTTACTTGTCTTAATATTTTTAGTTGGTATCAATTGGGATCAACAGAGGCTTATGAAAGCGTTACAACTCAAGCAAGCCTAACTTATGAATTAGACCAACCATTTATACAGTGGATACTAGACACTGGAACTTTTGAATATAGAAATCAAATATTTTTAAACTATTTTATGACAATACTTATTTTGATTGTCATTAAACAACTGTTTTTTGAAAAGGAGAAGCTCACTTTTGAATTAAAGATAATTTTTATATTTTTTATTATCTTAAATTTTATATTCTTGCTGTTTTATGGACCAATCCCCAGGTATGCAATTGGAATATCCATGATATCAGTAAGTTTTTTTGGTTTTTCAACCTCAAAAATAAAATTTAAAATTTCAAATACCATTATTTACTTCTTGATATTCTCATCAATTTTTTTAGTTGTAAGAGCAGATTCATATATTGCCCTATTAAATAACAACGATTTCAGATTTTTTGATCCAAGGACTAACTCCAAAATAAACGAAATTGGATTTGAAGTAAAAAATGAAGATTGGGTAGGACCTCTCGACGGTGATCAATGTTGGACAAATATCAGGTG
>Ga0181601_10003840_pt1 | contig 12655 bp, 5 predicted proteins | sample 041ome_8_FD_133020 | JGI IMG/M metagenome (GOLD analysis project Ga0181601, IMG submission 133020) | Coastal salt marsh microbial communities from the Groves Creek Marsh, Skidaway Island, Georgia - 041407BS metaG (megahit assembly) | ecosystem: Environmental > Aquatic > Marine > Intertidal zone...
CATTCGGCGTTTGTTCCCATTCGCGGTCTCTCTTTTCGCGCGCGCTCGTACGTTCGGTCTCTGCGCGCGTCTCTCGTTCCCGCCCCGATCGCGCGCGTATCGCGTCGCGCCATCAGTCCACCTCCTCCACCTTGGGCCCGCCGGGAGGCGTGCCCGGCCCGCCGGGCTCGCCGCCGGGCGGCGGCGTCGCGCCCCGCGCGGCGTACATCTTGGTCATCACCGGGCTCACCTTCTGCTCGAGTTCCCTCTTCTTGTCCTCCATCTCGTCCACCTCCGCGAGCCGGTTCGCGTCCATCCAGTCGATGGTCTCCTTGACCGCCTTCTCGACCGCGTCCCTGTCCTCGGCGGACAGGTTCGCGAACCCGGGCGCCTTCTCGTCGCGCACCGCCTGTCGCGACGCGTACGCGTACTGCTCGAGCGCGTTTCTGGTTTCCACCTTTTTTTTGTTCGCCTCGTCCTCGGCGGCGTACTTCCCCGCCTCCTGGACCATGCGCTCGATGTCCTCCTTGGAGAGCCGGCCCTTCTCGTTGGTGATGGTGATGGCGTTTCTCGACCCGGAGGACTTGTCCTGCGCGGAGACGTTCAAAATGCCGTTCGCGTCCAGGTCGAAGCTCACGTCGATCTGCGGCACGCCGCGGGGCGCCGGCGGGATGCCCGAGAGCTCGAACGTGCCCAGCAGGTGGTTGTCGCGCGTCATCGCGCGCTCGCCCTCGTACACCTGGATGGTCACCCCTGTTTGGTTGTCCGAGTACGTGGAGAAGACCTGCTGCTTCGCGACCGGGATGGTGGTGTTGCGGGGCACCAGCGTGGTCATCACGCCGCCGGCGGTCTCGAGCCCGAGGGACAGAGGCGCGACGTCCAGCAACAGCAGGTCCTTCACCGCGCTCCCCTCGCCCGCCTGGCCGGTGAGGATGGCCGCCTGCACGGCGGCGCCGTACGCCACGCTCTCGTCGGGGTTGATGCTCTTGTTCAGAGCCTTGCCCGCGAAGAAGTCGCTGAGCATGGTCTGGATCTTGGGGATGCGCGTCGAGCCGCCCACCAGCACCACCTCGTCCACGCCGGCTTTGTCCGCCTTGGCGTCTACCAGCGCGCGCTCCACGGGCTCCATGACGTTTCGGAACAGGTCGGCGTTGAGTTCCTCGAACCTCGCGCGCGTGATGCTGGTGTAGAAGTCCATGCCCTCGTGCAGCGAGTCGATCTCGATGGATGCCTGTGCGGTGCTGCTCAGCGAGCGCTTCGCGCGCTCGCACGCCGACCGCAACCGCCGGAGCGCGCGCTGGTTCTGTCGCAAGTCCTTCCCGTACTTGCGCTTGAACTCATTCACGAAGTGGTTCACCAGCCTCTGGTCGAAATCCTCGCCGCCCAGGTGCGTGTTCCCCGCGGTGGACTTCACCTCGAACACGCCCTCCTCGATCTGCAGGATGGACACGTCGAATGTCCCGCCGCCCAGGTCGAAGATGAGCACCGTCGACGCACCCGCGCCGGAGCCTTTCTTCTTGTCCAAGCCGTACGCGATCGCCGCCGCCGTGGGCTCGTTGATCACGCGAAGGACGTTGAGGCCGGCGATCGTGCCCGCGTCCTTGGTGGCCTGCCTCTGCGAGTCGTTGAAGTACGCGGGGACGGTGATCACCGCCTTTTGAACGCCGTGGCCGAGGTACGCCTCGGCGGTCTCCTTCATCTTGACCAAAACCATGCTGCTGATCTCCTCTGCCTTGAACGTCTTGGACTCGTGCTTGTACTGCACGCGGATCAGGGGGATCGCGTTCGGCCCCGACTCGACTTTGAACGGCCACAGCTTCAAGTCGCTCGTCACCGAGGGGTCCGTGAACTTGCGCCCGATCAGGCGCTTGGAGTCGAACACGGTGTTCGTGGGGTTCACCGCGACCTGTGGGTTCCGTGACGGCGGTGAGACGCGAACGTCAGGACGGCGACGGAACAGTCGGCGGGCTCGCGCGCTCGCCGGAAATTTTTCACTAAAAAAAAAAGACTCGTCGCGTCCCAGAAACGCGCACCTGGTTCTTCGCGGCGTCGCCGACGAGCCGTTCGGTGTCCGTGAAGGCGACGTAGGAAGGGGTCGTGCGGTTGCCTTGATCGTTCGCGATGATCTCGACGCTGCGCGTCGCGAGGGCGTGAGCGGGGACGTGTCAGTCGCGCGGCGTGGTCGGAAGGGCGCGTGGCGCACGAGAGAAAACGAAAGGTCACGAGAAAGGTCGTGGCTTCGGGGGGTTCGCCGCGCGCACCGTTCGTTCTGCCACACCCCGACGCAGGTGTACGTGGTGCCCAGGTCGATGCCGACGGCGACGTCCTTGTGCGCGGTCATGGTCCCCGCGGATGCGGTATCCGAGTGCACGCCAGCGCGGGGTGGTGTGGCTCCCGACGCCTTGAAGGCGTCGTTGCTTTTCCGCCGCGAAATTGGGACCAGCGAAAATCGAGGATTCGAAACGCTTCTGACAGTCTGACGTCTGAGGGGTTTTTCGCGTGTGCGACGACAGACGCGGCGGACATCGCGTCGCGCCGACGCTCCGAGAAACGGTGCACGGTGAAGTGAACGTCAAACGACCACCGCGGCTGACGTGTGCTACCTGGATTTCCGCCCACCCTTGACCCACCACGCGAGCTCCGTGTTCTCGGGGTCGCGCGGGGTGCTTTTGTAGTGGTCGGACCACCGCGCCGTCATCTCGGGGACGAACCCGAACGTCGCGCGCCGCGCGCGCCGCGCCGGGATCGAACCCGGGACGCCGTCCCCGGGACTCCCGACCTCGTCCCACACGCAGAGCGGCGCGGCGGTCGCAGAGCGCCCGCCGAGGTCATCGACCGGCGACGAAGCCTCCCGCGCGGGTGTCTCGATTTCTTCCGTATCAGCCGTCCGGACTGACAAGTCGAACGTTCTCCCCGTGGCGTCCGGCCCGACCGCCAGGCTGCCCGGCCGCTGTCGCCACTCGTGCGGGTACGAAACCGGAGCCTGCACGTACCGCACACCGTCCAGGGTCTGGTCCCAGCCGAAGTGCGTGTGCCCGAACACGTGCACGTGCTCTCGCGCGTGCGCGTTCTGTTCGGGTTTCCGTTCAGGGGACAGCCCGTGCGTCGCGAGAGGCGCGATGCGCGCCAGGATGAAATCCGACCCGACGGCTTTCGGCAGGTTCGGGTAGAAAAGCATCCGCTTCTCGGGGCACAGCTCCAGTCTCGGCAGGAAGTGCGAGAACGAGAGGATGGGCGATTCGCGCTCGGCGCGCGTGCCGTGCCGCAGCTTGTGCAGAAACGCGCCCCACTCCTGGCGCGTGTCGTTCAGAGCGTCCAGCGCGCCCGCCACAGACGCGTCCGCCGGGTCGAGCGGCGGCGGCCACGCGCACAGGCGGAAATCGCTCATCACCTTCTCCGGGGGCGGCACGACTCGCACCGAGGGCGGGATGTCGGGCTCGTAATCGAACGACGCGTGGTGCCAGGCGAGCACGGGGACGATCCAAACGCCACCGCCGTCGTCGATGTCTTCGCTGTCGCGGTCGTCGTCGCCGTCGACGGTGTCGCTGTGCTCGTCGATGTGCTCGCCGCCGAGAACGTCCCCGCTCGGCGCGAGCAAAAACGGCTTGGTGCGCACGCCGCACGCCTCGCACAGCGACAGCACGGCTTCGAGTTTCGCGAGGGAGTCGCGGAACGGCGCGTCCCCCACCGAGTCGCCGTTCTTTGGTTCTTTGCCCCGGATCCACAGGTCGTGGTTCCCGGGGGTGAAGAAGACGTGGCGGAACTTGCGCTTGAACAGAACGAGCGTGGTCTCGAGGACCCGCAGGTCGTCGGACACGTCGCCGCCGAGGATGACGGCGTCGCGTTTATACGCGACGTCGCTCAAGGACGCGCACCACGACATGTTCTCCGGAAAGTCCGTGTGGATGTCGCTCATCACGAACACGCGCGAGGCGGTCGCGGAACTCGCGGGGTGCGACATCGCGAGGCGTGGCGCCGCGCCGGCGCCCGTCGACGAAGCGCGCGACACGTGGGACGCGGAACGTGTGCGGCTGCGCGACGCGCGATGGCGTGCTGCGGTTTCGACCGCGCGAGGACTCGCGGGCGCCGCGCGCATGACACGGCAAGGCGCGCCTGTCCGCCCGCCTCCCCGACGCGGCTCGAGGCGTGCTCGAGCTCGATCGAGACGGACGCGGGAGGCGGAGCGGCGGACCTCGGGCGCGTGACCAGGGGGACGCGCGCGGGCGTGTGCCTCGAGGCTGGGCTCGAAGTAAACAGGCCATCTCAGTCCTCTCAAAAAATCAACCCCGGGGACCCCGGGACGCGTTTCGCCGACACGAAGTTCGAAGCCGAATTTCTTCGGGGGTACGACAGGTGTCGAAAAGGTACTCGTGCAGATAACGGTATCACTGTCGCACGCAGGCGCAGGGACGTGGCCCCAGGCTACGTTCGCCGGCGAGCCGCAGAGGCGCGCCACGCGTACGCGTGTGCCGCGTGTGCCGAGCCGATCGCGGGTGTGGCGCGTGGTGAACCGCGTGTAGAGCGAGATGGCGTCGGCCTCGAATGTGCATTGGGCACCCCTCCGAACTTTGCCGTTCGGCCGGCGCGTCTCCGGCCGCACCGCGCGCGTCGACGCGATGGGCCTCGGCGCGTCGCCCTCGACGAACACGAGGAGACGGGTGGTCGCGGTCGTCCGCGCGGCGCGCGACGGCTCGTCCAACGCGCCCCCCGCGGAAGGTGCGTCCGACGCGGCGAACGCGCCTCCTTCGGCCGTGACTTCCGCCACGCTCGATCTCGGCCCGCGCGCGCCGGCGTTCCAGGTGGCCGCGAAGGCGGCGGTCGCGGCGCCCGCGAAGCCGGCGCCCTCCGGCCTCGCGATTTCGCCCTCGCTCGCCGCCGGCCTCGGCGTCGCGGCGGCCGCCGCGGGCGCGGGCGCCGCGCTCTCGAGGGCCTCGGGCGCGCAGAGCGAGCTCGAGAAGTCGAGAGCCGGGCTCGAGCTCGAGATCGCCGCCGCGTTTGGCGGGAGGAACAAAAAGTTCCCCGTCATCCGTCGGTACGCGGAGAACGTCTCCGCGCGGTACGCCACCGCGCTGCCGCGCCGCCTGGAGACGGTTCTGTTCGCGGAGATCATCAAGACCGCCGCGCTGGGCGCGTTCGCGTCGCTGTACGAAAACGTGCGCTCCGCCGACGCGCTCGGCCACCTCGTGACGCTGACCAACGACGTCGACTGGGACCACGTCCCGGCGCAGCCCGAGGTGGACGCCGCGGACGTCGAGCGCTTCGTGCTGGACGTGCTGGACACGGAGGAGGAGCACGTGGGGATCATCCCGCGCGCGGTGGAGACGGAGCTGATCCGCAACGCGTTCGTCGCCGGCATATACGTCATGGAGGAGGCGCTCAAGAGCTTCTCCGCGCGCCTGTTCGGGTCCGAGTACTCGCTCACCGTCGCGCCGGCGACCAGGGGGTGGAGGCTCTCGCGGACGTCCATCGAGATGAGCGACGAGGCGCTGACCAGGCTGGTGCGGGACGAACTGAAGGCGCCACCCATATCGCGCCTCTTCCCGCAGCTCGAGAAGAACGTCGCCTTGGTGGCGGTGGCGCTGGCGGGCGAGGTGGTCGGGACGGCGGAGTTCGTGTTCCTCGGGCTGCCGCTCAAGTTCCGGCTGCGCGCCAAGCAGGCGGCTGTCGCGGAGACGGTCAAGGAGGCGGCCGTGAAGGAGGCGGCGGAGGAGAAGGGCCGCGCGCGCGGGCGCCGCCGAGACCGCGCGGGCGCCGAGACGAAGAAAGTGTCCGCGGCCGAGTCCGAGACGGACGCCATCATCGCGGCGTACGTCGAGGCGTACATGAACGCGCGCGGGGGTGGGAAATTCCGCGGCGGGCCGACGTCTCTGTTCTTCTCGAAGAAGCTCGAGCGCGACACGTACGTCGGGTTCCTGAAGCAGATCTTCGGGACCATCAACGGCGCGACGATCGCCGAGGTTATGGGCTTCGACATCATCGTGAACGTCGGGGAGATGGACGCCTCCCGGAGCGGCGCGCTGAGCCAGATTGACTTGGCGGCGTTCCGCGAGCGGCTTGTCCAGACGTCGACGAAAAAGTCCCGACGCGAGATCGAGGCGTTCGTGGACTGGCTGATGGCCGACCCGGTGTACAACATCAAGGCTGTCCCCGACGCCGTCGAGCGCCAGGTGTACATCAACGTCTTCGAGCTGCTCGCGTCGCTGGTCTCCGTGGCGCTGACCACGTTCGAGGTGCAGCTGCTCGGCCGCCAGCTTGCCATGAAGGTGGTGGAGTGCGCGCCGGAGGAGGCCAAGACGGACTTCGCGAACGAGAAGAGGTTCAAGCCCGACCCCTTGGTGATCCAGAAGTTCGCGGAGAGCGTCACGCCGGTGAAGCCGGCGCAGGAAGTGATGTGCAACGTCTTCTCCTTCGCTCTGGCGTTCGTGGCGTTCGAGATCCGGTCCATCGAAGCCGTGATGGTGGGAAGAAAGCTCGGCGTCGCGCTGGCGCGTCCGCTCGAGGGGGCCGCCGGGACGCTCGAGGCGTTCCACGTCGAGGAGTCCCTGGACGTCGAGTTCAACGCCACGCTGCGCCGCGCGCTCGTGGTGCTGGCGCAGGAGATGCTGGTGGCCTCGCCGGGCGTGGTCTCTGGCGACGTGCTCGAGGAGATGTCCGAGGCGGCGGCGGCGGCTCCGGGAACCGGCGCCGGGACGGCGGCGGGGACGAAGAAAAAGGAAATGCCCCGCCGGCGGGACGAGACGCGCGAGGACGAGAACAAAAACCGAAACCGTCTGTTCGACGGGGTGATGGCCGGCGCGCGGGACGTGTTCGCGTCGTTCGGGGCGTTCGGGTCGACGGACATGGACGACGACGACAAGATCACGGGCAAGGCGCAGGTGCGGCCGGGGGACGCGCTGGAGGACATGGTGTACGCCACGTTCATCGCGCACCACTCGGAGCCGGACGCGAAGTTCCCCTTCGCCTACCTCACGCCCGGCGCCTTCGACGAGGCGGTGACAGAGCTCGTCGCCGCGCTCAGGCCCGGGGAGAAGGTGCCCCGCAGCGCGACCGCGGCGATCGCGGCCGCCGCGGACGCCAACGGCGACGGGGTCATTCAGTGGCAGGAGTACCTGTTCTGCGCCAAAGAGCTGGACCAGGTGCTGCGCGAGCGCATGGAGACAGCCGCCGCCGCGAAGGGAACGGCGACGTAGAAGACGTTTTTTTAGAGAAAGTAGCTACTAGCTAGTGAAGAATATTCGTATTAGAAATCGTGGCGATGATGATGCACGCGCAGCCGTTAGGCTCACGCGTCGCTCTTAGGCGTGTCGGTGGGCTTGGCTGCCGCGGGGGAAGGAGGATGCGCGGGCACGGGCGCGGGCGTCGGCGTCGGCGTCGGCGTCGCCGTCGGAGCCGCCGGCTTGGAAGTCGAATGCGCCAGCGGCGCCGCCGCCGCGGGCACGGCCGCCGCCGCCGGAGCGTCTGCCTTCGTTCCCGCGTCCGGTTTCGGTTTCGGCGGATGCGCAGGCGGCACCGGAGTGGTCGGCGCGGGAGGAGGATGCTTGTTCCTGGGAGGTTGCGGCGGCGGTGCCGGCCTCGCCGCCCGCGGCGGCGGAGGCGACGAAACTATTTGCTCATAGGTGCCTTCGCGGCGCGTCGTCCGCGCCGCGGGCGGCGGCGGCGACGCAGGCGTCGCCGGCGCCTGCGCCTGGAAATCGTGAAACGCCTTGGTTTTCTGCGCCATCCAGTCTCGCATGACGTCCCCGTTCACCTTCTGCGGCTCGGGATCCTTGGCCGCCGCCGCGCGCGCGCGCCGCCGCCGCGCCCGGGGGAGCCGCAGCGGTTTCCCCGCCTTCTTCCGCTCCTTGGCGACGCCGGCGAGGCCGGCCATCGCGATCGCCGCGAGCGCGCGCACCGGCCGCTCCGCCGCGGCGTCCAGCACGACGTGCGCGGCTCGGTTCGCGCGCGCGCGGACCCACTTCCCGACCGCCACCGCCACTTGCGCCGCCTTGGCGCTGTCCTCCCGGAAGTGGATCCCGAAGAAGGCGTCCGAGGCGGGCGGCTGCTCGCGGTCCCACCACCCGGCGCCCAGCGCGCGCACCTCCGGGAGCGCGTCGCGGAGCATCGCCCAGCGCTCGACCGCCTCGTGGCGCAGCGCCTTCTGGCGCTCCCACCAGCGCGCGGTCCTGAACGCGGCGAAGGCGCCGCGCTTGGTGACGCCGCGCTTGCGCGGCTTCCCGTCCGCGCCCGCGCCGGCGACGGACTCGACGTCCTTGGTCGCCGCGCGCTTGACGGCGTCTTGGTACGAGTGCGCATCCGAGGCGTTCGCGAGCGCCTCCTTGCGCAGGCGCTTCATGGAGTGCAGGAACCAGGGGTCGTCCAGCCGCCGGCGCAGAACCGCCAGAAGCTCATCCAGCGCCTGCGACACGCGGTGCAGGCGCACGCGCGCCGCCAGAACCTCGCGGCCCTGCGCCGGGGTGAGCTGCCGCTGCCTGCGCGCCTGCAGGCTCGCGTAGCGGTGGTACTGCAGGTGCAGGGGGACCATCCACCGCGCCCACGGCTCGTTCGCGGCGCCGGTTCTCGATAAAGCGCTCTCCAGCCTGATCACGAAGTCCGTGTACAGCATCTCGCCGAGGCCGGCCGCGGAGGAAGAGGTCGCCGCGGGAGACCCGTGGGACGGACCGGCGGCGACAGATCCGGGAGCGCCGCGCGCGCCGTCGTTCCGTCCAACGCCGCCGCCGGCGTCCCGCGCTCCCCCCCGCGCGCGCCCGCGGGCCGTCTCCTCGCCGAACACCTCCGCGATCGCGGTCTGCGTGTCCCGGAAGAGGCGCAGGGGGAACCGGCCCACGCGCAGGCCCGGCTCGTCCGGGGACTCGGAGAGCGAAAACGAGACGCCCGGCGCTAAAGGACCGACGCGGTTCGTCGGTCCATCGGGCGCGCCGCCGACGCCGTTCCCGACGCCGTTCCCGACGCCATCCGTCCCGTCGCCGCTGTGGAGCTCAGCGCCGGGGCTCCCCGCGAGCGTTCCCGCGGTGGAGCTCAGCGCGCGCGCGGTGGCCTTGAAGCTGGGCCTCGTGATCACTTTCGGGTCCTCGTCCCCGTTCTCGAGCTTCTCCTTCTCGAGCTTCGCCTTGGCCTTGGCCGCCGCCGCCGCGCGCCGCTTCGCGCTTTCCCTGGCGACCGCCGCGTCGATGACGTCGTACAGGCGCTCGCGCGCCTTGGTGGCGTCCACCAGCGGGTCGCTCGAGGCGAGCGCCTGCCGCACGCGCTCGAGGCGGACGTCCACGGCGACTTGCCAGGCATCGTCCATGGCGAGCTCGCCGTCGCTGTGGATACCGCGCTGGAGCTGCTCGACCCAGAACAGGTAGCGGCACAGCCGGTACAGCGTGGTGTTGATGGACTCTTCCGGGTCCTCCAGGTAGTGCGAGGCGAAGTAGTTGTGCCGCGCGTGCCCGGTGGGGGGCGTGGGCAGCAGAATCTCCTGCAGGCGCACGTTCAGGTCGCGCGCCGCCGAGCGGAGCGGGCCCGCGAGCGATCGGCGCATGACCGCGAGCCTTGCCTTACGCTCCATGATCCCCCTCTGCTCCTCCTTTCGGGACTCCGCCAGCACGCTCTCGCGGCTGGAAATAACCTTGTAGATGGTGAGCAGCACCAGCACGCCGGAGACCCCGCCCGTGATCGCCGCGGTGGCCTGGTCCTTCAGCTTGTCAAGCAAGCCTGCTTGCAATCCTTTGAATTTCCCAATCAGCGGAGGCTTGGCCTTGGCCTTGCTCTTGCCCTTGGCGTCGTCGCCCCCCCGCCACGGGAGCGAAAACCCGCCGAGCCCCTTGGGCTTGGGAGGAGGCGGCACAGGGGACATCCCCAGCCGCTCCTTGATGGCGTCCATGGTCGCGCGACGAACTCTAGCGCGGGGCGCGCGCTCTTCCGGAACCCACGGTTTCGTTGTTACGTGTGCACTCGGAACGAAATCGACATTCCTACCAGGTCATCGGCGCTCGGCCGTCGAAGATTCTCTTGTACTTTCGCATCATACACGAACGCGTTCTATCGAAGACTTCCGGCGCGTTCTACTCCCGCTCCTCCTCGAGCCCGAGCGCGAGCCTGATGACCTCCCGCACGCTTTCGCTCTCCCGACCCTCATCTGCAAACAGCGCGAGCACTTCGCGCCGCTCGTCCTCGCGCAGCTGCCTCTGCGTGCGCAGCGCCACCAACGCGACGCGCTCGCGCTCCTCCGGCGACGCCGCCGCCGCCGCGAAGGCGACGAGCGTCCGCGCCAGGACGACGCTCTCGCCCCGCGCGTCGTCCCAGTCGCCCGCGCGCGCGTGCGCCGCGCACTGCACGAGCGTCTTCTCCACGCGGCGCACGACCGCCTCGGTGACCAGCGCGCCCGCGCGCGCGGGACGCAAGCCGAGGTCGCGCGCGAGGTCGGACAGGAAACGCAGGGGCTCCTGCCCCCCGAGCGAACGCCAATCCTCAAATCCCTCCTCCGTTTCCACGGCGGCGCACGCCGCCTCCACGCCCGCCCGGAAGGCGGTGTCCCTCTTCCCCCCCTCGAGGCGCTTCGAGCGCGCGACGTCCTCGGCGCCGTGCGCGGCGCACGCGACGCGCAGCCGCACGGCGTCCGAAGGCCGCACGCCGACCGAGGAGACGCGCGCGCGGTCCAGAGCCAAAAGCGCGTCGAGCGGTTTCTCGCTCGTTTTTTCGTTTCGCTTCGGAAGCGAAAGCTCTTCGTCAGACGCGTCTCGCCACCACCCCGGAACGTCACGCGGCGGCGCGACTGGAGACTGGAGTCTGGAGTCCGCTTCGCGAGTCGCTTCGCGTTTCGTCGCGCCGAGCGTTTCGTCGCGCGTCGGCGCCGTCTCGGATTTACTCGCGGCGCCGCTCGCCGCGAAGGCGCGCTCCAGGAGGTTGATCTCGAGCGACGCGAACTCCGCCTCCAGGCTCCCGGGCGCGACGTCTTTCGCGTTCGCGGACGGCGCGGCCACCGCGCCTTCCGCGCTCTCGTCCGCGATTTCGCCCGCGTAGACGATGATGGCCATCTCGATCTTGCGCGCCAGCTCCTTGAGCACCTCGGCGCGCGCGATGGTGCGATCGAGCGCCTCCTTCACCTGCGCGCGCTCGCGGAGGAGCCGCCTCGCCTGGTCCTCGTCCCGGTCCGCGCCAAGGGTCATCGCGCGCTCCGCGGCGGCGGTGAGCTCGTCGATCTTCTCCGCGAGCCGGCCGCCGCGCGTCAGAAGCCGACGCGCGCGGGTCGACACGCCGTCGTACTCCTCGCGCAGCGCATCCGCCTTCTCCAGCTGGAGGCGACGCTCGGGCGTGACCTCGGCGTCGTCCCCGGCGGAAGCGGCGACGCCCACGCGCGCGCGGACGGCGCGGACGAGACGCGAGCGAGCGGCGCGCGCGTGCGGCAGCGCGGCCGCTGCGATGCTGGGCACCAGCGCGGGAGCCATCGTCGCGCGCGTCACTGTGTCGAGATCACCTCTCTCGAAAACTTCGTCAGCACGACGCGCGTGAGTTTTGAGCGAAGTTTTGAAGACGAAGGTTGTTGTGTGTCGACTTTTGGTGTGTGATGATCGATCGTACTCTGCTGCGCGTTTTTACACGCGCCGTCGCGCGGCGTACCTATCAACCGCCTTCTTCTCTTCGTGAACGATGATTGCATCCAACGCGTCAGTAGCCGCCCCCCATGCCCGGCATGCCCATGGGCGGCATGCCGTTCATGCCGCCGGGCGAGCCCATCCCGGGCACGCCGTACGCGCCGCCATGCCCGGGCGACATCCCATCCATCCCCGGCGCGGGCGGCGCCGGCAGCGCCGCCGGCAGCAGCTGCGCGTACAGGTTCTGGTTCATCTGCTCCTTCACCGCCTCCTTCTCCGCCTCCACCTGCTCCTGGTTGCGGTCCTTCTTGTCCGCGATGAGCGCGTCCACCTTCCCGGAGTACTCGCGCATGAACTGGATCATGTACGGCATCGAGTACTCCATCAAGCCGTGCATCCACGCCAGCTCGAACACGACGTCCGCGCGCAGCAAGTCGTAGCACGTGTACAGGCACGCGGCGAAGCACTCCTTGTTGGATTCGTCGATGAAGTACTTGAGCAGCGCCTCCGCGAGCTCTTTGTCCCCAGATTGCGCGCACGCCTCCATCGCATCCTTGAACAGCCCGTCCCGCTTCGCGAGCTCCACGCTCTGCTTCCAGCGCTTGTTTTTCTGGTAGATGTACCCGGAGATTCGGCGAAACTCGATGAGCTCGTGCGACTCGCACCGCAGCGCCAAGGAAATCTGGTCAAAGTTGTCGTACAGGTCGATGGAGTTGCGCAGCGCCTCGTAGTCCTCCTCCTCGATGCACAGCTCGTTTACGGCGTCGTTCACCGCCTGCAGGTTGTTGGTCTGCGCCTGCGCGAGGTAGGGCTTCACGAGCGCCAGGTGGTCGCGCTTCCGCATCAGGTCCACCACGCGCGAGTGGTCCACGCGCGGCGTGAGCACGGCGAGCAAATCCACCAGCTGCGTGGGGTGCTCCTCGAGGTAAAACGAAAGTGCTGTGTAGTAGATCTCGGCGTTGGCCACCTTCACGCAGACGTCCTTGAACGAGACGTGCTCCCAGGCGTCGGGGTGCGCCATCATCACGCCCGCGGCGTTGTCGAACTCGTCGTACGCCACGTACAGGAACGAGAGCTCCTTCCACGCCGCCATCTCCTCGCAC
>Ga0181601_10003842_pt1 | contig 12650 bp, 10 predicted proteins | sample 041ome_8_FD_133020 | JGI IMG/M metagenome (GOLD analysis project Ga0181601, IMG submission 133020) | Coastal salt marsh microbial communities from the Groves Creek Marsh, Skidaway Island, Georgia - 041407BS metaG (megahit assembly) | ecosystem: Environmental > Aquatic > Marine > Intertidal zone...
AGTTAATTACCACTGATACCTGCTGAACATCAATACCTCGAGAAAGCAAGTCTGTAGAAACCAAGATACGACTTTCACCCTTTCGGAATCTAGTCATAATTTCATTGCGCTCTTCCTGTGGCATTTTTCCATGAATCTTGCTTACAGCGTATCCATTTTCATTCAACTTTCTGTCGAGATCATCGACAATTTTCTTTGAATTACAATAGATAATGCTCTGTGCTACTGAGAATCGACTATAGAGGTCACAAATTGTATCAAACTTAAATTCGTTTCTTTCTACATTAATGTAATACTGTTTAATACCTTCAAGGGTCAATTGGTCAGTCTTAACAAGAATCTTAATTGGGTCTCGCATGAATCTTGTAGTCAAGTCGAAGAACTCAGCTGGCATTGTAGCGCTAAAAAGTGCAACCTGAATGTTTCCTGGCAAGAAGCGAAAGATTTCATAAATCTGGTTCATGAAAATCTTTGAAAGCATTTCATCTGCCTCATCAATTACCATAATCTTAAGAAACTTGGTGCTAAGAACCTTCTTGTTAATCATATCAAGAACTCGACCTGGTGTTCCAATTACAATATGTGGATTAGCGTTGAGCATATCAATGTTTTCCTTAACACTGATTCCACCAATTGAAAGATTGATATTGACTCCCATATAGTCAGAGAGACTTGATGCAACAGTATTCACCTGAAGTGCAAGTTCTCTTGTATGGGTAAGAATAATCGCCTGAGTCTTGTCTAGCGATTCATCAATACGTTGAAGGACACCGATAGTGAATGTTGCTGTCTTTCCTGTTCCAGACTGAGCCTGACCAATGACGTCGTGTCCATCAATAACTGGTAGAATAGCTCGCTGCTGAATGCTGCTTGGTAGTTCAAAACCATTTCCATAAATACCTCGAAGAAGCGTATCCTTTACTTCGAGATCTTCAAAACTCTTAGCTACAGCATTATCATAAAATTTCTGGTCTCTTCCAGATGCTTCTGGTCTAATATTAGTATTTTCCAAAGTTGATTCCTCCCCCTCTCCCTGCGTTGCGATTGGTTGTTCGATTGTTTGTTCAGACATTATATACGAGTGTTATATTCTAGTGTTTAAATGTAGAAAAATAAATTCAATTTTGAAATTGAAAAATTACTTAGAGGAATTTATGCAGAGCATGCTTCACAATCTGGATTATCTCTAGAACATGCAAGAACTTTCTGGACAGGGTCTGGTTTTTTTCCTGGTTCAATTGTGAATTTTTGTGCTGCTGCTACAGGTCTAGTTCGTAAGTAGTATAATCCTGTCTTCAACCCAGATTTCCAAGCATACATATGCATACTAGAAAGATTGCTAAAGTTTGGTTTTTCTACAAACAAGTTAAGACTTTGACTTTGGCAGATGAATCTTCCTCTATCTGCTGCCATATCAATTAGGACCTTATTACTAGTTTCCCATACAGTTTTGAAAACATCTTTTATACTTTCAGGAATTCCTGGTATATTTTGTATTGAACCATTATTTTCAATGATTTTATCTTTAATTTCCTTATTCCACATATTAAGTTTAATTAATGCATTAATTAGATGATTATTAATTACAATAAATTCTCCAGCAAGTGTTCTTCTAATATAAATATTACTTGTGATTGGTTCAAAACATTCATTGTTTCCAAGAATTTGAGAAGTTGATGCAGTAGGCATGGGTGCAAGTAGAAGACTATTACGTATTCCATATTTTTTAATAGATTCCCTTAATTCATTCCAATTGTGTCGCAATGGATATTTTCCTTCGGTTTCCCACATATCAAATTGAAGTTGTCCATTATAAACAGGAGAACCAATGAAACTACTATATGAACCTAAGAATTCTGTTCTTTCTAATTCTTCATCTATGATATGATATTCACGCCTCATTTTTTCTAGCATAGCATCATATTCAGTTTCATTTTCAGTCATAGATGTATAGAGGTCTTCATTTTCCGAGTATTCTTTGTATTCTTTTACTATTTCTTCTCTCTCTTTTGCTAATTCCATACTAGCAGTTAATGAAGCATAGTAGATAGTTTCAAAAATATCATTGTTTAACTTTCTTGCTTGTTCAGATGAGAAAGAAATTTCTAGTTTTGCAAATACATCAGCTAATCCTTGAACACCAATACCAATTGGTCTATGAAGTGAGTTTGAACGTTTTGTTTCTGGAACTGGATAAAAATTAATATCAATTACACGATTAAGATTTCTTGTTACTGTTTTTACTACTTCTTCTAATTTATCAAAATCAAATTTTCTGTTTTCGATAAATCTAGGTAATCCTATTGATGCTAAATTACAAACTGCAAACTGGTCACTACTTGAATATTCTACAATCTCAGTGCAAAGATTACTACTCTTAATAGTGCCTAAATTCTTTTGATTACTCTTTTTATTACATGCATCTTTATAAACCATATATGGTGTTCCTGTTTCAATTTGAGATTCTAAAATTGCTGTCCAGAGTTTCTGTGCTTCAATAGTTTTCTTACCTCTTCCTTCCGCTTCATATTTTTCATATAATTCTTCAAATTCTTCTCCATAAGTATCTGATAATCCAGGTGCTTCATCTGGACAAAAAAGAGTCCAATTTCCACCACTCTTTACACGTTTCATAAAAAGGTCTGAAATCCAAAGAGCATAAAACAAATCTCTAGCACGGTCTTCTTCATTGCCGTGATTCTTTTTAAGGAGTAGGAAATCAAAGATATCAGAATGCCAAGGTTCAAGATAAATTGCAATACTTCCATTACGCTTACCGCCACCATTGTGTGCTAATCCTAGTTCAGTAGTATAGTTATGATTATTTTCAATCTCGAAATCATACAAGTTTCCTACCCATTTTGTTAATTTTTTATCAATTATACGACGATAAAATACCTTTTGCCAAACAAAGTTATCTGTTTCAATCTGTTGTAACTTTTCTCTGGTAAAAATGTGCTTAAAAAAGTTAATGCTATAAATATCAATAGGATATACAATCTTGTGTCCTATACCATTTTCTATTTGTAAAACTTCAGATTCATAAATCATTAATTTATTAGTCATATAGAGAATCTGATGCATAAATTTCTTGTTATTAACAGTAATAAATACCTTATTGTTTCCAACTGACAATTTAGAATATTTCTTAAAAATGCCATATAAAAGTTCAATAGTCTTATTTGGTGGAAGATTCAATAAGTTATTATGAAATCCATTTGAAATAAGTGGCATTGATATGTCATTGAATGAACTTTGATTCCAAACTATATTAGTTATCTTAGTTTCATTATCATAAGTTGTCTTATACTTTACAAAATTTTTATCTAAAATTCCTAGCATAAATTGAAAACTTTCTGAATCATTTTCTGTGAAAATAGCACCAAAATTTCCACCAGTTTCAGTTCCACCATGACTCATTAGGATACCAATAAATCTACAAATTTCAGGTGTATAAATCTCAACGTCATTAAAGGTGTCTAGGATAGGAAATCCTACATAATCGCCCTTACTTAAATTCTTAACTTCATTATAGTCAGGTTTAATTAATTTACTTTGGAGACGGAAAATAAGGTTATTTGTATTAGTGCAGTTGTCATAATTTCTAATTGAATATAATGGATGTTCTGGTGTGACTACAACATTCTTAGAATAATCGAGATTGTTTGAGAATAATACATTATAGACATCACCACTCCAATAATTATGGACTACATTCTTTAATACACGTTGATAACTACCATCATTTGTTAAAACGTAATTATTTGGAACTAAATCCTGAATTCTCTTATAACCTTCTGGTGTAAATACACGAGTTTTAAAAGAAAAACACTGATCTACATATCGTGCGGTATTGTTGAATACACGCAACATAGGAACAAGACCATTTGAAATACCATTTGTTCCTCTAATTGCACTATTTTTTGCTCTAATATTGTGTGTGTGAAGACCAATACCACCAGCCCATTTTGAAATCAATGCACAATCTCTTAATGTAGAATAAATTCCATCAATACTATCATCTTTCATTGCTAGCAAGAAACAACTACTCAATTGTGGTCTGTTAGTGCCAGCATTAAAGAGTGTAGGTGTAGCATGAATAAAATATTTATTACTCATTAAGTTATAGGTATTAATTGCTTCCTTTAAATTTTCACCATGAATTCCGAGTGAAACTCTCATAAGCATATGCTGTGGTCGTTCAACAATTTTTCCCTTAATATTTTGTTTTCCACCTGCAACTAAATCACTATTTTTTAAACGCATAAGATAACTTCTTTCTAATGTTTTGAATCCAAAATAATCAAAGTAGTAATCTCTTTCATTTTTAATAGTATCATTTAATTTAACACTATGTTTCTGTGAAACATCAAAGAGTTCTCGTGAAATAAGTGGAACTTGCTTTCCATGGACATCAGTGTTATTATAGAGAATACTCATAGTTTCACTGAAAGATGGAGAAGTATTTTTATGATGATTACTAATAATAATTCTAGAAGCTAATGTGTTATAATCAGGATGTTCTGTGCATAATGAAGCTGCAATCTGTGCTCCTAACTCATCCAACTCCCAAGTATGAATCCCATTATACATTTCTTTTGTAATATCTCTAGTTACCCTTGTAGGATTAATTTTTAAACCCTCGCATAATTTTTCAATTCTAGCATTAATTTTATCAAAATATACTTTTTCCTTCTCTCCATTCCTTTTTGTAACATATTCGTATTCCATTATAGTATTATTATCACTATCCATTTTTTTAAGATATATTCAGTAAATATTTTTAATTTAAAAAATCTACTTATAAAAATTGAAAATAAAAAGAAAACTACTTAGTATATCTTTTTGATAACAAGAATTCCAGATGTTAAATATTTAGAAGCATCAGTCCATTTTTTAAAGTAATCGGTTATTTTATCACCCAATTCATTCTCTTTTGCTAGATTATAACAATTAGTATAATGATAATTTAAATCGCTTTTATAATACAAACAATTTATTAATTCTATATTATGATTTACTGCATGTTGTAAGAATTCACTTTGTTTTAAAATATTAGATAATCCTAAAATTTCACAAGTTTTTTCTCTTTCTGTATCACTACATTCTTCAAGTAGAAATATATCACTCATAATAATATGTCCATTAGCAGATAGGATTCTATCGATTTCATTAAAAAGTTTTTCTTTATCATTCACTTGATGAAATGTATCTTCCGAAACGATTAGATTAACCGCTTCTTCTTTAAAAAAAGTATTTAGGAAGTCTCTATTGTAAATTTTTACTCTAGAATCTGTTTGAAAATTAATCAAATTATTTACTGAACAATTTTCACTTGATAACTCATATGAATATAGTGAATATTCACTATTCCTACCATAATCTGTTCTTGCATTTTTTATTATTTTAAAAAGACTCCTCATTGTTCCACCCATTCCTCCTCCCATATCTAAAATAACTGTTCCAGTATGTGCTGGATTAATATAATTTTTAATAAAAAAAAGTAATAAATCATTTTTTTTGTTCATAGCTTCCTTTATAATTTTTTTTTTATCAATAGGATAATAATCTTCTACATCACTTTCTCCAGTATCGTAATCAGTCTGATCTAATGTACCTTTATAAATGCCGACATTCATAAAAGACTTTCCTAGATATTTTCTATAAAATTCAATAAATTCTGGGTCATTATAATGGTTTAAAATCTTTTGAGTATCCATAAATACCTAATTATTATATTCTATTATCTATTATTTAAGTATTTATCTTATTTTCTAAATAAAGAAGATGAGTGATTACTTAAAAACTATTGATAAGGTTGTTAAAGAATGGGACACTAGAATTGATTGGGAACATTATTTTATGTGTGCTGCTGTTATGATTTCAAGTCGTTCTAGTTGTGAAAGATTACACGTAGGTTGTGCATTAGTAAAAGATACAAGAATAATAAGTATGGGTTATAATGGATTTTTAGCTAATAGACCACATAGGAGCATTGTAAGAGATAATCACGAACAGGCAACAGTTCATGCGGAACAAAATGCTATAACTGATTGTTCAAAGAGAGGAATAAGTTGTGATGGAGCAACTGCTTATATTACACACTTTCCCTGTATAAATTGTTACAAGATACTAGCATCAAGCGGAATAAAAAAAATAGTTTATATGCATGATTATAAAAATGATGAATTAGTTAAAGAGATTTCTGACATACCTATTGTAAAAATAACTTAAGGATAAAATTATATAATAGATAAGACTTATTTAACCTACTTAAAAGATGGATATTCAGAGATTATCGGATATTGAGAGCATAATTGATAGTATTGACACCAAAAGTTTGAAAGAACTTATTGGTTTTAGAAACAGAATAACAGAGGCATTTAATACCAGAATACGCGAGAAGAGAGAAAATAATAAAAAACGTAGAGAAAGAAATAAAAAAGTAGTTAGACCAAGATTATTTATTTCTGATTCTGATGAATCTGATTAATTACTTAATAATAATTTTCGTTATCACTACTACTGTATTCATCATCGGAATAACGAGAATTATTACTTTTCAGTCTTTGTTCTTCGTTATACATTTCATTCATCTTAATATAATTTTCATATCGTTCCATTTCTCTTTCTTGTTCAGGAGTGAGATACCACTCTTTTTCCTTATAAAATTCACATTCTTCAAGATATCGTTCGTTTTCTCTTTTCTTTTCACGAGTTTCATACACATTAGATTCAAAGTCAATATATTCTCCACTTACTAGATTATGATAATTATTAAAATCACTAGAATAATTATAATTCAATAGACTCTTAAAATAAGGGTCGTCGGTGAATGCAGAATTAATTTTATACTCTTCTGTATTAGAGTTTTGAGGAGTATTATTATTATCTTTGGATGTAGTAGCCATAATACTTAGACTAATTAGGTTAATTATTTTTATTTATCTTCCCTTATTTTTAAATCAATTTTTTTGTGACGTTCAAATGAATCATGTGGAGGACGTTCAAGTATATTTCCATGAGGACGATTCTTCTTATGAAGTCCGCAATACTCCATTCCTTGAAGACGCGAGCGCTGACATTGTAGTCCATATTCCCATTTATTAGTCCGTTCATTGAATACTACACGTGGAATACCTACTCCCCAAACTCTTGCATTACATTTATGTTCTAAGTCAAGTTCTAAAGGTGCTACAAATTTAATCTTACGCTTGTAAGTTCTAATACTTTTTAACGATTTAATAGAATAATCGGCGTAAAGAGACTGACTTGTAAAACCACATTGCTCTCCATATTTTTTTTCTATCGCGTTAAACAACAATTTAAGATGATTATTTAGTTTTGATACTATAATCCCTTCTAGTATATCTTCCATACTTGATTAATAAAAAAAATAAAATAATATTAAATCAATTTTTCTTTGTTCCGCCATTATAAACATATCCATATCCTTCACGGATCATTATACTATTAACACTTTCTGCACATTCTTTTTCCTTAAAAATTTCACCTAAGAGTCTTCCATATTTATCGAAAGAATAACATTTAATAAATACCAACTGTTCTGGATAATTCATAATTTGAGATTTCAAAAAGTTTTTACTTTCAATTGCACGAGCTTTAATCTCATCTCTATTTTCTAAATTTTTTCTAGGTCTTATTTCTGGTGTATCATAACCAGATAGTCTTACAGTCCATTTATTGAAACAACCATTATGTTCAAATACAACACGACAAGTGTCTCCATCATAGACATCTACAACTTTGCATAATTTAGTGAGTCCGTCTAATGAAAATTTAGGGACCTTTTTATCACAACCTTTTAATTTATTAATTAGTTCTAGATCTGAAGTATCCATAGCCTAATAGTTAATTATTACAAACAAAAAAAGTTTAAGTCAATTTTTACTGTGAATACAAATGAATAGATTCTGTTTCATTTTCAAAATTATAAATATATTTACCTATACACTGTTCTGTTACTGGGTCATATAATAGGTCTGTATTAATACATTTAAGATACAATCTACCAAATCGATTTAATCTCCATGGTTCTACCTCAGTTTCCAAACTTTTTGTTTCAGTTTTCTTCTTATTTTTCTTAATTTTTACCTTTTTAGGAGTAGAAGATTTTTCTTTAGTTTTATTTTCAGATTCTAATTCAGTATTAGTACTAGTAAGGTTTTTACCATAAAATATATCCATCAACATATCATCTGGTAATTCTCGGGATGATAATAATATTTCCTTTTGTAATCTCTTTAGACATTCTAGTAATGTGTCATTAAAACTCATAAGTTTTTTAATTAAAAAATAAAAAAATCATTCAATTTTAATCAACTTCTTTTATTAATGCATATGCATTAGGCGTAGGTTTTAATGTTTTTCTTGTCTTATTACTAGACAAACCTGAACATTTATCTTATACTTGTGCATATGATTTTAATTTCGTTACCACTTGTATCAAATATTTCATCAACTGATGCCTTTGCTAATGACTCCATCAATTCAACATAACCTTCATATTTTTCAATTAAACCATATTTTTCTATATAAATTTGATAATCTTTATTAAATCCTTCATAGGCTTTTCTAATTTTATTAAGGTTCAATTCACTTTTCCCTTTTAACTTTTGTATTCCCTTCCATTTATTATCCAAAATTTTTAATAAGTTATCTTTTTCACTTAAATTTTCTCTCTTCTTTTTTTCTATTTCCTTTTGTTTTTTTATAGATTCTAGTCTTTGCCTCTCTAATTCTTCTTCTACGATTCTTTTATTCTTATCTTCAACCGATTCACCTTGATGTATTTCTTTTAAACCAGGTAGGCATCCTTCATCTACCGCCCAATCATAAAAGTCCATCTTTTCGTTATCACCTACAAATTTCAAGTTTGAATTATTAATAACATCTCTCTTGAAAAAAAAATCAACATAATCTGACATAGTGTCTCCATTAAGTAAATCTAAAACTTTGCAAAATTCCTCATAGAATTCTAATTTAGGTATAAGAGTATTATATAATGGATGTTCCATAAGTTCTATGGAATCATCAATTTTAACGTTATTCCAAGTTTTATTAAAACTCATTATTATTATAAAATAAAAACAATTTAAATAAACAAAAAAAAATATATTATTCTTATTATAAAATTATTCAAGAATCGGTGATGGAATTACAAATTCCATTCAATAGCATATCCTTCTTCTTCTGAATCTAAGTCTTCATTGTTTTTGATTTTTTCACGAATAGATTTCATCATCTTCTTCTTATCTTTAGCATTCAACTTCTTTTTTCTCTTGATTTTAATTTCATTACCACTTGCATCAACCATTTCATCTACTTGAACGAAATCTACTGATGTCTTTGCTAATGACTCCATCCATTCAACATCACCTTCAGTATTTAAGAGTCCTGCCTCTAATACCCATCTTTCTGGACATAATTGGCGACAAAACGCATCATTGTGTGTAATCATAATAACACCACCTTCATATTTTTCAATTGCTTCTGCTAATGCACCTAATGAATCTCTATCCAGATAGTTAGTAGGTTCATCAAGAATTAAAATGTGTGGTTGGTCCCACATAGCAGCTGCTAATACTACCTTAACCTTTTGACCACCAGATAACGCACCAATTCTATAGTGTGTAGCATATTCGGGTTCTAGTCCAGTATCATTTAAATGCTTTTCAACATTCATCTGAGTAAGAGGTTTTTGGAACATACTTTCCTGATTAGCTATTTTCTGGTCAATCATACGAATTACCTTTTCATATATTTTATTGAATTTTATAAGGTCATCTGAACTATACCAAGTATTGGATTCATGACTTTTTCCCTTCCACGCTACTTCATATAAGAAATACTTCTTCTTCTTTTCATCCTCTCGTCTCTGACCAGTACATCTTTCAATAACTCTATTTTCTCGACGAATTTCTCCCTTTTCTGTTTTGTAAGTATATTCAACAGGTTCAGCGAGAGATTTTTCATCATCTTCGCTCAATTTCATGGATGCTTTATTTAAACCTTCGCGATCATCTCCGAATTCGTATCTCCATCTAATATATTCATTGGGTGTTTTATCTAAATGTTTTTCAATGTGATGGAAAGCATGCTGTGCAATATATCCTAATTTACTATTTGGATATTTCCAAACTGTTCCTGTAGTTGGTTCTAATTCACCAGTTAATACCTTAATCATAGTACTCTTACCAGCGCCATTTACACCAACACAAGCTACTCTACTAGCCATTGATGCTCTTACTGTAATATCTCTTATAGTTGGGACTTTGTTACCTGGATAAGTAAGAGATACATTGTCCATTTTAATTAAGAACTTACCTCTACTTTTAACACCATCTAAGAAACTTGGTTGTGGGAAAGTGAAACTATATTTATTTGCTTTAAATTCAAAATATGATTGTGCTTCAGGACATTTTTCTACAAATTTTGCTAGATTTCCTTTATGAAGTTTAACTTTTAGTTTTTCTATTTGAATGATGTAGTTACAACAATTGTTTAATAATCCTGAATCGTGTGAAACCATAATAACAGTTGTAGTTTTAAGACTATTAATGTAATTCATTACCCAATTAACATTTTTAACATCCAAGTGATTAGTTGGTTCATCCATAAGAAGAATATCTGCTTTTTGCAACATAGCACGAGCAAGAGCAAGTTTCATTCTCCAACCACCACTAAGACTACTAATTGGGTCATCACAATCGCCACCAGCACCAGCGGCCTTTCCTTCTGTAAATCCTACCTTTTTTAATACATCTCTTACCATTTCACTTGTAGCGCCAAGTGATTTAATTGCTGGATATTCTAATACATAATCTACACAATTTAAATGTGATAATTCACCTTGAATATCTGCTTCTACAAATACTGTTTTAACTTCATTAATATCTGGAAACCCCTCTACTGAACCTTCGGCAATAGACCTCATAAGTGTAGTTTTACCACAATCATTTTGTCCAAGGAGACCATATTTATTACCTTTTCTTAATTTCATTTTTGTATTGTGGAGAAGAATCTTTGTACCATAAGCTAGTGTAAAATCACAGTCACATAATACTTCACCACCTTCTTCGTCTTCCTCATTATCGTCATCTTCATTAACGCCAATAACTGATTGTGCATTTTCATATAATTTTTGTATTAAATCAGTATTACTAGTGAAAGGCGTTAATTCATCGTTATATTCATCACGTTCTGTAGTTTTAGTTTTAATGAGACTTGTTGTGATTGCTGCTAAATAATTTACAACTTCTGCGTTTAAACTAGAATCATTTTCACTTATGAAACTTCTTACATTTTCAGTTTTTCTAAATTTAAGTTTTTCACTTGCAATAGCAGCCTTTTCTCTAATATTTTTAAGTTCTGCTAATGTTTTAGTTGCTACATCTCTTGCTTCTGGGTCTGGAATAGTATCAATTGCATATTCTAATGATGGTATTAATTCTGATAAAAAGGGTGCTGCTTCAATTGGTTCTTCTACTAATTTTGTAATATTACTTACAATTCTACTACACATACGTTTAATAATTCCCTTATTCTGTTTAAATCCTGCTACCATTAGTGGCACTACAACTGATAATGCACTACCTTCTACAGTTTGAACAAATACAATTCCTGCTAATTTTTGAATAGTTTCTTCGGTTTCGTTTCTGTCTAAAATTGCTAATACTAAATTATCTACAAATGGTTCAAGATCACGATTTGTAATACCTTTCATTGCTAGTTTTAATGCGGTTGTTGCCTTGTCTGCTACTTCTGCTTTTGTATCATGAAGTAATTGTGATAATACATTTACTAATTCTGGTAATGATGCTGAAAGAAGGTCCCTATCTAAATTTTCAACACGGTTAATATAATCGATTAACATTTCTAATGAACCTAATTTACTTCGCCATTTTGATGAACAATCCATTTTTGTAAAAAGAGATTCACATACATATGCAAAACTCTGAATTGAAAAATGGGAAATTAAATGTTTTCCTGCTTGGAGAGCGACCTTTGAAACTTCTGGTTTGTCATCTAATCTATCAAGGAGTGGAGGTAAAATATGGGTTACAATATATGGTTCTAAATTTTTAATATTTTCGGATGATAAGGTTTTGAGAACTTCTAACTTTTCCATTCTAGGTTCTACTGGAGTCTTTTTTGTCACAGCTGATAATACATTTTGAAAATTAGATATTTGGGTTCTTTCGAGCATTTTAAAGTAATATATAGAAAAAATTTGTTTTTAAATAAGAAAAAATAAAAAAAAGCAGGGATTTTTATTTGGTTTTATTTTTTTCATTTTTAGTTTGTTTTAATTTTATCATTTTTATAGTGATTATAATTTTTTATTTAACAAGCGGAAAGAGCAGTTGGGTTAGTTGCATGAACTTCGAGGCAGGCGAGTTCTCCATTTGGTAGCAGGATGTGGTCTGTTGGAACGTACCGCATACCGACATTCGCATAGCGGTCAATCACTGCGTGGTCGATGACTTCGAGTGCGAGATAGTTCTCAAGTTCCCACTCCTCGTATTCGCCAGCAATTTCATCTTCGGTAACTGGTTGAGGTGGAAGACTTCCAAGACATTTCTCGAACATCTCGCTTGCCTCATCGAGAAGTTCATCTTGGGTAGGAG
>Ga0181601_10003845_pt1 | contig 12634 bp, 17 predicted proteins | sample 041ome_8_FD_133020 | JGI IMG/M metagenome (GOLD analysis project Ga0181601, IMG submission 133020) | Coastal salt marsh microbial communities from the Groves Creek Marsh, Skidaway Island, Georgia - 041407BS metaG (megahit assembly) | ecosystem: Environmental > Aquatic > Marine > Intertidal zone...
AGTTTATTGACCTACATCGATGTGCCCTAACACCTGAGCTTGCGCAGATTGCGAGGCTCGGTGCGGTAGCCGTTCTGGAGCATCATTTTGGCTAGTCGGCGCGAAGAGCAGCAGGCGGAGATCCGTTTGAAGGTCATGCGTTTGATTTCGCAGAACCCTGAGATGTCTACGCGGCAAGTGGCGGACGAGGTTGGGATTTCAAATGGGTCTGCCTACTATGTGCTCACAGCCCTTGTTGAAAAAGGTTTCGTGAAACTGGGGAATTTCAAGAAGAACCCGCGCAAGGGGCAGTATGCCTATTTGCTCACACCAAAAGGTATTCGAGAAAAGTCCCTCCTTACGCACAGCTTCATCGAGCGCAAGCGCGAAGAGTTCGAGGCGCTCAAAGCGGAGATCAAAGCCCTTGAAGAAGAAGCAGGTGTTGCCTTTGAGGCGACGCCAGCGCCCAGGGGTGGCAAGCAGTGACTGATCTAAGCTGTTTCAAAGCCTATGACATTCGCGGTGAAATTGGCGTGAATATTGATGAAGGAATTGCCTATCGCATTGGGCGCGCCGTGGCGCAGCATTTTGGTGCACAATCTGTTGTGATCGGGTTTGACGCCCGCGAAACCAGCCCCGCCTTTGCCGCGGCGGCGGCGCGGGGCGCGGTAGACGCCGGCGCGGATGTTTTGGACATCGGCATGGCTGGGACCGAGGAAATGTATTGGGCCGTCACCGAATTTGGGGCCTGCGCGGGGATTGAGGTTACCGCGTCGCATAATCCGATCAATTACAACGGCATGAAAGTCGTAAAATCTGGATCGCAGCCACTAGATGATGTGGTGGATTTTCAGGTGATCAAGGCGCTGGCGGCATCGCAAGACTGGGCCAGCCCCACGCGCGTGGGCGGAACCCGCGACGTGGCGGACGCCGCACGTGACAAATACGTGGGCCGCGTCCTGGGGTTCGTCGACGTGGCGACGCTGGCGCCCCTGAAAATCGTGATCAATTCGGGCAATGGCGCGGCGGGCCCGACCGTGGATGCAATCATCGATCGGTTGGCTGCACAGGGCGCACCAATTGAGGTGATCCGCGTCCACCACGACCCAGACAGCACATTCCCCAATGGCATCCCTAACCCCCTGCTGCCCGAAAATCACGCCGCCACGGCGGATGTGGTGGTCCGCGAGGGTGCGGACATGGGCATAGCCTTTGACGGTGACTTTGACCGCTGCTTCTTCTTTGACGGGGCGGGGCGATTTGTTCCGGGGGAATATGTGGTGGGCCTCCTGGTGGCCATTTTCTTGGATAAGGAGGCGGGCGGCAAGATCGTCCACGACCCGCGCGTGATCTGGAATACGCAAGACATCGTGGCCGGCAAGGGCGGCGTAGCTATCCAGTCCAAGACGGGGCACGCGTTTATAAAGCAAACCATGCGGTCTGAGCATGCGATCTACGGCGGCGAAATGTCGGCGCACCATTACTTCCGCGACTTTGCCTACTGCGACAGCGGCATGATCCCTTGGCTTTTGATTGCCGAGCTTGTGTCCCACTCGGGACGCTCACTGGGTGATTGGGTGAGAGATCGATTTGCCGCTTTCCCAAGCTCAGGCGAAATGAATTTCAAAGTTGATGATGCGGGCAAGGCGATTGAAAACGTCTTGTCAGCCTACCGTGCGGATGCTCTTTGCATAGATAAAATGGATGGCGTTAGCGTGGCGTTTGAGGACTGGCGGTTTAACTTACGTCGCTCGAATACTGAGCCGCTCGTGCGCTTGAATGTTGAGGGCAAGGGTGAGGCGGATGCTCTTTCTGGGCATGTGAAACCAATTGTGGAGTTGCTTGGTGGGACGCGTACTTAAGATGCCCGATAATTTAAGGTTATGGGTAACTGGGCAAAGACAAAATGTCTGACGCGTTACGCAATATGAAACAGATCCAACTGGAAGATGTTCAAGAAAATTTTGAGCAGATCTTCGAGGATGTACTGGCGAGTGGTGAGTCGGCTAAAATCGTGAAAGATACTGGGAATGCAATTCTTGTTTCTGAAGGAATTTGGCGTGGAATGATAGAAACGCTGAAAAAAGTACTTTAATCTGTTTTAACTTGATTAAACAAAAACGGTCTGACATCTCGCGACTGCCGATGTCGAAGACTTGCAGGCAAGCAAAAAATAGGAGTGATATCTATGTCTAAGGTACAAACTTACGGTGTAACGCAAAGGCGTGAAGCTCACAGTGATTTAGATCTAAATGTAGAAGAATTAGAGAGAATTGGCTTCACCTCAATCCAGGGAGTGTTAAGCGATAGACAATGTGATGAACTGAGTCTAGAACTTGAAAAAATTTACAACCTACAAATTGAAGAAATTGGTTCAGAAAAATTAATTGAAAATATTGGTGATAAAAATAACGTACGCGCTCCTCTACTCTATAGCGAACAATTTAAAAATCTCGCACTAAATCCCACACTGCTGGAATTCGCGCGACGGTTACTGGGGCAGAACTTTGTTCTTTTAATGCAGAATGGTGTGAAAACGGAGCCGAGTAAAAGGCAATTCCAGGCTCAGTGGCATCGAGACTTAAACTATCAACATTGGACTTCTTCAAAGCCGCTAGCAATTAATGCCCTTTTTGTATTAGATGAATATTCTCTAGAAAATGGTTGCACTCATGTACTTCCGGGCTCGCATTTACATGCTGAATTTCCTAGTGAAGCATTCACCCTAAAACATGAATTCCCAGCAATATTGCCAAGAGGCTCATTGCTAATACTAAATGCGATGACATATCATCGCGCCGGTTTAAACACTGGCAAAAACGTCAGGCGTGCCGTAAATCATGTCCTTGGAATTCCAATGCTTGCTCAACAGATCGATTTATCAAGCCTCTGCGCGGGCTCAAAGCATGACGTATTTGAAGAGAACTATTTTGGTAAAACTTGGTCGCCAGCCTCAAATGCGAAAACATGGAGGAGCAAAAGAATACAATGATTAGTTCAAGTCACCGAGACATTGTTTTGTACGGAGCAGGAAACTTTGGCATTAAAGTTCTTAATCATTTAACGCTGAAGAAAGAACAAGTAAAATGCTTTGTGGACGAAACCCCAGACAAGATAGGGAGCAAGATATTAGGAACACCAGTCTTATCTCTCAAAGAGGCAGTCGCAACTTACATTGATGCAGTTTGGATAATATGTATCTTTCAACCAAGCGTAAATCTCACAAGAAAATATCAAGAGTTTAAAGACTTAGGAATAAAAGATATCGTAATTAGCACCGAGTTTATATCTTCTAACAAAGATTTTGTCGACAGATTATTTTTTCCAACTAGTAAAGTTAGTAAGAATGATGAAATGATAGTTTGTGACGATCTTTCAAAAATAATATATGCAAACTTCCTCACGCTTTGCAATACTGGTAGAAGTGATGAAAACTTAGTAACCCCGCCATTTGACAATGAGCTTTTACAGTCAGTACCACACAATAAAATATATGACTTAGGAGCTTTTGATGGCGACTCTCATCAGCAATTATCCAAACTTTATCACGTATCATATGCCGCATATGAACCAGATTTGATAAACTTCAAAAAATTACAAAAATATAAAAACGATATTGATGATCCACGTTTTATTATATTTAATAAAGCAGTCGGTCCGGAGACAGGTTTGGTTGCATTCAGTCAAGACGGAACGATGGGATCTAAAATAATCGCATACGAAAGCCAACATAAAGGCAATGCTTCTGAATGCGTCAGCTTGAAATCGATATTAGATGTCGAGACCGTAAATAGTGCTATCATTAAGATGGATATCGAAGGTGTAGAACTGAAAACTATACTTTCATCTATAGAGGAGATTAAGCAAAAATCCCCAGTTTTAATCATTAGCGCTTATCACAATCAAAACGACCTGGAGCAACTTTACTCTGAATTGTCAAACTTGCAAATATACGATTTTTATATACGACAACACGGTTTTAACGGAATGGACTTAATGTTATACTGTTTACCTAGAAAACTTTGAAGTAGAGTTTTGAATTAAATCGTTCTTTATGCATGAAAATAAAGTATAAACGCACAAAATCGATATTCGATTAATTGTTGTATGTATACTATGAGCATTTATTCAAACGTAATAATTTGAGAAATAGAATATGAAAATTGTAGTTGTAGGCTTAGGATATGTTGGGCTTTCAAATGCGGTGTTACTCGCGCAGCATAACGAGGTAATTGGAGTTGATATTTCGCAAGAGCGTGTTCATGCGCTAAATGCGCGGAAGTCTCCAATCATTGACGCCGAGCTGTCTGAATATTTGTCTCATAAAGACTTAAAACTTTCCGCGAATACTGATTTGGACATTGCAGTTAGGCAATCACTATAATAATCCATCATTTGGCTACGGTGGCTATTGCTTACCAAAAGACACAAAACAGCTATTGGCAAACTTTGGTGCCGTTCCTCAAAATATTATTCGTGCAAGTGTTGACGCTAACGCGACCCGTCAGGATTTTTTAGCGGAGTTAATTGCAAAGAAACGACCACAATGTGTAGGTGTATTTCGTCTTTCGATGAAGTCCGGAAGTGATAATTTTCGTGACAGTGCGATCCTAGGAATAATTGCACGTTTAAAGGCAAAAAAAATTGAAGTTGTTGTTTACGAGCCTGATTTGATGGATGATGAATTTTTAGACGCTCGAGTCGAAAACGACTTGGAAGTTTTTAAACGAAGTGTCGACATAATTTTGGCGAATCGATATGCTTTCGATCTGAAGGATGTACAAGACAAAGTATTTACGAGAGATTTATTTGGGTGCGATTAGTTTCAAAATTTTATGTCGGAAAGTTTTGTTTCGATGGCCTATGTGCCTAGATTACTTAATTGAAAGAAATAAAGCTTCCTAGGCTTAGTTCATGTTGACAAAAACTATAAAATTTCCACCATTAGGCGACCAAAGAGGACACTTGGTAGCTTTAGAGGCGAATAAAACAGTGCCCTTTGAAATTAAGCGAGTTTATTACCTTTTTGGTACTAAGCCTGGTGTATCCAGAGGTTTCCATGCCCACAAGGATCTAAAACAAGTTGCAATTGCAGTACGAGGTAGTTGCCGGTTTGTTCTGAAAGATGGTAAAAACGAGGAGTCAATTATTTTAAGTGACTCAACAACTGGCTTATTAATTGAAAGCGCGGTCTGGCGAGAAATGTACGACTTCAGTGAAGACTGTGTTCTGCTAGTTTTGGCTAGCGAACATTATGATGAAGCTGACTATATTAGAAATTATCAAGAATTTTTGGAGTTTATGAATGAAAAAAACTAAAAGCCTGATTATTGTTGGTGCTGGTGAAACTGCTCAGCTAGCTTATGAATATTTCACACATGACAGCGATTTTAATGTGATTGGTTTTGCAGTGGAGAAGGATCACATAACACACAAGACCATAAACGGGTTGCCCGTTATTGATATTGAACAGTTGCAAGAAAAACATCCAAAAGACACGATATATGTGTTTATAGCAATCAGCTCTGGTAAGTTAAATCGCTACAGAACGCATATGTACAAAAGACTTAAGGTATTAGATTATCAATTTGCTTCTTACATAAGCTCTAAAGCGTTTATTTGGCCTAATGTTTTAATAGGCGAGAACTGTTTTATTTTGGAAGACAATACAATTCAGCCATTTGTTACTATTGGGAATAACGTTACCTTATGGAGTGGAAACCACTTGGGCCATAGAACCGTTGTACAGGACAATTGTTTCATTTCTTCACATTGTGTTATCTCGGGTTTTTGCGAAATAGGTGCGAACTGTTTTTTGGGAGTAAATTGTACAATTGAGGATGAAGTGAAAATTGCCAATGATAATTTCATTGGCGCTGGCGCGCTTATCCAAAAAAACACTGTAATTCAGTCATTATATCAACAAAAGCAAACTGAGTTATCAAAAATTAATACTCACCGTCTGTTCAGGATAAAAGAATAAATGAGCTGGATTAAAAAGGGAATTATTCATAGACCTAAAAAAACATATTTTTGGAACCAAAAATATGATATTTTGCCGACTCCATTTTTGATGAAAGATAAAAACATAATAAGAGTTTACTTTGGCACAGCAGATAATCAAAATTTTAGCCGTATCACATATATTGATCTGGATGGTGATAAACCTGAAAATATAATATATGAGCACAGTGATTATATACTGGATTTAGGGATGGACGGAACTTTTGACGACTGTGGTGTTGTTCCTTCGTCAATTATTAAAAACCCGGATACAGATGAGTTTTTCATGTATACCGTTGGCTTTCAACGGACTGTAAAAACACCCTACATGCTGTTTGGGGGGCTTGCGATATCAAACGATTTAAAGAGTTTTACTCGTTTCAGTTCCGCCCCAATCTTACCCAGAAATGAATTTCGATATATTTCTCAAGGCGCTCCTTGTGTAATTTACGATGATAATAGATTTAAGATGTGGCATTGGTACGCTACAAAATGGATAAGTATTAACGGCAAACATTTCATGGATTACCATATTGGTTACGCTGAATCACCAGATGGGATGCACTGGAAAATGTACGACAGATGTTGTCTAGCGCCACGACCTGAAAAAGGTGAGTTTGCTGTAGCTCGACCCTGGGTCTATCGGCAAAATGGATTATATCATATGTACTACTCAACAAGATATGCAGATCGATTGTATCGTATCGAATATGCAACGTCCGATGATGGTCTGAATTGGAATCGAGAACACGATGCACCTTTCGATGTTTCGAACGATGGTTGGGACTCTGAAATGATATGTTATCCAAGTATAATTCAAAACAATGGCAAAACCTACATGTTTTACAACGGTAATAACAATGGTGAGACTGGATTTGGGTTTGCAGAACTTATGGAGCGCTAATTTTGTCAATCTCCGTAGAATATTACAGTGACAATAGAAGGCAAGAGTGGGACAATTTTGTCAAATCTGCAAAAAACGGTCATTTTATGTTTTATCGTGATTATATGGAATATCACGCTGATCGTTTCCAAGATGGTTCTCTCATGTTTTATGATGGCAAAAACCGGCTATGTGCGTTACTTCCTGCAAATATCAGTAAGAGAGTTTTGTATACTCACCAAGGTTTAACCTTTGGTGGAATGCTTATAAATGACAAAGCAACAACTGAAAAAGTATATAATACTTTTATTGCACTAAAGAAATTCTTAAAGGATAAAAACGCTGTTGATAAAATAATATATAAAAGACTTCCAGACTTTTATTGCAGCTATCCGTCTCAAGAAGATTTGTACTCTCTATTTTTACTTGATGCACGTTTAATTAAAAGGGACGTAACAGTTGCTATCGATTTGGAAAAACCGTATTCGTACCAGGAAATGCGGAAAAGAACGATAAAAAAAGCTTTAAAATCAAACCTTGAAATAAAAGAAGTCCTAAGCTTAAAAGCATACTGGAGCTTATTAACCACTGTATTGAAAAAACAGCATGACACCGAGCCAGTCCACTCTTTAGATGAAATTGACTTTCTAAAGTCAAAATTTCCGGATAACATTAAATGCTATGTAGCTGTGCTAAATGAAGAAGTTTTGGCTGGCACACTAATTTTTGAAACCCCATTAGTCGCTCATGCCCAATATCTTGCAAATAGCGAAAGGGGACGTGAGATAGGAGCACTTGATTTAACAATAGACTATTTAATTAAAAAAATTTATTTTGAAAAAAAATTCTTTAATTTTGGAATATCCACCGAAAATGACGGGCGCAATTTAAATCTGGGATTGATTTCTCAAAAAGAAGGTTTTGGTGCTAGGGCGTTGGTTCACGATTGTTACGAGGTAATGATAGCATGATACCCTTTTTAGATTTGAAAGAAGTTAACACTTGCTATCGGGACGAGTTAATTCGTGCAGCTACTGAAGTAATTGACTCTGGTTGGTATAGCCCCCCATAAACAAGAGGCATACCGAACGTGGAATAAACGGGTTTTCCCAATTACTGAAGCAATTCATGATCAAGTGTTAAGTCTCCCAATTAGTCCAGTAATGTCATTAGACGATGCATATGCAGTAGTAAAAGCAGTAAATAACTTTTAATGACTTTGTTCCGTACATCTATTTTAAGCTTCATAGCCACAATAATCAAAATAATTGCTGGTTTAATAATAAATAAGGCGGTGTCTATTTTCGTAGGTCCAACTGGCTTAGCTTTAATTGGCCAGTTTCATAATTTTATACAATTGACGACTACTTTGGCTCAAGGAGCAATTAACACTGGTGTTACTAAGTATACGGCTGAATATGGTAACAATGGCCCACGCATTTCCATATTGTTTAGTACAGCTGCTAAGATAAGTTTTAGTACATCGATACTTATAGGCATACTCTTAATTATTTTTTCTACCTACCTATCTCAGTATTTGCTTAAGACCGATAAATATTATTATGTATTTATGTTGTTTGGCCTAACTGTCATATTATTTGTTGCTAATAGTTTAATAATATCAATACTGAATGGATTAAAGGAAATAAATATTTGGGTAAAAATAAATGTAATCCAGAGTTTGTGTAGTTTAATTCTTACCACTGTTCTAATCATTGTCTTGGCGCTGGATGGAGCGTTGATTGCAATGGTTACAAACCAGTCACTGGTATTCTTAATACTTCTTTGGGTAATTCGAAAACATCATGTGATTGTCTTTGAAAATTTTAAAAGCCGGTTTGATTTAATCGAAGCAAAAAAACTCGGAAAATTCGCATTAATGGGTTTAACAAGCGCCGTTACTATGCCTGTTTCGAATATAATTTTAAGAAACTATGTAGGCGAAAATTTGAGTTGGATTGAGGCTGGTTATTGGCAGGGAATAGTCGTCGTCGTTATACTGAGATGGGGATTTACGTTGAGTTTGTGCAGGACAATCATTCGCTGTCGCATGCTGCCGGGACGTTGCGGGGATTGCATTTTCAGGGTCCCCCAACTGCGCAGGGGAAATTGGTGCGCTGTGGACGCGGGGCTATCTTTGACGTTGCAGTAGATATCCGTCGTGGCAGTCCGACCTATGGACAGTGGGAAGGTTATGAGCTCAGCGCTGAGAACGGGCATCAGCTCTACGTTCCCGTTGGGTTTGCGCATGGCTTTGTGACGTTGGAGCCGGATAGTGAGATTGTGTACAAATGCACCGATTACTACGCGCCCGAGACTGAAGGCGCTGTGCGGTGGGACAGCTGCGGGATCGAGTGGCCGTTGTCTGGTGATCCGATCCTCAGCGATAAAGATATCATCGCACCAGCACTGGCTGATTTTGACAGTCCCTTTGTTTACGGTGAGAATTCATGAAGATATTGGTGACGGGGGGTGCAGGCTTCATTGGCTCTGCGGTGGTGCGCTTTGCGATTGCCCGCGGGCACACTGTGGTAAACGTAGATGCGCTCACATATGCGGCTTGCTTGGAAAATGTGGCAAGTGTGGCTGATCACCCGAACTATCTGTTTGAACAGGTGGACATACGCAACCGAGCAGCCTTGGAGGCAGTGTTCGCCAAACATGCTCCCGATGCGGTGATGCATTTGGCGGCCGAGTCCCATGTCGATCGTTCAATTGACGGGCCTGCGGATTTTGTCGAGACCAATGTGAATGGAACGTTCAATATACTTGAGGTGGCCCGTATTTATTGGCTGGCGCAGGGAAAACCAGAAGGGTTCCGGTTCCACCACATTAGCACGGATGAGGTTTTTGGCTCGCTTGGTCCAACGGGCATGTTTACTGAGGATACGCCCTATGATCCGCGAAGCCCCTATTCCGCGTCCAAAGCCAGTTCGGACCATTTGGTACGCGCATGGCATGAGACCTATGGCTTGCCAGTGGTCTTGACGAATTGTTCTAACAACTACGGTCCCTATCACTTCCCGGAAAAGCTGATCCCTGTGGTGATCCTGAATGCGCTGGAGAGGAAGCCTTTGCCTATCTATGGGGACGGTGGAAACATTCGCGATTGGCTTTACGTAGAAGATCACGCGGATGCTCTACTGCTTGTTTTGGAAAAAGGCGAGTTAGGCCGCAGCTATAATATTGGCGGCGAAAATGAGCGGACCAATCTAGAGCTTGTGAAAACGCTCTGTGAGATTTTGGATCGTTTACAGCCACGCGATGGCGGCAGCTACGCTGATCTCATCACTTTCGTTACTGACCGCCCGGGCCATGATGCACGCTATGCTATTGATCCCAGCCGCATTCGCAATGAATTGGGCTGGCGCCCCTCCGTGACGGTTGAAGAAGGTCTGGAAAAAACCGTGCAATGGTATCTGGATAATGAAAACTGGTGGCGCCCCCTGTTGACCCGCACGGGTGTTGGGCAACGTTTGGGTGCGAAATCATGATCCTTGTTTTTGGCAAAACGGGGCAAGTGGCGATGGAATTGCAGCGCATTGGCGGTGTGGTGGCCTTGGGGCGCGAGGATGTCGATCTATTGGACCCTAAGGCCTGCGCTGCTGCAATCCGTGAACATGCGCCCAAAGCGGTGATCAACGCGGCTGCTTATACGGCGGTGGACAGAGCTGAGGATGAGGAACATCTTGCCACGGTAATAAATGGCGAGGCACCTGCTGCAATGGCCAAAGCCTGCGCAGAGCTTGGAATTCCTTTGGTTCATATCTCAACGGATTATGTTTTTAACGGAAAAGGCAATACACCTTATCGCCTCGAGGATGTGACTGAACCGCAAAACGCCTATGGCCGGAGCAAACTTGTAGGTGAAATTGGGGTTCGTGAGAGCGGGGCAGTATACGCTATATTGCGCACGTCTTGGGTCGTCTCGGCCCTTGGTGCAAATTTTGTAAAAACCATGCTGCGCCTGTCGGAGACGCGGGATGCTTTGAATGTGGTGGCGGACCAAATCGGTGGACCGACGCCTGCTAGGGACATCGCCAAAGCCTGTTTGCAGATTGTTAACCAGCTCATCCAAGATACAACAAAATCGGGTACTTATCATTTTAGTGGCGCGCCCGATGTGTCTTGGGCAGACTTCGCCACAGAAATCTTTGCTCAAGCCGGTCGAACTATGACCGTTACCCCCATCCCAACCGCTGAGTACCCGACGCCTGCGAAACGCCCCTTGAACTCGCGAATGGATTGCTGTTCGACCGAGCAGATATTTGGCATTAAGCGTCCTAATTGGCAGGATGGATTAAAAGAGATATTAAAAGATTTAGAGGTAATATCATGACACAACGCAAAGGTATCATTTTGGCCGGTGGATCGGGCACGCGGCTCTATCCGCTGACGATGGCGGTGTCAAAACAGCTGTTGCCGATTTATGATAAGCCGATGATCTATTATCCTCTGACTGTGCTGATGTTGGCTGGAATTAGGGAAATCCTCATAATCACCACTCCCCAAGATCAGGATCAGTTCCAACGGCTCCTCGGCGACGGTAGCCAATGGGGTATTCATCTAGAGTACAAAATCCAACCTAGCCCAGATGGTCTTGCACAGGCCTTTATCCTCGCTGAAGACTTCCTCGATGGCGCGCCCTCGGCGATGGTCTTGGGAGACAACATCTTCTTTGGTCATGGTTTGCCTGAGGCTCTGGCGGCTGCTGATGCACAAACCAATGGCGCAACGGTGTTCGGCTATCACGTCTCTGACCCTGAGCGTTATGGCGTGGTCGCGTTCGACGAAAATGGAACCGTCCAAAGCATCATTGAAAAGCCAGAATCGCCACCATCTAACTACGCGGTTACAGGGCTATATTTTGTCGATGGCTCGGCCCCCGAACGCGCGAAACAGGTCAAACCCTCTGCACGTGGTGAATTAGAGATTACGTCTCTATTGGAGACATATCTGAACGATGGCACACTGCGCGTTGAAAAAATGGGCCGCGGTTATGCTTGGCTAGATACCGGGACACATACGTCGCTTCTCGACGCATCAAACTTTGTTCGAACCTTGACAGAACGCCAAGGATTGCAAGTCGGTTCTCCGGACGAGGTCGCCTATCAGCTCAAATGGATCACGAAAGAGCAACTCCAACGGAGGGCTGAAGTTTTTGGTAAAACTAAATATGGTCAATATCTAGTTAACCTTATTCCCTAGAAGCATAATTGCCGTGTTGAACACGGTGATCGCATAGTCCGCGTGTCGTAATTTAGCGCACTTTTAAACACACCAGTTTATTTTATTAATAAGTAATTGTAATTAAATGATTAATTAAAAATTTTTATTATCATAATCCGCGTGTTTAGAATCACGCTACTTTTAATAAACGTTAATAAATTCAGCTGTTTAGTGCAAATAATAAATTAACAACTTTCTAAGTACATCTAGTGTTAAATTTTATAGTCAACTTTAACTTAATCCTTGTGTTGTAGGACTCCGTGTATTTTACGCGCGGTACTTGATTGTGATAAGCGCTATTGTGGTGTTCAACACACAACTCTTGCTTTGGTACTGCACGAGTTGTTACACATTTTTATACACACTACACAAATTACGAAAATAATCATATTTTAACAATAAGTTACAGAGATGCACTCCATTGCAAATCCGTGTACACCGGTTCGATTCCGGTACCCGCCTCCACAATATAATCCCTCAGAACTTAAAATAAAACAACCCCTTGGAGGCTAGGCTACCGTCTTCCGATTAGAGTAGTCA
>Ga0181601_10003846_pt1 | contig 12632 bp, 12 predicted proteins | sample 041ome_8_FD_133020 | JGI IMG/M metagenome (GOLD analysis project Ga0181601, IMG submission 133020) | Coastal salt marsh microbial communities from the Groves Creek Marsh, Skidaway Island, Georgia - 041407BS metaG (megahit assembly) | ecosystem: Environmental > Aquatic > Marine > Intertidal zone...
ACATCCGCCACTGCGTTACGTGCGACCCACCAGCTGCGGTGGACCTGCATCCCGTTCAGACCGCCCATTTCCGCAACTGCATCGCGCATCCGCATCAGGACCAGCTCGCTGCCCAGCGCGGTGCGCGCGCGAACGGAGTGGTCCTCCATCTCCAGCGCGATCAGGTCCGTACCGATTTCGGCAGGCAAACGATCAAGGAATTGCGCGCGGTCAGCGCCCTCTCTTGGCGTGCCAGCAGCTGCCCGGTGCGTTTGCGCTTCAGCCTGCCCGGATGCGGGTACTCCCGCGATCGACGCGGGGGCCGCAGCATTGCCTCTCCGTTCGAGAAGGAAGAACACCACCGTTATCCCGCTGCCGATCAGCAGCACGCTGGCATAAGTCCCCAGCGCCTATTCCAGGCTGGGTGCGCGCAAGGGGCGCGAGAGGAAACCGATCAGCCAGACGATCACCGACATGGGAATGGTTGCTATCAGGCAGGCCATCACCCACAGGCCCCATTCGGCAAGGTCAAGCTTCTGCCCTGCCTTGAGCACGAAGTAGCTGACGGGCCGGTAACAGGCATAGCCGGCATAAGACAGGCCGAGCCAGTAGATCAGCCGCAGGGCCAACGGGTCCGCGTAGGAACTGAAGGGGCCAATCAGGCCCAGCACCAGCCCGACAATGCTCATCACCGTCAGGTCGATGATGACCTGACGCCAGAAACGTGCCGTTGGTGTGACCACATTGCTTATCGGGATAGCTTGGTAACGCCCATTCACGCATCGCGAAATGGCAAAACCTTATGAATACGGGGGAAACGGCGACAACTTGCGAAGCGATGAACCCGCAGGCGCAAGCGCGATTGCCCGCAAACGGGCGGCTGGCAAACCGATTGGCGTACAGACACCAGACGGAGTTCCTGCCATGACGACTCTTGCCAATCCCAGCACCAGGTCCGGCTTCGATATATCACCCTTCACCCGCGCCATGGTGATTGTCGCAGGCGGTACGATGACAGCGATCTGCCTTTACGCGATTGCCCGAGCCTTGCTTGGCCTCACGCCCCAGTTGCCGCACCTTCGCTACGTTGCGGTGGCGGTCCATGTCGCAACGGCGCTGCCCTGTGTGCCGCTGGGCGCATATCTGCTGCTGGCGCGCAAGGGCACGAATCTGCACAAGCTGCTGGGCAAGGTCTGGGTGGCACTGATGCTGGCAACGGCGACAGCGGCGCTGTTCATCCATTCGGGCGGCGGTTTCAACTGGATCCACATCTTCGTGCCGGTGACTTATCGCGCATGCTGGAAGATCGTCAGCACAGCCCGCGCCGGCAATATCAAGGCGCACGAGGGCGAGATCATGGGGCTGTTCTTCGGCGCGCTGATGATCCCTGGCATATGGGCCTTCATCGGCGAGGGCCGCCTGATGAATGTCATGCCGCTGGGCTAGCCGCGCCGCCGCAGCACAAGGTAGAGCGCGCCGTCGCCCCCGTGGCGGCGGTGCGCCTTGCGCACGGCCGCAATGTCGGAACCGTGCGGCCCGGCGGCCAGCCAGTCGAGTATCTTGGCGCGGATCGCCCCGCGCCGCTCGCCCCGGTCAGCGGCATCCACCGGGCGCGGCTTGCCGGTGATCAGCAGCACCATCCGCGCGCCGCAAGCCTTCGCCTGCATTATGCCGGTGTCGAGCCGCCGGTGCGCCTGTTCCAGCGTGTGGCCGTGCAGATCCAGCGTGAAATCGGGTTCCACCGCCGCGCGTGCCAGGCGCCGCTCCCAATGGGAATCGAGGCCCTTGTCCGGCGCAGCAAGCGACGAAGGCGCGGTCGATGCAGGGCGCGGCGGAACAACCGGATCAGGCACACGGCCCTTCGGCTTCTTGCTGGCCACCGGCATCGGAACCTTGGCCGGATGCGAAAGGAGCGGCGATTTTGCGACGGCATGACGCTGTTCAAGCGGCGTCACGCTGGCCGCCAGCCGTGCCCACAGCGCCGCCTCTTCAGCGGTGAGGCCGCGCGGAGGCCGCGCCATCAGTTGACGCCCAGCCGGTCCAGCGTGCCCTTGGGCAGGAACAGGGTGGCGGTGCCCCGCGCGCTCATGCCGCCGGCCACTTCACGCGCCCTTTCGCCAGCACTCCAGAAGGTATCGAAGCGGTTGGCCCCGCGAATGGCCCCGCCGGTATTCTGCGCCACCCACATGCCGCGCGCTTCCACCCTGTCCGTGGACAGGAACACAGGCGCGCCATAGGGCACGAATTTGGGATCGACCGCCACGCTGCTTTCGCCGCGCACCGGCACGCCGATGCTGCCCAGCGGGCCATCGCCGCCCAGTTCGGTAAAGAACAACCAGCTCTTGTTCATCCGCATCAGATCGCGGCCTTCCGCCGGGTTTTCGCGGATATATTGCATGATGCCCTGCATCGATCCGGAGTATTGTCCCGGCCCGCTGCCCAGCAGGCCGCGATCGCGCATCACCCCGCCGATTCCGGTATAAGCATGGCCGTTCTGCCCGGCATAGCCAATGCGGATCACCTCGCCTTCGGGCGTCAGCAGGCGGCCAGACCCCTGGATCTGCAGGAAGAAGAATTCCACCGGGTCCGCCGCCCATGCAATCTCCAGCCCGCGCCCTTCAAGCACGCCTTCCTCGATCTGGGTACGGTCGTAATAATCGACGAAATTGCCGCGGGAATCGAACCTGCCGAGCGGCGGGCGGCCGGTGCGCTCGGCTTCGGGCACACTGGCAGGCCATGCCCGCACAAGGTCCGGCGGCACGGAATAGACTGGTACATCGAAACCGGGGCGACGCGTGCGCGAGCCGAGAATCTCCGGCTCGAAATAGCCGGTGGCATAGGCCTGCCCGTCACCCACGCGCACCGCTTCGAAATAGGTCGCGAAGAAACGCGCGGCATTGTCACGCGGCCAGCCGGTTGCATTGGCGCAGGCGAGGTTCCAGTCTTCCGGGCACGTCAGTCCCGTCTCGTCGCGCCTGCGGGTAACGACACCGCAGCTCGCCTCGAACGCATCGAGCGCGGCGGCGCTGTCACGTGGCAGCAGACCGAAGAATTCGATATTGGGTCCGCGCGCGATGCCAAGCGATGCAGCGTTGACCGCCGCAGGCGTGCCCGGCAGATTGGGCGATGGTGCACGGGGCACCACGCTGACGCAGGATGCCAGCAATGCCGTCCCGGTAAGGGCAGCAAGCCATTTCAGGGAAAGGGAAAGACGCGCCGCCATTTCGAGCTGCCGCCCTGCTTCCCGGATCAGCCTTCGTCAGTCTCGTCCAGCAGCCATGCCGGATCATTGCTGCGGACCTTGCGGCTGAAGGTCCAGATATCGCGGCTTTCCACCGCATCATCCAGCGATCCTGCCACCACATTGCCATCGCTATCGCGGGTAACGGCTGCGATGTCGGACACGAACAGCACGGCAATGCGCGCGGTCTGGCCGTCAAGCATGGCGGAATGGACCTTGGTATCCTCGATCCGGATCAGCTTGTTGTCCAGCGTGTGGCCGGCAGCCTCGCGCGCATCCAGCGCATCGGCAAAGCCCTGGTAGACATCATCATCGCACAGTTCGCGCAGTTCCTCGCGGTCACCACGCCAGAAGGCTTCGAGCACCATCTCATAGGCTCCGCGTGCGCCTTCTATGAAGGCCAGCAGGTCAAACCGGCGATCAGACGAGGCGATTTCGCGCAGGCCCTGCTCGATCGCGGGCGGGAAGCCGGTAAGCTGGCGTTCGCTACGCGGCAGTTCCGTTACCGTGGAAGACGCCGCGGGAGCCGGCTTGCGGTCATCCCCGCGCTCGAACCCGTTGTGCACGATCTCCTCTTCCTGCTCGGCCCGGCGGCCGAGTACCGAATAGAGACGCAGGCCCAGAAAGGCTGCAACCATGGCGAGGATGATGATCTCAGGTATCACTCGAAATTCCCGATTCGCGGTGCTGGGCGGGCAGGACAATGTCCCACGACGCCCGTTCAGTCCTAATTGTGGCCCAGATAGGACCTAATTACAAATGGACAACAGGCCGTAGGGTCACAAATCCATCATGCGTCCCACTGCTGCAACATCCTGCCCGAACCTGACGTGAATAGGGCAAACGCATCCGGCAGGCGTTGCAGGCAGGCCACGCTGGTGCTACGCGCGCCAGCCAGCACACCAACGATCATTACGCGGCGCTGCGACAGCCTGCTCCGCGACCAGTAACGAAAGTCGAACAAGATCATGGCCGAAGAAGGCGACGTCCTGACCAACCTCAACAACCAGCAGGCTGCAAACGGCGCGGATACGCAGCCGGTGGCAGGCGTGATCAGCCAGTATGTGAAGGACCTTTCGGTAGAAAACCCGAAGGCACCCGAGAGCTTCCAGTGGCAGAGCAAGCCGGAAATGGACGTGCAGTTCAACATCGCCGCCCGCCCGGTGAGCGAAGAGGTTTCCGAAGTCGAACTGAAGATCACCGCCACCGCCCGCACGGCTGAAGGTGTCGCCTATATCATCGACCTGACCTATTGCGGCCTCGCGGGCATGCGCAACATGCCCGAAGATGCGAAGCACGCCTTCACCTATGCCGAAGCGCCGCGCATCCTGTTCCCCTTCGCCCGCCGCGTGATTGCCGATGCCGTGCGCGATGCAGGCTTCACGCCGCTGCTGCTCGATCCGATCGACTTCAACGGCCTCTACGTCCAGCAGCTGCGCCAGAAGCAGGCGCAGGATGCCGCAGCTGCCGGTGCTGGTGAAGCCACGCCGCCCGCAGGTGACGAGGGCTGATGCAGCCCTGCGGGCCTGAGGCTCTGTAGGCGAGGGGCTGGAACCATGGCCCTGTTGCGACACGTCGGGACAATCAGCTCGCTGACGCTGGTCAGCCGCATTGCCGGTCTGGCGCGCGAGATGATCTTTGCGCGCGTGCTGGGTGCCAGTGCGGCGACTGACGCCTTCCTGCAGGCTTTCATCCTGCCCAATGTCTTTCGCCGGCTGTTTGCCGAAGGCGCGTTTTCCGCGGCTTTCGTGCCGATGTTCTCCAAGCGCGTGCAGCGCGGCGAGGACGAGGGTGACGACGGGCACGAGGCAGCCGCGCAGTTTTCCAACGATGTGCTCAGCGTCTTCCTGCCCGCGCTGATCGTGCTGGTGGCGATTGCCGAGATCGCCATGCCCGGCATCATCTGGCTGTGGTCCCCCGAATGGCGCGGCGATGCAGACCAGATGGACCTCGCCATCGGGCTGGCACGCATCACCTTCCCCTATATCGCGCTGATAAGCCTGGTGACGCTGTTCACCGGGATGCTCAATTCAGTGAGCCGCTTTGCGCCCGGCGCCAGCTTCCCGATCATCCTCAACATCGTGCTGATCGCGGCGCTGGGGGTGGCGCATTTCTGGCTGGAGGCTGGCCGGAGCATGGAGGATGCCGTCTACCTTGTCGCCTTTGCGGTTGGCGCGGCAGGCGTGCTGCAGCTCGCATGGCTGTTCATCTGGGTGCGGGTGGCGGGCTTCAAACCCAGCCTGCAATGGCCCAAGGTCACGCCGGAAGTGAAGCGGCTGTGCTGGATTGCCCTGCCCGCTGCATTCGGTGCCGGGGCTTATCAGGTGAACACCATCGTGCAGGTCTATTTCCTGAATGACCTGCCCGGCTCCAACGTGACCTACATGAATTATGCCGACCGCCTGAACCAGCTGCCGCTGGGGATCATCGGCATTGCCCTTGCCACCGCGATCCTGCCCTCGCTTTCGCGCCATATCGCCGCGAAGGACCACTCAGGCGCGAGTGCCGTGCAGACCGACGCGATCGAGCTGGCCATGCTGCTCACCTTGCCCGCTGCCGTGGCGATGGCGATTTGCGGTGTGCCTTTCGTCACCATCTTCTTCGAAGGCGGCCGCATGACCGTGGCTGATGCGCAGGTGGCGGGCGAGGTGCTGGTGGCGCTGGTTTTCGGCCTGCCCGCCTATGTGCTGGTGCGCGTGCTGGTGCCGGGGTTCTACGCAAGGTCGGACACGCGCACGCCGGTTTATGCGGCGCTGGTGGCGCTCGCCTTTTTCATCGGCTTCAACCTTGCCTTCCTGCACCGCTTCGGCGTGGTCGGCGTGGCCGCGGCCAGTGCGGTGGGCGCATGGCTCAACTGCGCAATTCTCTACACGATCCTTGTCCGCCGCGGGCACTACCGCGCGCCGGTGGCCCTGCTGGGCAGGCTGGCACGGCAATTGGTGGCCGCCGCCGCCATGGGCGCGGCGCTGTGGTTCCTGGGCGATGCCCTGTCCGGCCTCTATGCCGGAACCGCCTTCGAGAAGGTCAGCGCCCTCGCCGCGCTTACCGCCGCCGGCGCGGGAATCTATTTCGCGGTTGCATTCCTTGTCGGGGCGATAGACAGGGACCGCATTGCAAAACTTACGAAGCGAAGAAAGGCTGCGGGCTGATGCGCCCCCGGACGACAGGATGAGAGTAGTATCCGGCATCCAGCCCACGGGCCAACCGCACCTTGGCAATTACCTCGGCGCGATCCGCAATTATGTGAAGCTGCAGGACGAGGCTGTCGCTGCTGGCGGCGAATGCCTGATCTTCCTGGCGGACCTGCACGCCATTTCCATGCCGCATGACCCGAAAGAACTGCACAGCTCCACGCTGGAACTGGTGGCAACGCTGGTCGCTTGCGGTGTCGATCCGAACAAGGCCGTGCTGTTCAACCAGGCGCAGGTTCCCGCCCATGCAGAGCTGCAATGGCTTCTGAACGGCACCGCGCGCATGGGCTGGCTGAACCGCATGACGCAGTTCAAGGACAAGTCCGGCAAGAACCGCGAAGGTGCCTCCGTGGCGCTGTTCACCTATCCCGTGCTGCAGGCAGCCGACGTGCTGCTGTACCAGGCCACCCACGTTCCCGTGGGCGAGGACCAGAAGCAGCACCTGGAACTGGCGCGCGACATTGCGCAGAAGTTCAACAATGACTTCGCGACAGAAGAAGCGCCGGTCTTTACCCTGCCCGATCCGATCATCCCGCCCGAAGCCGCGCGCATCATGAGCCTGCGCGATGGCACTGCAAAGATGAGCAAGTCCGACGTTTCGGAAATGAGCCGCATCAACCTGGCTGACGATGCCGACACGATGGCCAAAAAGATCAAGAAGGCCAAGACAGACCCCGAACCGCTGCCGAGCGAGACCAAGGGCCTTGAAGACCGGCCCGAGGCGCTCAACCTCGTCACCATCTATGCCGCACTGGCAGGCATGAGCGCGCAGGACGTGCTGGCCGAATATGGCGGGCAAGGCTTCGGCGTGTTCAAGCCTGCGCTGGCAGAACTGCTGGTCGAAAAGCTTGGCCCCATCCAGCAGCGCTTTGTCGAGCTGAAGGAAGACCGGGAATCGCTCGATGCGATCCTCGCTCGCGGGGCGGCGCAGGCACGTGAAATCGGCGTGCCAACGCTGAAGGCCGCATACAACGCGCTGGGGCTGATCCGCGGTTAAACGGCCAAAATCCGAATCAGAATGCTGATTGCAAAGGATTTTTTCCTGACCCCATTCAAATGCGGTTCAGGCCATGCTTGCTATTGCGTAATCCATGTTCGAGACTTTGTGTCTCGCGGGAATCGCACCTGTCGGGCATGCAGGGCAACCATCATGCCTCGGCAATAAAGAGAGAAATTCCATGGCTGATTTCAGCAAACTGACTACGGGCCTCAAGGTCGCAGCAGGCGCTATCCTGCTAGCTGGTCTCGCTGCCTGCGCCACACCGTTCCGCGCGGATGTTTCGCGCTTCCAGTCGCAACTGCCCGCACCGCAGGGCCAGACCTTCGCCGTCGTGGCGGAAGATCCGGCGCTGGCAGGCGGCCTCGAATTCGCGCTCTATGCAGACCGTGTCGAGGAAGAGATGGCCGCGCTGGGCTATACCCAGGCCGCATCGCCCGAAACCGCCACGCTGCTGGTGCGCTTCGATTATGGCGTGGATGACGGGCGCGAACGCATCCGTTCCTCTTATCGCGGCTATCGCGACCCCTTCTATTCCAGCTGGTACGGCTATCGCCCGATCTACTACCGCGATCGCGCCGGACGGACCCGTGTGACCTACCTGCCCAGCCGCAGCTGGGGTTACGGCTTCTACGATCCGTTCTTCGAAGACCGTTTCGGCCGCGATATCGACAGCTATACGATCTACACCAGCGGCATCGCCCTGAAGATCGACAATGCCGCCACGGGTGAGCGGCTGTTTGAAGGCGAGGCGGAAGCCGTCTCCACTTCCAACCGCCTGCAGTATCTGGTGCCCAACCTGGTCGAGGCTATGTTCACGGACTTCCCCGGCAATTCGGGTGAGACTGTGCGCATCTCCATCGCTCCGGAAGACCAGCCGGTGCGCCACGGCGACGACTGACACGGCCCCGCCACGACGGAGGCATGAGAAGCGGGCTTTTCCATCATTGCGGAAAAGCCCGCCTTTTCATTGACGGATCAATAAGGCATCCTGCCCCGCGAACTGATTGGATCGGGGAGAGACTTGATGCCGAAATTGATCACCACCAGCGCACTGGCACTGGCCATGGGCCTTGCGGCTTGTGCAGATAATGCGGAAGACAGCGCGACTACAGAAGCAGAGGCCGAAACCAGCTGGCCCGGCGTGCCTGAAGAGCAGGCCGCGCAAATCCGCGAGCTCGGCTATGTCATCGATCCTGCCAGCTTCGAGATTTATGCCCCGCTGGCGGAATTCCCGCCATATGACGACGTCACCATTCAAAGTGATATCGCCTATGGTGATGATGCCGCGCAGAAGCTGGACGTGTACACCTTTAACGAAGCAGCCGATGGCAAGAGCCGCCCGGTGCTCGTCTATGTCCACGGGGGCGGCTTTACCGGCGGTACCAAGGCGGGCGGCGGTTACTACCCGCAAAGCGCCACTGCATGGGCTGCGCGCAACGGCATGGTGGGCGTCAATATCGATTATCGCCTCGCCCCCGGCAGCACATATCCCGCTGCCAGCGCAGACCTGGCAGCAGCCATGGACTGGGTGCGGGCGAACATCGCCGAACATGGCGGCGATCCAGATCATATCGTGATCTGGGGCCATTCCGCCGGCGGCAATATCGTGGCGGACTACATCTCCACCGAAAGCATCAATGGCGGTGACGTCTCGGGCGTGAAAGGCGCGCTGCTTATGAGCCCCTATTACACGCTGGACGTGGGCGAGGAGCCGCATGTCTATTACGGCGAGGATGCCTCGCTGCAGACCGCAGCGCCCGCCATCGAGCGGCTGGGAGCCAGCAGCATCCCGCTGATGCTGGTCTCGGCCGAATACGATCCGGAAGTGTTCCGCACCTTCGCCAGCACCATGGTCGAAGCCATGTGCGGCGATGGCAGCACCATGACCTGTCCCACTACACTGGAACTGGCGGACCATAACCACCTGACCGAAGGTGCCAGCATCGGCACGGTGGACGAAAGCTTCTCCGGCCCGTTCAGCGTGTGGCTGGCGGGGCTGTGATGCGAATTGCTGCCTCCGCTATCGGGTTGCTCGGCCCGCATGGCCAGCAGCCCGGCAGGACCGCGATTGCACTTCATTGCTCGGCGAGCGCTAGCTAGCGGGACGGCCGGGAGCAGCTAAAGCGCCGCGTGGCCACCAGTTGAGCCGAAGCCGCCGCTGCCGCGCGCGGTATCGTTCAGCACTTCGACCTCATCCCACACCGCCAGCGTGACTGGGGAGACGACCAACTGGGCGATGCGGTCACCGCGCAGGATGGTGAAATTGTCTTCCGAATGGTTGATCAGGATCACCTTCAGCTCGCCGCGGTAATCGGAATCGATTGTGCCCGGCGTATTGGGCACCGAAATGCCGTGCTTCAGGGCAAGGCCCGAGCGCGGGCGCACCTGGATTTCATATCCCGGCGGGATCGCCACGGCGAGGCCCGTGCCCACTGCCGCGCGCGCGCCGGGGCGCAGGATCAGGTTTTCGGCAGCGAGCACATCCATGCCCGCTGCACCGTCTGTGGCATAGGCAGGCAGGTCCAGCCCATGGCCATGCGGCAGGCGCTTGATCTGCACCAGGACGCGATCAGCCATCGACCGTCTCCAGCTGCCGGGCGATGCTTTCCACCAGCTTCCAGGCCACGTCCATCTTGCTCATCTGGTCCCATTCCTCGACATCGCGCTCGCGCACGATATGCACCTTGTTGTTCGCGCCGCCCATCACATCGCCCGACACATCATTGGCAACGATCCAGTCCACGCCCTTGCTCTTGCGCTTCTTGCGCGCGTTCTCGACCACCTTCTCCGTCTCGGCGGCAAAGCCGATCAGCAGGTCAGGCCGCTTGGAACTGGCCGCAACCATGGCGAGGATATCGGGGTTTTCGGTGAGCATCAGCGCCGGCGGGGCAGAGCCGCGCTTCTTGATCTTCTCGCCGTGGTAATCCTTGGTGCGCCAGTCCGCCACGGCAGCGACCATGATCGCGCAATCGGCAGGCAGCGCGGCCTTCACCGCCTTGTTCATTTCCTCGGCGCTTTCCACGTCGATCCGGTCCACGCCCGGCGGCGTTTCCAGATGCACCGGGCCAGCCACCAGCGTAACGCGCGCACCGGCAGCAGCAGCGGCTGCGGCGATGGCAAAGCCCTGCTTGCCTGACGAACGGTTGGCGATGTAGCGCACCGGATCGATCGGCTCATGCGTGGGACCGGCGGTGATCAGCAAATGCTTGCCATAGAGCGGACGATGTTCAGGGTTCTCGTCAAAGGCGGGCTGGCCTTCGAGCGGATCGACCATGTCCTTGGCGATGGCTCTGACGGGCGCTGCGGCTTCCTCGCCTTCGAAAGGCTGCGGGGCAGACTGGCGGGCGTTGACCGTGTGGTTGATCGCCTCGCGATCGGTTGGCGGCGCGGCAGAGGCAGCCCCTTTGCGCGCCAGCACCGGCGCTACATCGGGATCGGGTTCGGGCAGATCGGCCGCCTCGGGCAGTTCCTCGCCATCCACTTTTTCCGATCGCTGGATGATCGAGCCGAGCAACCCGCCCAACCCAGTGCAAGCGCGGCGCTTCGGCACATCGTCGTCATCATCGTCCGCCCGGTTGGGCAGCGGATCGAAGATGCCGTCGTCGTCTTCCTCGAATTCCTCTTCGGCGAGGCGGCGCAGCTCGGCGGCGATCTTCTCGTGCTCGTCCACGGGATCGAGCATGGCGGCGATCTCGCGGATCACGTCGCGCGGCTCGGGCAGACGGCCGGGGCCGAATTCGCCGCAGGCCATCTCGCCTTCGTCCGGCATCATCACCCGTACGCCGCTGTCTGCCAGCCAGTGAATGTTGCGCTGGGTGGCCTCATGCTCCCACATGCGCACGTTCATGGCCGGAACGCACAGCACGGGCTTGTCTGTCGCCAGCATCAGCGTGGTGCCAAGGTCATCCGCGATGCCTGCGGCCATCTTGGCCATCAGGTCTGCCGTGGCCGGGCATACCACCACCAGGTCCGCCTCGCGGCTCAGCTGGATATGGCCGATCTCGGCCTCGTTCTTCAGATCCCACAGGCTGGTGTGGACCTGGTTTCCGGACAGCGCCGCCAGCGCCATCGGCGTAACGAACTGCGCGCCGCCATTGGTCAGCACGCAAGTGACATCGCCCCCACCCTTGCGGATAAGGCGCACCAGTTCGCATGACTTGTAGGCAGCGATCCCGCCGCCCACGACCAGGAGTATGCGTGGCCCGTCCATTCTCTCTTTCCGGTCCTACGGCGGGTCGGCCGTTCAATAATCAGCCTAGCCCCGGAACAATTCCAAGACCAGTCCAGCGCCAGTCCCTGCAGCAATATGGTTAAGATTGGCTTTTTGCCACCCTTTGCGGCTTATCGTCCCCGTGCCGAATTGATCAGCGCTTTCAGCGCACGCGGCACGAATACCAGCCCCATGAACCACCACGGGGTGATCACCAGCGCCCAGTAGAAATTGCTGTCGCGATCGGCGAGCATGAAGAACACGCCGTATCCGGCAAACAGCAGGAAACCGAATAGGCCCGCATCGCTTTTCCACCCAGCCCAGCCGAGCAGCGGCAGCAGCGCCAGCAGCGCCAGCGGCGCGGCGATAACGCCGGGCAGCAGGTATAGCGCGCTGGATAGCGTGATGTTGGATGTCCAGCCACCGAGCCCGCGCAGCACCAGCCACGGTGCCGAAGCAGGGTCCGCAGGCGAGACGAGGTCGCTCACGATCGCAAGGTGGATGCCGAGGCCAACAGCGAAAGCGAGCACCAGCCCGCCCCACGCCAGCATCTCGCGCCAGTCGCGCCGGAACATGGCCATCGCCCCCATCAGCAACACGAAAGGCAGCGCATGTTCGCGGATCGCCAGCGCAGCGGCCGCAGCCAGCCATGCAAGGAACCACTTGCCGGGACGGTGGAGCCCGAAGGACAGCGCCAGCAGCAGCCCCGCCCAGACTTCGTGCAGCACGAGATATTGCGCCTTCATCCCGATCAGGGCGCCGATCATCAGCAGCATCAGCGCAATGGTGCGATGCTCCTCCCCGCCGGGTTCATCGCCAAGGCGGCGATACCACGCGACGATCGTCAGCAACGCGATGATGCCTGCCAGCACCGCCATGCCGGTGGGGCCGAGGAAGGCGGTAAGGTGGGCCAGCGCGGGCAGGCGGACAGCAAGGCCGGGGCGCACCGGGAAATCCCGCGCGCGCTGCTCTTCCACGGCGACGCGGTGATAGCCTTCCCCACCGGCTACG
>Ga0181601_10003849_pt1 | contig 12629 bp, 10 predicted proteins | sample 041ome_8_FD_133020 | JGI IMG/M metagenome (GOLD analysis project Ga0181601, IMG submission 133020) | Coastal salt marsh microbial communities from the Groves Creek Marsh, Skidaway Island, Georgia - 041407BS metaG (megahit assembly) | ecosystem: Environmental > Aquatic > Marine > Intertidal zone...
CGAACTCATTGATGGAAAACGCGATGGTATTTGGAGGACTTTCAACTCGCAAGGAAACCTAATCATAGAAGGCAGCTATTCTGGTGGGCTGCGCAACGGCCCTTGGAAAGAGTATACGAGTGATGGGAAGATGATACGTCAAGGTGAATTTTCTGAAGGAAAACAAACTGGACAATGGTACATCTTCTCAAACGGGGTCCCCAAGTCTCAAGGCAATTATGTTGACGATGAGAAGCATGGGATGTGGTCATACTATGATGGCAGGGGCCAGCTTTCTTATCGGCGAGAATATATGAACGGAACCGAGGATGGCGTTAAGGAAAGCTACTACCCAAACGGTAACCTAGAATTTGTTCACTTCACAAAGAACGGATCAAGGCATGGCGCGTGGCTGGACTATTATGAAAACGGCAATCTTAAAATAGAAAGCTTTTATAAAAATTTCAGGAAAGTCGGCACTTGGAAATACTACCATGAAAATGGAAAGCTATGGAAAACAGGTCGATATCAAGGTTTTGAAAAAGTTGGTGTTTGGAATTACTATAACAATGACGGTTCGTTTTACAAAATGGAAGAATTTTAGAGCTAAAGTGTAAAGGCCCCGAAATAGATGCCAGCTCAAAAAACACATAAGCAATATGCAGAAGAGTTCTATGCTAAATTTGACGGCATCTTAGAGCTGAGAGATACCGTTTATAAATCTGCCCGAGAAAAAATCCGCGTCTATTGTCCAAAGCACGGAGCCTTTGAAAGAACCGCCAGCGCTCTTTTGAAAGATAACCGTTCCAGACACCCATGCCCTGATTGTGTTCAGGAAATATTAGCAGAAGAAGTTTTATCTGCTTGGCCTGATTACTTACAAAAAATTCAAAATGCAGTGGATTGCTCAGATTTAGATTTTTCGCAGGTTGAATACAAATGGAGCCAACAAAAAATAAAAATACTTTGCAAAAAGCATGGAAGTTTCAAAGCAATCCCAGCCAACATGCTCAGCAAAAAATCTGGCTGTCCGAAATGTGGTCAATCGACTAGAGCTAACCTTGGTGCCGATGAAATACTTTCACGTCTCAAGAAAGTGCATGGCAGCAAATACAAATTTGAAATTCCAAAGGATGCGATAACAACATCGAAAATCAATTTCATTTGCCCCGAACATGGAGAGCAAAAAGCAAGAATTGGCGACTTAATAAAGGGCAGCGAATGCCGTAAATGTAGCGTCGATAAAAGAGCCGCGAAAAAAACCCTAACCACCGAGCAATGGATAAAGAATGCAAAGTCGGTTCATGGTGACCGTTACGATTACTCCAAGGCAGTTTATAAATCCGCTAGAATAAAACTTATAGTTACATGCAAGGAACATGGGGACTTCGAAATTGATCCTTCGAACCATATTCATCTTAAGCGTGGCTGCAAAATTTGCTCAGGTGGCACTTTATCAATGCTGACAACTCGAAAAAAAGACTGACGCAAACACAATTCTTGCAAAAAGCAAACAAAGCTGCCCCCGCAAACCTCGACTTCTCAAAAAGTGTTTTCCATGACACTCGCACTAAGGTGGTAGTCACATGTAAAATCCATGGCGATTTTGAAATATTGCCGAGCAATCTATTCCAAGGTGCGAATTGTCGGTATTGTGCTACAGCTCACGCTGGTAATGAACGCAGAGTTGGTAAAAAAGAATTAATCGGCCGCTTAAAGAATAAGTTTGGAAACCTATATGAAGTGGATAAAAACTCAGTGGTAAAAGCCACTAGTCCCATTAGACTAAATTGCAAAACCCACGGATGGTTTGAGGGTATCATAGGTAATTTGTTAAACTCCAGCGGATGCCCCAATTGCAAAAACGATAAAGCGGCAGCCATCAGAAACAAACAATTAAAGTTAAGCAGAAGAGAGATTATAAAGCGGTTCAAACTTCTACATGGTGACAATTATTCATATGATGAAATGTATCCAGATGGGATTAACAGTGTCGCAAGAATACATTGCCCAAATCATGGCTACTTTGAACAAAAAGTTTCCACTCATTTACAGGGCAAAGGATGCCCAGACTGTGGTGCAGAGCAAAGACGAATAAACCAGCTACTGTCGCAGAATGAACTTTATATTCGGCTGAAGGATGTGCATGGGGGCTTATTCATTTACCCACCAAATTTAGGGCTTGAGTTGCGGGAAAGTTTACCAATTATTTGCAGAGAGCATGGAATTTTCCTTCAGCCACTAAGAATACATCTAGATGGTAATGGATGTTCGGAGTGCAGCCAGAGTCTTGGAGCGCGACAAGTTTCATTTTGGTTAACGGAACACGAGATCAATTATCAGGTCGAAGCACATATCCCTGCTGGCAAAAAAGGATTACCTTTGAGAGCCGTCTTCTATTTACCTGACCATGAAATTTACATCGAGTATGATGGCGAGCAACACTTTAAGCCAATTGCATTTTTTGGAATGGATGAAAAAACATCCATATCAGTATTCAATGAACAAATAGAACGTGATCGCGCCAAAGAAAAATGGATATTAGACAATGGATTTAAACTACTAAGAATCCGTTTTGACCAAGATGTTATGGTAGAATTAGAAAAATATTTTGGGTTTAATTAATCGAACCTTTTTCAGAAAAAATGTGAGAGCGGGATAACTAGCAACTTAATGGGCTTAGTTTTTCCCCACCCCCCCTATTACAGCGGGCACGTATGATTAATTTTTCCCATGAAAATTAAGCGACTCACACTGATGTTGGTCTAACAAAGCTTGTAAATTGTTTCCCCAGTGTTTCCCGGTCATGGACTTAGTGAGAAAATATTAAAGTTAAGTTATTGATTTTATTGGCGATCCCACGAGGACTCGAACCCCGAACCTACTGATTAGAAGTCAGTTGCTCTATCCAGTTGAGCTATGGGACCGCTGCGGTCTAACTAGCGCTAATGATCATGGAATTCAAAAGCTATTTTTGTGTTCCATCACTTTATTGATGTCAGATAGGCCCCAATGGCATTCAGATCTTCGTTGGGCAAATGGGCTAAATTCTCAATCACCTCTGCCATTTTACCGCCTGCAACATCATACTCGGGTGTAAAGCCTGATTTTAGATAGGCCGCAATGTCATCGGCGCTCCATTTTAACTTTTCGCGTGTGATAGCAGGGATGACGCCCTTGCCTGATGGATTCGGCGCACCTTGCATCCATTCAGACACCTGCAATCCGCCAAATATATCGCGAGGCGTGTGGCATTCAGCGCAATGACCCAGAGCCTGCACCAGATAATGGCCTCGCGCTTCTACATCGGACAGGGTGGGCGCCGCTTGCCATTTCGTCGGGAAATACAACATTTTCCAGAACCCTAAGGGCCGTCGCCATTGCGCGATCAATGTCAGATCATGTGTATCGTTTGTCCTATCAGAATGCGGCAAGCTTTGCCAAAAAGCCCATAGATCAGCAATATCTTGATCCGTCATGTAATGATAACTGTTGTAAGGAAAAGCAGGGTAATAGTGATCACCTTTTGGCGATACGCCATCACGCACAGCGATCACAAATTGCTCAAACGTCCATGACCCAATGCCAAAGTCTGGATCCATTGAAATATTTGGTGCGACAAAAGTCCCGAACGGGCTTTGGAATTTTTGCCCCCCCGCGAGGATCATTTGATCGTCTTGGGGAGAATTTGGTGCACGATGACAGCCCGCACAGCCTGCTGCATTAAACACCAACTTGCCTGCGGCAGGATTTCCGGTCAGTTGAGGATTTTCAATTCCATAGACTCTTGGCTGGGGAAGCGCCCAAAAAAGACTCAACGCTGCAATAAACAACAACAAAAACAAGCGCAGTTTTGTCATATCAATACCCCCTAGCCCCGAACGATACCTTAGCAAACGATCACCTTTCGCGAAAGACTTTTAGACCCTGACCAACCCAATGGCCGAGTCCCACAATCAAATCAAATCAATATAATATTGTCACACTTGACCGACGCGCTTGCGGATTATTGTTCCGTATTTGTCCGATTCTTGCGCGCAGGCCGTGTTTTTTGATACCATCGGGCAGGTCGGGGTGGCAAAGGTATTGATTCAACACTGTATAGAAATTGCACCCAAATATTTTGAATAAAATTTCGACTTTTTTTCGAATTTACCCCTTGAACAGCCGCGCAGGTCGGCGTAAGTAACGCCTCACGTTGGGGTGTGGCCAAGTGGTAAGGCATCGGTTTTTGGTATCGTGTACCGTAGGTTCGAATCCTACCACCCCAGCCAACACATCAAGATCAAACTTGCACATGCCTGATAATCGTTAAATCGATTATGTTTGTTCTTGTGTTTTTCAGATATCGCGTTGAATGATGCCTTCGTGCACTGTTGCCGTTTTGTTTGGTAAAATTCAATGACATCTCAGCTTAATAATCCGCGCGGCATTGTCCTAATGGGCCTGGCAATGGTATTTTTCGGAGCGGCCGATACAATCGCGAAATTCTTTACCGCCCATTACCCAATTCTACAGGTGGTCGGCATTCGTCAGATGGGATTAATCACAGGCGTGATATTATATGCGCTTATCGCCCAAAATGTATCCTTAAAATCTGATCAGATGGGGCTGCAAATTTTTCGCGGGCTATCGGCAACTGGATCTGCATGTCTTTTTGTACTGGGAATCAATTTTATTCCTTTGGCGGATGCAACATCCATCGCTTTCATTGCGCCTTTGGTCGTTACGGTCTTGGGGTTTTTCATTCTTAGAGAACCAGTGGGCTTGCGCCGCTGGGCCGCGGTTGTCATCGGATTTATGGGTACGTTGATTATCATCCGACCAGGGTTTCAAACATTTGAATTCGGTCACTTATTCATCGTCGCAGCGGCATCGTTGTTTGCGGGACGTCAAATCATTTCGCGGTATCTTTCAACCTCAGATAACACGATGACAACCGTTGCCTACACCGCCATCACCAGCGCCGGAATTTTATTGGCGGTCCAGCCCTTTGTTTGGCAGCCTATTCAATCTTGGGAGCACATGGCCTTATTCGCCATCTACGCAATCCTTGCCGGAACGGGCGAGTTTTTGGTGATCAAAGCCCTAGAGATTGCACATGCCGTTGTCGTGGCACCTATGCAATATACGATTTTAATTTGGGTTACTTTGTACGGCGTTGTATTTTTCGGAATTTTTCCAGACATATTCACGTTCTTGGGGGCGGGCGTGATTATGGCATCGGGGGGATACACTTTGCTGCGCGAACACCAGATCAAATCCAGAAAGGCAAGTTAACCGAAAGGTTTAGTATTAGTACATTGTCCCGACTGGGTGCGTTTGGGTAACGTGGTCCAAATGAACAACGGCGGGACACCTGACATGCCCAACATCCAAAACATGGCAAACGCCATTCGCTTTCTTGCGATTGACTCGATCCTAAACGCAGGTGAAGGCCACCAAGGGGTGCCGTTAGGAATGGCCGAAATCGCCGCGACGCTGTATTCCAATCACCTAAAAGCCGACCCAAACGCACCCCAATGGCACGATCGTGATCGTGTTGTATTGTCAAATGGGCATGGTTCAATGCTGCTATACGCCCTTTTACACCTGTCGGGCTATCCGCACATGGATATCAACGCCTTAAAATCGTTTCGGAAAATCGGATCGGTTTGCGCGGGCCATCCCGAAATCGAACAACACGCTGGCATTGAAATAACCACAGGACTGTTGGGCCAAGGCATCGCCTGTGCTGTTGGTATGGCTGTCGCCGAAGAACGCCTTGCGGCACAATTCGGACCATCGCGCGTCGATCACCGCACCTGGGCATTTGTCGGTGATGGATGCCTGCAAGAAGGGGTTGGTCAAGAGGCCATATCACTCGCGGGCCACCTAAAGCTGAGCAAACTGACATTTCTTTGGGATGACAACCAGATCACAGATGACGGGGACACCGCATTATCAATATCCGAAGATATCCCTGCACGTTTTCGCGCAGCGGGATGGCACGTCCAAATCGTTGATGGGCACGATATTACAGCCATTGATCGCGCCATTGATGTCGCAAAAGGCGATGATCGACCATCCTTGATCGCCTGTCGCACCACAATTGCGCGAGGGATCCCTCGGTTGCAGGGACAGCGCGGGGGACATAGCGCACCCCTGACCGCCCAAGATCGCGCAAAGGCAGCCTATGTGTTGGGTTGGGACGAACCATCGTTTGCAATACCAAAAGCGATCTATGATGATTTCCGATCATCAATGACCCGCGGTCAGGTAGCACATTCCGAATGGAAAGACCGATTGAATGCAGATCACGACGCGACCGAATATCACCGTTGGATGGCCTCGCAACTGCCGACAGATTGGACACCTCAGGCAACTGAGATCATCGAAAAAATGGCCAATATTACCGCGCCACATCCCACGATCTTAGCCTCTGGCGATGTAGTCGATGAATTGGCGAAGCGCCTGCCAGAAACGATAGTTTTGTGTGCTGATCTCGAAGCACCCACAAATCACAAAAGATCCCGACATGCATTCACGGCCCATGATCGCACCGGGTCATATGTGCATTGCGGCGTCCGCGAACATGTCATGGGGGCGATGTGTGACGGGATTGCCGCCCATGGGGGTTTACGTCCGATCAACGTAACGTATCTGGCCTTTGCCGATTATGAACGCCCTGCGATGCGCATGGCGGCGTTGATGCAATTGCCCGTCCCATTTGTGTTTAGCCACGATTCCATCGGCGTCGGTTCAAACGGCCCAACGCACCAGCCGGTCGAAATCTTGGCCAGCTTTCGCGCGATGCCAAATATCAATGTCTATCGCCCCGCGGATGCAATCGAAACGGCCGAATTGTGGTTGGATGCCCTAAGCACCGATAAAACGCCTGCTGTTTTTGCCCTATCACGTCAAGCGGCCCACCCCGTGCGCACAACATTTGGTGAAAACCTTGCGGCAATGGGTGGTTATATTTTGATGGAACCACAGGCCCCGCGCGACATCACGATCATCGCAACAGGCACCGAAACCGCATTAGCGGTCGATGCCGCCCATGACTTGGCCAACCAAGGGATTAATGCAGCGGTTGTATCCCTGCCATGTTGGGAATTGTTCGAGGCCCAAGCGCCCGATTATCAGGCGAGTGTCTTAGGAACAGCGCCCCGCATCGCCATTGAGGCCGCAATGGAATTCGGCTGGGGCAAATGGTTGCGTCGCAAAGATGCCTTTATCGGCATGGACAGCTTTGGTGCATCGGCACGTGCCGAGGTTCTCTATGAACATTTCGGTATCACGGCGCAGGCCATTGTTTCAAAGGCCAAGGATATTTTGACGGTGAATTAGGCGTACATTCCCGCCTTTAATTCACACTTCGCCCCAAACGGACTCGGGTTCAAAATTTGTCATGCCGTGATCAACCATTGCTTGGTACAACGCGTCGGATACGAATATCTTTTTTGATGGAAAAAACCGATAATCGATCCACGCCGACAGGTTAGAAATCACCGATTTTCGAACACTTTGGCGGTCTGGCGAACGCGGGCCTTTATAGTTTTCGCTGCCATTGGGGTAATTTTTCATTGTCACGTCGGAGTTTAAAACACTGGCTATTCCTGACGTATTTTCGTCCAATGCATCAACAACACGATGGACCCACCATACAAAATAAGTATCATATATAACTCCGTCCTTTTGATAGATGTCGACAGGAAAGAAATTCCAGCCATCTGCGTCTGTTTGATGTGCCTCGATCAGCGACTTTAACCTAGGGCTAACTAACAGCGACTTGGCGCATGCATTATTTCCGCCAGGGCCGGAACCCGCAAAGTCAGGCAGCTTTTTCCCTTTTCAAAACGCAGTTTTTGCGGCAGAAATTCCGCGCACCATGGCCGTTCTTGCAGACGGAAACTGACCTCATCCAATTTGCCAGTTTCGGCCAATGATTTTTTTACATGCGCAAGGTCTTCTGCATCAAAATAATCTCAACCTGCCTGCACCCGCGCCGCATCCGCTGGACCAAACATTACTAAATGAAATTTACCGTGCCACTTGGGACCATATCCGACTTTTAAAATAACGGCCATTTTTCCTCCAACGCTCACTGGTCTTAGTTTATTGATTCACTCTCGGCCTCCGTCAGCCCACTACTGACCATTTCAAACCTTGGGCTGACCGATGATTGCACGGGCGCGGGTTGCGCTGATGTCGTCTGCGTCCAGCATGGCACGGACGACGTGATCAATTTGCGCGCCAGTTGCCCCCGCGGATATTGCAATATTACGGGCATGCAGGGTCATGTGACCGCGTTGGATGCCTTCGGTCGCCAAGGCGCGCAGGGCCGCCATATTCTGCGCCAATCCAACGGCGGCAATCACCTGCCCCAATTCATTGGCGGACGTCACCTCCATCAAAGCCAATGCCGCTTGCGCTGCAGGATGGGATTTGGTCGCCCCACCCACCAATCCAACGGCCATCGGCAATTCGATTGAACCGCACAGCGCGTCATCGGACGAAATTTCCCACCGCGTCAACGATTGATACCGCCCCGTTTTGGCAGCATAGGCATGCGCCCCCGCTTCGATCGCGCGCCAATCATTGCCCGTCGCGATAACAATCGGGTCGATGCCGTTCATGATCCCCTTGTTATGCGTGGCGGTGCGATAGGGGTCGATCATGGCAAGTGTTGCCGCTTCGACAATGCCGTGGGCCACATCTTTGCCAGAGAAATTTGGCATATTCAGACCGTCAAACGGAATTTTCACCCGTGCCCGTGCCACACGTAAATCAGCAAGGTTGGACAGGATGCGCAACCGCACACGGCCGCCTGTGATTTGTTCCACGCGCGGCGCCAACATCTCGGCCATGGTATTGACTGTATTTGCCCCCATCGCATCACGCACATCAACGAGAATGTGCAAAACAACCATTGGGCCCAAAGGCGTATCTGGAAATTCATGCACCTCAAAATCTTTGCACCCTCCACCCAGTCCAACCAAAACGTGATCCTTTGAATTCGCCAAAGATATGAGGGATTCTTTGTGTTCAAACAAAATCTGGCGCACGGATGCAGGGTTTGACACACCCGTGATCTGGATCTGACCACGCATTATCGGTTGACTGTGTGACGCCGAAAACCCGCCATAGGGTGCCGCGAGTTTGGCCATATGGGATGCGGCCGCGACGACGGATGGCTCTTCGACCGCCATGGGGATCAAATAGTGCTTTCCATTCACAACGAAATTGGTGGCAACGCCCAACGGCAATTCAAAGACACCAACCACATTTTCAATCATGCCGTCCGCACGATCCAAGGACAATGCGCCAGCGCCTGATAACGCGCCCAGCGCCCTATTCCCCGATGCGTCAATCACCGCACGCAAACGGTCTAGGGGGGTTAGGTTGCGGAAATTTTCAATTTTTGAGGTCTGCGTCATGATTGCGGTCCCAGATCAATAAAAGATGGTGACAGCCTAATCCGAAACAAACCTGCGGGGAAATGCCTAAAACGGAACGGGTGCGCGAAACTTAAGCCCAACACCGCTTTCGGGGTGGCTGATCCGCAGCTCTTGCGAATGCAGCATCATGCGCGGATGGTCGTGATAGGTTTCAGGCGCATATATCGGATCGCCCAAGATGGGGTGTCCCATAGACAAACAATGCACGCGCAGTTGATGTGACCGGCCCGTTTTGGGTTCCAACCGCAAGCGGCTTTCGCCATTGCCAACCTTGGTGCGCGTCCATTCCGTTACCGCCGGTTTTCCTGTGTCGTGACACACCATTTGCCTTGGGCGGTTTGGCCAATCCACGATAAGCGGCAAATCAATCACTCCGCTTTTTTCTGCAACCTCACCCGCGACCCGCGCAATATAGACCTTTTTAGTGGTGCGTTTTTCAAACTGCATCGACAAAGTGCGTTGCGCATGTGGCATCAAAGCAAAGACCATAACACCCGAGGTATCGCGATCCAACCGATGAACCAATAACGCATCTGGAAACGCGGTTTGCACACGGGTCAATAAACAATCCGCCAGGTCTTCGCCGCGGCCGGGGACAGACAACAAACCCGCAGGCTTATCAACAGCCACGATATGGGCGTCTTCGTGCAACAGGACCAAAGGGTCCATCGGGGGATCATAGGGTGTAATCATGCCCCCGTGATTACGCGGAACATGTCAATTTTACAATGTCGAAATATCCGTGAAATTTTTGTTGATTTTTTCATGAAACTCGGTCAGCGTGAAATTTATGGATTTTTTTTCACGGACCCCGAATGTCGCAAACGCGTGCACATCAAAGCCTTGGCGCAGATCTTAGATCACTTCGCAAAGCGCGGGGATTGACCTTGAATGCCTTGGCCGACAGCTTGGGCAAATCCGTGGGATGGGTGTCTCAGGTGGAACGCGATTTATCACGCCCCAGCACCGATGACTTGGCCGATTTTTCGCGCGCCTTGCAAGTTCCCCCAGAATTGTTAACCGCGCAAAGCGACACGGTTTCAGATGAAACGGGAATCATTGTGCGCCACAACAATCGTCGCGCCGTTGGTCATCGCGCCGATGGTTTGACCGAAGAATTACTGTCCCCCGATCTGACCGATGATTTCGAAGTGATCCATTCCACCTTTCACCCCCACAGCCGTCTGCGCGTGACCTGTTCGCGCCCGACCCATGAATTGGGCTTTATCATAAGCGGGCGGTTGAACATGGAAATCGACGGTAAATCATACACGTTAAACATTGGCGACAGTTTTCGGATCAAAGGGCAAAGCTATCGTTGGGCCAACCCTTACAAAGAGGACTGTGTAGTCGTTTGGATCATTTCACCGCCCATTTATTACAATGTTAATTTATCATGACCTTCCACGGGTTGATCATCTTCGCATCGTTTTGGGCAGTCTTTGTGGTGACACCCGGACCCAATGCCGTAAACTGCGTTTTGACGGGTGTCTCTGACGGTATCCCCCGCGCCTTTTGGACCGTGGCCGGAATTTTGACCCAAGCATCGCTGTTCTTGGCGCTCTCTGCCTTTGGGGTCAGCACCTTGTCGGTCTCATCGCCCAGCGCGTTTTTTGTGGCCAAGCTGATTGGCGCGGGGTTTTTGATCTATACAGGCATCCGTGGTTGGATCATGGCCACGCGGGCCATTCAGGCAAAGACAGCCTCCGGATCGATTTACCGCCGTGCGTTTATGATTGCGACGATCAACCCCAAATCGGTGGCGGGGTATTTGGCCGCATTCACCCAATTCGTTGATCCCAGCGTTCCTATTGGTCGGCAGATGTGGGTGATTGTGCCAACGGCGTTGACCTTAACCACGATCAGCTATGCGACCTATACCGCGCTTGGGGCGTGGATGGGGCGCACGGCATTGGCGGCGGCAATGAATGTCACACTGCGCCGAGGATTGGCCGTTTGCTTTGTGATCTATGGTGTTTTGTTGGGCTTTTCCGCCCTTTTGGGGGCGGTATGATCGACACACTTTTTGCCATGGACGCACATATCATCATGACCTTTTTTTTGGCTGGGATTGCACTAAACCTGACACCGGGCGCGGATGTGATGTTTACCTTTGCCACCGCGTTGCGCGGGGGTGTGATGGCAGGCGTGGCCGCGGCGGCAGGGATTGCGTCGGCGTCGCTGGTTCATGTTGCGTTGACTGCCTTGGGCATTGCCGCGCTTTTGGCCGCGCACCCAATTGCGTTTGAAATACTACGCTGGGCGGGGACGGCGTATCTGGCTTATTTGGCAATAAAATCGTGGCGCGCACAGGCCGACGACACCCACCACCGTGGGGCAACGTCGTTGGTCGCCGCATTCAAACGCGGCGCCATGACCAACCTGCTTAACCCAAAAGTTGCCTTGTTCATTCTTGCGTTTTTACCAAGCTTTACCGATCCGCACATTGGGTCGGTTGCCACGCAAATCATTATCCTTGGGATCATATTTGGCATCACGGGGTTCATCATCACATCGGCCTATGGGCTGATTGCTGGAAAAATGCGGTCCGCATTGCAGGGGCGCGAAACGACAATCAACAAAATAGCGGCGGGCGTTTACGGGGCATTGGCCCTGCGCCTTGCCACGCAATAGGGAGAGTAAATCATGTCAGATTTTCCAACACGCGCACGTGTAGTGATCATCGGGGGCGGCGTTGTCGGCACGTCCAGTCTGTACCATTTGGCCAAAGCAGGGTGGACGGACTGTGTCCTGCTGGAAAAGAACGAATTGACCGCAGGGTCCACATGGCACGCGGCAGGCAACGTTCCGACCTTTTCCACCAGCTGGTCGATCATGAATATGCAACGCTATTCAACCGAGCTCTATGCCCGTCTGGGGGACGAGGTCGATTACCCGATGAATTATCACCAAACGGGGTCCATCCGCTTGGCGCATACAGCGGAACGGATGCAGGAATTCAAACGCGCCGCGTCGATGGGTAAATACCAAGGGATGGATTTGGAAATCCTAACACCTGACCAAGTCAAAGAACGCTATCCATTTATCGAAACACATGACCTTATGGGCGCCTTATATGACCCCAACGACGGTGACATTGATCCCGCGCAGCTGACCCAAGCTCTGGCCAAAGGTGCGCGCGATATGGGTGCGAAAATCCTGCGCTTTACCCCCGCGACGGGAGTCACACAAAACGGCGATGGCACA
>Ga0181601_10003852_pt1 | contig 12622 bp, 12 predicted proteins | sample 041ome_8_FD_133020 | JGI IMG/M metagenome (GOLD analysis project Ga0181601, IMG submission 133020) | Coastal salt marsh microbial communities from the Groves Creek Marsh, Skidaway Island, Georgia - 041407BS metaG (megahit assembly) | ecosystem: Environmental > Aquatic > Marine > Intertidal zone...
ATCTATGTGGATATCGTCTCGGGCGAGCCACTTTTTGCCTCTGCTGACAAGTTTGAAAGCGGCTGCGGTTGGCCGAGTTTCACCAAGCCGATTGTTCAGGACCACGTGACCGAACATCGGGATATCTCGCACGGTATGGTGCGGGTTGAGGTGCGCAGCTTGCACGGGGACAGCCATCTGGGGCATGTGTTCCCGGATGGTCCTGCGGATCGGGGCGGTTTGCGGTACTGTATTAATTCGGCGTCTTTGCGGTTTGTCCATCGGGACGATATGGAGGCCGAAGGTTACGGCGATTTACTGGATCAAGTGGAGGATATCTGATGGCGGAAGAGCGCGCGGTTCTGGCTGGTGGCTGTTTTTGGGGGATGCAAGATCTGATCCGAAAAATGCCCGGCGTTTTACGCACGCGGGTGGGATACACCGGCGGGGATGTTCCGAACGCGACCTATCGCGATCACGGCACCCATGCTGAAGGCATTGAGATTTTCTTTGATCCCGAAAAAATCTCCTATCGCCGTTTGCTTGAGTTTTTCTTTCAAATCCATGATCCGACCACTGTGAACCGTCAGGGCAATGACATCGGGATGAGTTATCGCTCGGCGATTTACTATTGTTCCGACGCGCAGCTGGACGAGGCGCGTCGAACGATTGCCGATGTCGAGGCTAGCGGAAAATGGCCGGGAAAAGTAGTGACCGAGGTCGAACCGGTGGGAGATTTCTGGGAGGCCGAGCCGGAGCATCAGGATTACCTGGAACGTATTCCAAACGGCTATACCTGCCATTTCCCGCGGGCGGATTGGGTTCTGTGAAAAGGTTAACACATCAAGAAGTGCGTTGACCTTTTCGGGCGGATCGGACAGCTTGGGCGCATCTAGTTAAAAGAAAGCCCGCTATGTCTCCGGTCGGGGGTATACTGCTCAAAATCCTTGCGTTGATGTTGTTCACTGTCATGGCCTCGTTGGTCAAGGCGGTGGTTGATGTTGTGCCGGCCGGGCAGGCTGTTTTCTTTCGGGCGTTTTGTTCGCTGCCTATTATCATCGGATGGCTGATGCTGCGCGGCGAACTTAGCAGTGGGTTGCGCACGAAACACCCGTTTTTGCATTTGTGGCGCGGTCTGATGGGAGGAGCCGCGATGGGGACCAACTTTGTGGCTTTGGGCCTGCTGCCCCTGCCCGAGGTGACCGTTGTCGGCTTTGTGGCCCCCATCCTGACCTTGATTTTGGCGGTTGTGATATTAGGCGAAACCGTGCGGATCTTTCGTTGGTCGATGGTGGCGCTTGGGCTGGTCGGGGTCATGATCGTGGTCTGGCCACGATTGAATTTCAGCGGTGCAGATGCAGACAGGTTGGCGATGATCGGTGTGGGTATGGCGCTTGCGGCGGCAAGTTTGCGGTCGGTCGTTCAGATCCATATCCGAAAAATGGTCAAAACCGAGACGACACCCGCGATCGTGTTTTATTTCGCGCTGACGGTGAGTATCGGATCTTTGCTGACGCTGCCCTTTGGATGGGTGATGCCGAGCAGCCAGATTTTGTGGATGATGATTGCGACCGGATTGATCGGGGGCACCGCGCAGCTTTTGATTACGACAGCGTTCCGCTACGCTGATACGTCCGTTCTGGCGCCGTTCGATTATGTGTCGATCCTGTTTTCCATGTTGGCGGGATATTACTTTTTCGACGAGGTGCCTTCAGGGGCGATGCTAGCTGGCGCCTGTCTAGTTGTTCTGTCGGGAGTTCTGATAATTTGGCGCGAACGCAAGATCGGTATTAGCAGCCGACCCGAGCGGGCCGTGCCACCCCCTCAGCAATAAAAAACGCCGCCCGGATGGGCGGCGCAAGGAGGCCTGTCTCTGAGGGGAGTGAGAGAACAGGCGATATGTTACGAGCGCACGAGCTCTTCATAGGCTTGTGCGATGTTGCGGGTAATGTCGCCCACTTCAAAGGTGTATTCACCGATTTGCCCAACCGGCGTAACCTCGGCTGCGGTGCCTGTCAGCCAGCACTGTTCGAAATCGGCCAGCTCTTCTGGCATGATGTGGCGTTCGTTTACGGTGATGCCCTGCTCTTGTAGCATGCCGATAACCGTTTGGCGGGTGATACCGTTCAGGATAGCATCCGGAATCGGCGTATGAACTTCGCCGTCCTTGACAAAAAAGACGTTCGCGCCGGTCGCTTCGGCAACGTAGCCGCGGTAGTCCATGAACAAGGCATCCGAACAGCCTTTGGCTTCGGCCTGATGTTTGGACATGGTGCAGATCATGTAAAGGCCGGCGGCTTTTGCGGCTGTCGGAATGGTTTCCGGCGACGGTCGTTTCCACTTGGCGATATTCAGTTTCGCGCCCTTCATCTTGGCGTCGCCATAGTAAGCGCCCCATTCCCAAACAGCGATGGCCATGCGAACGGGGTTGCGCGACGAGGCGACACCCATGTCTTCGCCAGCACCACGCCAGGCAACGGCACGAACATAGGCGTCGGTCAGTCCGCTGGCTTTCAGCGTTTCTTCCTTGGCGGCTTCGATCTGATCAACAGTGTACGGGATTGGCATGTCCAGCAGTTCGCCCGATTTTAGCAGACGCTCGGAATGCTCGCGCGATTTGAAAATCTTGCCGTTATACGCGCGCTCGCCCTCAAAGACCGAGCTGGCATAATGCATGGCATGGGTAAGGATATGCACCCTTGCATCCCGCCACGGAACAAGTTCACCATCCATCCAGATGAAACCATCACGATCGTCATATGCGCCAGCCATTGAATTACCTCTTGTGTTTTCATTTGTTGCGCAGCTTATGTCCGATGTGGACATAATATTGCGCCAAACCGACGATTCGGTATCAGTTGGAACTTGGAAAGTCAACAAGGCTGACGTATAATGAGGATGGGTTTTATCTGTATTTGAAAATTGATTAGGACGTTTACATGGACGATAATGCATCACGAGGAGGCGAAAACCTGCTTTTCCTGACGGATGAGCAGTTGCGTAAAGGGATCGAGGCAATGTTTTTTGCCTATCGCGGATTTACCGCAGATCCTGACCGGATACTGGCAAAAATGGCCTACGGGCGGGCGCACCATCGCGCTATTCATTTTATCAATCGCACGCCAGGGACGACCGTAAATAATCTGCTGTCGATTTTGGGGGTGACCAAGCAGTCGTTGAACCGCGTCTTGCGAACATTGATCGAAGACGGTTTGGTGGAAAGCAAAGTCGGCATCCGAGACCGCCGCGAGCGTCATCTGTTTCTGACCGAAGAGGGTCAGACTCTTGAGCAGAAACTGTCAGATGCCCAAAGGGCGCGGATGCGGTCTGCGTTCCGTGCGGCTGGGCCTGATGCGGTGACCGGATTTCGGACCGTTCTTGAGGCGATGATGGATCCGGATCTTCTGCGGCATTTCCATGATGAAAGGACCCTGCGCTGATGAGCGATGTTCCAGCCCACCTATTGGTTGTCGATGATGATGAGCGCATTCGTGATCTTCTGAAAAAATATCTGCTGAAGCAGGGATTTTTGGTCAGTGTCGCCCGCGATGCCGTGCATGCCCGTCGACTTTTGGAGGGGCTGGAGTTCGATCTGCTGGTGCTTGATGTGATGATGCCCGAGACGGACGGGATATCGCTGACTCGCGAGTTGCGTCAACGAATGACAACTCCGATCCTTCTGCTGACCGCCCGGGGTGAAACCGAAGACAGGATTGCAGGGCTGGAAGCAGGTGCTGATGATTATCTTGCCAAACCATTTGAACCCCGCGAACTGTTGCTGCGGATAAACGCGATTTTGCGGCGAATCCCTGACGAGCCAAGTGTGGAGGCAGTTCCAAAAATATTAAACCTCGGTCCACTGGTTTACGAGGTCGAGAAAGCCGATCTGCGCAGTGATCAGGGAGCCGTGAAATTGACCTCGACCGAGATTCAGTTGATGCGGGTCTTCGCAGCCCGAGTGGGGCAAGTCGTCAGCCGCAGTGAATTGGCCGAGGAACTGGGCCGTGATCGCGAGCTGGCGCAGGAGCGCGCGGTTGATGTACAGATCACCCGTCTGCGCCGTAAGCTAGAGACAGACCCGAAGCAACCGCGGTATCTGCAAACCATCCGCGGAGCGGGGTATATGCTGGTGACCAACTGAGTTAACGGATTATAAACTCTGCGTGGATAGCACCTGCGGCTTTGATGCTTTTTAGAATGCCGATCATGTCACGCGGCCCGACGCCCAAGGCATTCAACCCCTCGATCACTTCCGAAAGGGTCGTGCCTCCTGAAACTTCGGCCATGGCGAGTTGCTGATCCGTGTCGAGCCCAACATCGCTTCGGGTGACAACAACGGTTTCCCCTTCTGAAAACGGGCTGGGTTGCACGGCGATCGGGCGCTCTTGCACCCGTAGGGTCAGGTTGCCCTGGGCGACGGCAACACGCGAAAGGCGGACCTCTTCGCCCATGACGATCGTGCCCGATCTTTGATCAATCACCACCCGCGCCCGCCGTTCAGGTTCGACAAGCAGGGTTTCTATCCGGCTGATGAAATGCGCGGGGCTGCTTTGACCGGCTGCTGCCAGATCAATCAGCACGGTCCCTGAATCCTGCATCACCGCCGTGCCCGCCCTGATATTCAGATTGACCGTTTCTTCGATCCGGCGGGCGGTGGTGAAATCTGGGTTGCGCAGGGCCATCCGCAGGCTTGTCAGGGCGGTGAAGTCGAAATTCACCTCTTTCTCGATCCGCGCGCCCGAAGGGATACTGCCCGAGGTCGGCACGCCCGTGGTGGTTTCTGCTCCTTCGCCGCTAATACTCGCCCCGCCTGCCAAGAGCGACCCTTGGGCAACAGCGTAGACCTGCCCGTCGGCGGCGTTTAGTGGGGTCATGATCAGCGTACCGCCAAGCAGGCTTTTGGCGTCGCCGATCGCAGACACGGTCACATCAATCCGCGACCCCTTACGCGCAAAGGCGGGCAGTTCGGCAGTCACCAAAACTGCGGCCACGTTTTTGGGGCGAAACTGCTCACCGCTGACATTGATGCCCAGACGTTCAAGCGTATTGGCCAGCACTTCCTCGGTAAAGGGCGCGTTGCGCAGGCCATCGCCGGTACCGTTCAACCCCACGACCAGACCGTAGCCAACCAGATCATTTCCACGCACCCCGTCAAATTCGACAAGATCCTTGATCCGGACCGGCGCAGCACCGACCGCTTCAGTGGTTATAATCAGGCAGGATATCAAAAGTGCTAGAGATCGGATCATAGGAACCGCGTCAGGGACAGTTGGGAAAGCCGCGCGGTAGTGGTGAACAGCGCCTCGAGCCGGAATTCGGCGTCTTTGAGTTGCGTGGCGGCTTTGAAGGGATCGACGCCCAAAAGATCATTCTCGGCCATTTCCAAATGTGTTCTCTGGCTGGCATTGCGCACGCGTGCCTGTTCCAGCCTGTTTTGCTTGGTGCCGATATCGGCTTGAACCTGAACAAGCTGGTCGCTGTCAGAAATCATTTTTGATGCTGCGTGTTGCAGCGCATTTTGATCTCTTGCCCAGCCGCCAATCAGAAACCCTTGGGCTAGAGTGGTCAATGTCTGAACCACGGCGTCGGGTGCCGTCTGGGACGAGACATTTATGGTTTGAAGGTCGCCTATAGGGATGTCTGGCACACCTTCCGGTGCTGTCAGCAGGTCTGTTAGTGCAGTGGCAATTACGAGCTCCGGTGCTTCATGAGGAGATTGGGCCAAAGCTGTCTGAAGATGTGTTGTGACTTGCGCGGCATCCGGCAATCCCTGTGCCCACGCAAATGCCTTGCGTCCGGCGTGATCGGTTTTAAGCACGGAAATGGAGCTTTCAAAGGCCTGCCGCGACGCCATGACAAAGGTTTCTTCATCGTTTCCTAGGGCGGCTTGAATGGCGGGCTCTAAGCCTGTTTCCATCGCTGCCATGGCAAGCTGCTGCGTTTCGAGCAATGGACCGATTTCACGGGCTGTTGTGTCAAATGCTTTTAGCTTGGCGATCTGATACGTTATCGCATGAATCTGTCCGGTTTGACCTGACATATGGGCGCGCGGGTTGCTGACGCGACCGGTTGTCAATTCGCTGGAAAGGGCAGAAATGCGGGATTTCAGAAGTGCGCTTTGGGATTGAAGGAATATCCCGCGGGTTAGGTCTCCAATTGGTACCATGTGATTATCCTATGCTTAAAAGGTCATCCAGCATTCCGGAAATGGCCTGAAGGGCTTTGGCGTTCGCGGCATATGTTTTTTCAATGCGCAACAGCGTCTGCAGTTCGGTGTCGGTATCTACGCCCGATCCGCCGAAGCTTTCCTGAAGAGTCGCGTGGGTGGCTTGGGCGGCGGCAAGGGCGTCTTCGTTCAATAGAATTTTCTGGGACAGATCAGTTGAAAGCTCAAAGGTATGCTGGGCAAACCCTGATCTGCCAAAAACATGGTCGGTTTCTGCAGTCAGCCCGCCTAGAACATAAGTGGCTTCGACTTGTGCTTGATTCACCGTCAGCGATGCGGCTGGGTGATAAAGGCTGTTGCTTGCGAACAATTGCGTCGCGGCATTAGGGTTGTATGTACTTTCAACCAGATGATCTGCGAGCGAATTCAGTTTTTGCAGGTTCTGCGGTGCGGTTTCATCGCGCATTTGAAGTAAGGCAGCCAATCGCCCGCCGCTGGGCAGGTTCAGGGTTGTGCCGTTTATTTTGGGCGTATCAAGAGCGCCGTTTTCTACCGACTTATCGGCGGTGATCAGTCCGCCCGTTGAAAATGATATTTCGTAGGGCAGTTCATCCAGCAGAAATTGTCCCTTGGTGGTGACCAAAGCAATGCTTCCATGCGGGCGGGCGATTTGGCGGATCGGGATCAGCTTTGACACTTTGTCGATCAAGGCCTGTCTTTGGTCCTGCATGGAAGCCGTGCTTTCGCCGTTAGACGACACAATGGCCGTGTTGAGCTTGGCGATGGTGGCCAGGTGGCCGTTCAGGGATTTGACGTCAGATGAGATTTGCCGGTCTGCATCCTGGCGGGTTTCCTGAAGCCCCTTTGCGATACCAGAGATTTTGTCGACAAGCGCCTGAGCCGATGAGTGCACCGCATTTAGACGTGTCGCAGAGCCCTGATGGGTGGCAAGCGACTGTAAAGAAGTCTCAAGTTTGGTGGTCAGGGCATACAAGCTAGCGGGGTCGTCAGACGTTCCCCACAGGCGTTCGATTTCGGTCAGCTGACCAACCGTTGTTGACAGCCCGCTGGTGGTCGCGTTGGAAAGTCTGAGTTGTGTCAAAATACGCTGATCGACGGGGCGGTTAATACCGGTGACGACTGCGCCACCGTCGCGGCGTGTTTCGATGCTGATATCCCGCCGAGCATAGCCGTCTGACAGGGCGTTTGCCAGATTGGAAGATGTGACACCCGCAGCGCGAAGGGCGACAGTTAGGCCAGAGGCGGCGTTATTGAAGGCGGCGGTCAGGGACATGGGAGTTACCGTTTGATGTTCGTTGTTTCCTGCAGCATTTCGTCAACCGTCTGGATGACTTTTGCGTTGGTGGAATAGGCGCGCTGGGTTTGGATCAAGTCTGTAAGTTCTCCGGCAACGTCGGTGGCGGATTCTTCGCGCGCGTACCCCACGATTTCACCTGTAGGACCAGTGCCGGCATCCCAAAGGAAGAACGTGCCGCTGGTTGTCGAGGGGCGATAGGTTTGTTGATCCAAGGCTGTAAGACCGTTGGCATTAGGCATATCCACCAAGGGCACCTGATAAATCGTGCGGTAAACGCCTGTATCGAACAGCGCATTCACTTTACCGCTTGCATCGACCTCGACCCCGATCATGGCGCTGGTGGGCGAGCCGTTTTTGTTTAGATTCAAGGGTACAAAAGTATCGGACAGCTGGGTCATGCCCGTTTCATCACCCAAGCCACCGATGTGTATCGAGATGTCACCCCGCCGCGCTGTGACCGAGATTCCGCCGGTTGCTGGATCATAGGCCCCACCCATACTGTCTGTGACGGATTCCAGTGTACCGCCTGCAATCCGGCTGTCTGCAAAGTTGAGCAAATAGTCGCCTACAATGGCGTCTTCAGATGCCCCATCTCGCAAGATCATACGCCAGCTGTTTGACGCGCCAGACGAGGGAACCGTGGGGATGAATTCTACATTCATGCTTTGGACAAGCCCAAGATTGTCGTAGTAGGCCACTGAAAGTTCCTGCGTTTGCCCATCGGATCCCGCGATTGTGTCTGTTGCGGGAAGATTGAGGCCAAGGTTGATTTCGGTGGTTGCCTGTTCGTCAAGCTGGTTGGCGTTGATGCGGATGGGTTGCAATCCTTCGGACGTGTCGCGGGGATAGGTCGGAATGGTACCGTCTGAATTTGCAGGCCATCCCAAAAGGATCATCCCGGATTCGTTGCGCAGATAACCGTTTTCGTCCGGTCGGAAGCTGCCCGTTGTCGTCAAAAGCATTTCCGGCGAGCCTTCGGCGCCGGGTACGAAGGCACCCGATGCAACGGGCAAAAGCCCGCGACCGCGAATGGCAAGATCGGTGGGGTTGGCACTGGTGACCAGCGTGCCCCCTTCGGAGATCAGGCGTTGGGTGCTGGCGCGCACCCCGCCCGCAGCGTATTTTCCCCCGTTTCCCGCCGTAACCATGGAATGAAACGTGGTTTCGACACGCCGGTACCCATAGGTCGAGGCGTTGGCAATGTTGTCCGAAATCGAGGCCAGTTTGCTGGCGTTCGCGTTCAGACCGGCCACGCCAGCGTTGAGGGAAGAGGAAATCGTCATGCCGCACCTGCTGTTTTCGAGAATCGCTTGGTTCTCTACAGCTAGCGCCTCATGCTTAACGGCCCCCTAATGTTTAAACTTTGCTCTAATCTGGCAGGTTGCGAAGCACGATCACCTCGATGCGATTGTTTCTTATCGCCATGGGATCAAATGACATGGGTGACGAGGCCCCATGCCCCGTAATTTTGCGAATGCGGCTGGCCTTGGTTCCCTTGCAAACCATGAGTTGGCGCATGGCGTTGGCGCGATCAGCCGATTGTTCCCAAACGGTATTTTCGCGCAATACAACCGGCCGGGCGCGCGTATGAGCAGACAAGGCGATGTTGTTGTTCAGGCTGCGAAGATTGTGAGACAGAACAACGGCCATATCCTGAAGCAGTGGTGTCGGGGTAATACCGTCATCAAGGAAAAGTGGCGATCCTTCTAGGGCGAACAGTTCGATCACGAGACCTTCTTCGGTGACCCGCGTGATGATCTGCCGAAATACGTTGTCTTCGACCATACTTTCGCCACTACGCCCCAAAAGCTTTTCTTCCAAAGCATGTAACTCATCGTCTTGCGATCCTTCGTCACGCGCTTCTCCGTCGATGCTGGCCCCAAGCGCGACGCGGGCTTGACGGGCTTCGGTCGGGTGCCGGTTTGACGCCCCCATGCCAACCTGCGGAAGGACCTCTTCCGAAAAGACACTGTCCCCGCCAAACGATCCGTCGCCGCCACCGGAAATCCGGTTTACCGGAACGGTAGGGTTGAAATAATCCGCAAGCCCCTTGCGTTGTTGTTCTGTTGTTGCGTTCAACAGCCACATCAACATGAAGAACGCCATCATCGCCGTGACGAAGTCTGCATATGCGACCTTCCACGCGCCGCCGTGGTGACCACCGGCAACGATGACTTTCTTCCGTTTGATGATGACTGGCGCCGCGTTTGATTGCGCGCTCATCCCATCCACCTATTCTTCCACCCGAGTATCAGGGGTAGAGCGCGGGAATGAACACTTCGTTAATTTCGGTGGGTCGGTGGTTACGGGTTGCGGACAATTGTTGGAGTGTTCGGTTAACAAAATCCTAATACCGCATTGTGATACCTCGGGTATGGCCTGTAGGATGACCTTGGAGTGTTTTCTGAAACCGGACGGACCTATGAAATACCAAAATAATTCGGCCTTGATCATCGTTGATGTCCAGAATGATTTTTGTCCTGGCGGGGCTTTGGCGGTTCCGGAGGGGGATCAGGTTGTGTCGGTGATCAATCAGATGATTGACGGCTTTGGAATCGTGGTTCTGACGCAGGATTGGCATCCACAAGGTCACCTGTCTTTCGCCAGTCAACACGAAGGGGCGGCCCCGATGGAGATGGTGAAGATGTCCTACGGAGATCAGGTGCTGTGGCCAGATCACTGTGTTCAGGGTAGCGTTGGCGCAGATTTCCACGGCGATTTGAACATAGATTCCGCGCATTTGACCATTCGCAAGGGCTTTCGAAAAGAGATCGACAGCTACTCGGCGTTTTTTGAAAATGACCGAACAACGCCGACAGGACTAAGCGGTTACTTGAAAAGCCTCGGTGTCGAAAAGGTCGTTTTGACGGGATTGGCAACGGATTTTTGCGTCTATTACTCGGCGCTTGATGCCGTTTCTCAGGGCTTTGATGTTGTGCTGGAAGAAAAGGCCTGTCGCGGCATTGATCTGAACGGCAGTCTAGGCGCAGCGCTGGCTGATATGCGCCAGAAGGGCGTTGAGATCAAAAGCTAGGCGCGCGTCAGCGCAAACCGGGGCAAAATCTTCATAATTTCAATAAAATTCGCGGAATATGGACGACAGATGCGTGACAAGCCGTCTTTGCAGACGTTATCAAGCTCGCATCTAAAAGAGGGTTTACCGTTGGATATCGCAACGCGCGTCTATAACCACAAGTGGAAGATCGACCCGATCGTCCGGTCTTTGATCGACACAGACTTTTACAAGCTGTTGATGTGTCAGAGTGTTTTTCGCAACAAACCCCATACACAGGTGCGGTTTTCGCTGATCAACCGGACCACTGATATCCGCCTTGCAGACCTGATTGATGAAGGCGAGTTGCGCGAACAGCTGGACCATGTGCGTAGCCTGTCGCTTTCGCGCGGCGAAAGTACCTGGATGCGCGGCAACACCTTTTACGGCAAGCGGCAGATGTTCCGACCTGACTTTATGGACTGGTTCGAAAACCTGCGCTTACCCGATTATCATCTGGAAAAGCGCGACGGTCAGTATGAACTGACATTCGAAGGCAGCTGGCCCGAGGTGATGCTTTGGGAAATACCTGCGCTGTCCGTTTTAATGGAGCTGCGCAGCCGCGCGGTTCTGGCCGAAATGGGCCGGTTCGAGTTACAAGTGCTTTACGCAAGGGCGATGACAAAGCTTTGGGAAAAGGTCGAGCGGTTGCGCAAGGTGGAAGGACTGCGGATTGCGGATTTTGGGACGCGTCGGAGGCATTCCTTTTTGTGGCAGGACTGGGCCGTACAGGCGATGCAGGAAGGTCTGGGAAACAAATTTGTCGGTACGTCGAACTGCCTGATTGCCATGCGGCGTGAAGTCGAGGCGATTGGTACGAATGCCCATGAACTACCGATGATCTATTCGGCTTTGGCTGAAGATGACAACGCTTTGCGACAAGCCCCTTATGATGTTCTGGCTGATTGGCACGAAGAACATGATGGCAATCTGCGGATCATTCTGCCGGACACCTACGGTACCAAGGGCTTCTTGAAAGGCGCGCCGGATTGGTTGGCGGGGTGGACAGGTATCCGTATCGACAGCGGTGATCCCGAGGCTTCGGCAGAGGTGGCGATCAACTGGTGGAAAGAGCGTGGTGAGAACCCAGCCGAAAAGCTGATTATTTTCTCGGACGGCTTGGATGTTGAGAAGATGATCGAACTGCAAGAGCGGTTTACGGGGCGGGCCAGAGTGTCTTTCGGCTGGGGGACGTTGCTAACGAATGATTTCCGAGGGCTTGTGCCAGGGGATGGTTTGGCTCCGTTCTCGCTGGTTTGTAAAGCCGTTTCGGCGAATGGTCGTCCAACCGTGAAGCTGTCGGATAATCCGAACAAGGCGATGGGACCTGCCGACGAGGTGGTGCGGTATAAGCGCGTCTTTGAAGTGGGCGAGCAGGTGGCCCGCAAAGTCGTTGTCTAAATGCAAAAGGCCGACGAAAACGCCGGCCTTTCCGGGCTTGCTCTAAGATTCAGCTTTGGAATGATTTCTCGATCCGGTCGAGTGTTTCCATCGACGACAGCACCTCGTGGACTGATCCGTTCGGCTCGCGACCCTCTTTGATTGCGGCGATAAACTCGCGGTCGATCAGCTCGATCCCGTTGTTCGAGATTGCGACATCTGACAGATCAATCTGGTTTTCACGCCCATCATAAAGATCGTCATAACGAGCGATGTAAGTGCCGTGATCGCAGATATAGCGGAAGAAGGTGCCCAGCGGTCCGTCGTTGTTGAACGACAGAGACAGGGTGCAAATCGCGCCGGACGGCACCTTCATTCCGATGGTCATGTCCATAGCGATGCCCAGTTCCGGATGCGCCGGACCCTGGATGCCGAACGCCTCGGTTGCGACTTCGCCAGTTTGGTACTGGAACAAATCGACCGTATGACAGGCGTGATGCCATAGCAGGTGATCGGTCCAGCTGCGCGGCTCGCCCTTGGCGTTCATGTTCGAACGACGGAAGAAGTAGGTCTGCACGTCCATCTGCTGGATTTTCAGCTCGCCTGCGCGGATCTTGTTGTTGATCCACTGATGCGACGGGTTATAGCGGCGCACCTGACCGGCCATGGCTAAAACGCCGGTTTCCTTTTGCACTTCACAAATACGGCGCGCGTCTTCCAGCGAGTC
>Ga0181601_10003863_pt1 | contig 12607 bp, 4 predicted proteins | sample 041ome_8_FD_133020 | JGI IMG/M metagenome (GOLD analysis project Ga0181601, IMG submission 133020) | Coastal salt marsh microbial communities from the Groves Creek Marsh, Skidaway Island, Georgia - 041407BS metaG (megahit assembly) | ecosystem: Environmental > Aquatic > Marine > Intertidal zone...
GAAAAACAAAAGCGCGCGGATCGGCGTCGCGAATGGAAGACCCCGACGCGGCGTCGGCGGCGTTCCGGGAGTACCTCGCGCGTTTGCCCGAGGCGGTCGCGGAGGCGGCGAAGGAAAAAAACCGTCCGCGGCTGAGTCGCTGAATCGCGCGGGCCACGTCCGCGCGGCTGGGGTAACTAGCTTTAGCTAGGGTCGTATCATACGAAAGTAGTCTACTTTGTATTGTTCAACACAGCGCGATCGTCGTCTTCACGGCGTCCGCGGCGCTTTGGACGCTTCGGCGGCGCGCAGGGTCTCGTCGAGCGCGCCGCCTTCGGTCGCGTACTCCCTGGCGACGAGCCCCGCGTCGGATTTGATCTCCGCGCGCGCGCCGTGCGAGAGCAGGAACGTGACCACCGGACCGTGCTCGCCTCGAGTCGCCAAGTGCAGAGGCGTCTCCCCGTCGCCGTCCCGCGCGTTCACGAAGGACGAGACGTCGGCGGGACCGGCGGCGTCCGCGGCGCGTATTTCGCGTATTCGCTCCACCAACATCTTCACGATGTTCAGATGCCCTCCCGCGCTCGCGTCGTGCAGGGGCGTTCCGCCATCCCTGTCCGTCACGCGCGGGTCCGCGTTCTTCTCGAGAAGCGCTCGGACGATGTCCGCGTGCCCGTACAGACACGCGACGTGCAGCGGCGTGTCCCCGTCCGCGCCTTTCGTGTCCACGCTCACGTCCAGGCTTCCGAGCAAAGCGGACAGCGCCTCGGCGTTCCCGCCGCGCTCGCACGCGTCGAGGATGGAGGACAACGCGCCTCCGCTCGGGTCCTCCCACTCGGGGTCGTCGTCGGAGTTCTCATCCTCCAGCCGCACGAACGTGGGGGGGGTGTCGTCGGAGTCCGAACCGTCGGACATCCCGGCGTATGCCCGCGCACGCGGGATGCGGCGGCGGCGGCGGTGTAAGTGGGTCCTTGTGAATGCTCGTCACGTCTAGAAAAAGGAGACAAAATGGTACGGTAAAAAAAATGACAGTATGACACACGCGATCATCGGACGCCGGCTCGTCGCCATCGTCGTGCGCGCGGGCGCACGAGCTCGTGCCCCCCACGCGTTTGGCGGTACCGCGTCTCACCCGGAATCGCCCTCCGCGTCCCGACCGCGTCCACTGATACTCCCGCCATGGCAGGCGTCGCCGCGGGTCGCCTCAGACCCGAAACGTTTCGGCTCTTCTCGACGCCCCGTCGCTCGCGCCCGGTCCCGCGCGCGACCGCCCCCTCGTCGAGCGCGCCGACCCCGGAATCGGCCGAGCCGTTCACGCTAGGCCTGCGCCGGGACGCGGAGGACGCGCTGGTGCTGGGCGAGCCCATCGGCCGCGGCGCGATGGGCGTCGTCCGGTCGTGCACGCGCCGGTCGGACGGGAACCGCTTCGCGCTCAAGACGATCCCGAAGGCTGGCCCGCAGAGCCTGGAGGGCGCCGAGCCCGCGGGCGAGGCGATGGCCATCTGGGAGCGCAAGGTGCGCGACGAGGTCAACCTGCACTTCGCGCTCGGGGCGTCCCTGGACATCGTCACGCTGCACGACGCGTTCGAGGACGAAGCCGGCGTGCACTTGCTCATCGACCTCTGCGACGGCGGCGATTTGCTCACGGGCACCAGCAACGAGCAAAACGAAGACGGCGGCTCGTTCGCGGAGGACGCCGAAGCGTCCGACGTCGCTTCGTCCGACGAACGGATCGACGCGTCTTATCCATCTCGATCGAACGAGTCCTGGAAGCCGTTCACGGAGGCTGCGGCGGCGACGACGATCCGCGCCGTCCTCCGCGCGCTCGCCGCGTGCCACGCGCACGGCGTGGTGCACCGCGACGTGAAGCCGGCCAACTTCCTGTACATGCGCGAGCCGGATGGGAGTCGCCGCGCGAAGCTGAGCGACTTCGGGCTCGCCGCGCGCATCAAGGAACGCGACGGGGTTTTGACCGAGCGGTGCGGAACGTACGCGTACTTGTCCCCGGAGATGGCACGTCGCCGGCCGTACGACTTCAAGGTGGACGCCTGGGCCGCGGGCGTCGTCGCGTACATGCTGCTCGCGGGCGAGCCCCCGTTCGCGGACTGGGACGCGATTCGCGACGGGCGGAACCCCACGCGCGAAGGGCTCCTGCGCGCGATCCGGCGCGGGAGGCCGGTGGCGCCCGTCGACGACCTGCCCCTCTCGCCGGGCGCCAAGAGCCTGCTCAAGGCGCTCCTGGAGCCGAACCCCGAGAAGCGCATGTCGTGCGCCGCCGCCGCCGAGCACTACTGGGTGCGCGAGCGCGGCGCGGCGAGCCACGCGGACGCGCTGGCCGAGACGGTGGTGGAAAAGCTGCAGGCGTACGGGACGCTCGGCGCGGTGCGGCGCGCGTGCCTCCGCGCGGCTTTTGAGGAATTCGCCGAGAACGAATCGCTCGGAGTCGAATCGCGAAATCGAGACGGCTACGTATCAAACGACGGCGAGACTCGCGATGGGTCGGATCCGATGCGGTCGGCGCGCGATGCCTCCGCCAGGCTCGTGGCTGCCGTGGACGAAGCCGCCGAGCGCGCGTGCGTCGAGCACGCCGAGGAGTGCGACGTCTCGAACATGTGGGGAACTTCGGAAGAGACGAGAAACGGCGTCAGCGCCGAGGCTTTGGAACTGGCGTTGCGCGACCACGGCGCGGAGTTGGCGCCCGAGGAGTGGCTCTCGCTGATCCGCCCGTTCGCGTCTGAAAAAAACGAAAACGGCGATACACAAAACGCGGGCGCGCGGAGGCGCGGCGCGTTCGTGCGCAACGCCGCGCTCTCCGCCGCGCTCGCCGCGCCTCTCGGGGGTTCGTTCGCGGAGACGGAGCGCGAGACCAGTGACAGTGACGAACGCACGAACGCGGACGATTTGCTGACGTACGACTGGACCGCCGTCGCCGCGGCGTCGTTCCGCCGTCTACTCGCGAAAGATCCGGCGAGAAACGAACCGACGCGCGCCTCGGCGCGCGAGAAAAACGCCGCCGCGAATGACGAACCCGCCACCGTCGCGTTCGACGACGTGGCGGACGAGGTGTGCGCGTGGGACGACTCCGAGGAGCTGTGTCGCGCGACGCTGCGCTCGGAGTTCGACGCCGCGGACGCGGACGGGGACGGGCGGCTCGGCATCGCCGAGTGGACCGACCTGGTGTGGTCGGAGGGGCTCATGGACGGCAGCGGACGAGTCAAGAGTTCCTGCGGCGCGGATGCGCCGGCGCACGACCCGAACGGGCCGAGGGTCGCCGGCGTCGGGAACCCCGGGTGCGAGTTGGCGCCCGAGGCGTCCGTGCGGCGGCCGCCCACCGAGCGCGCGCTCTCGCCGCGCGAGAAGGCGCGCGCCGCCGCCGAGGCGCGGAAGAAAATGGCCGCGCAGCGCAGAGACGCGAAGAACGCCAGGAGCGCGAAGCGCGAGTGACCCGCGCGACGCGACGCGGGAGGCGTGGTGGTGTACACTTTTTTTTTACAGAGTGATTCGCGAGACAGGTTACCCAGAAGCGGTCTCGGATTGTGCCAATGAAATGCAGAATTTTCGCCACGGCCGTCATACCCCAGGCGCACTGACATTCCTCCAGCCTTGGCGTTCTCGCGCGGAGCGACGCGGCTGGCCCGGCGTCCACGCGCTCGCGCGCGAACATGCCGCCTCGGCGTCGGGGTCCCGGCGCCGAGCCGCGGGGACTCGGTCCCGTCTACGGCCGGGTCATCCGAGACGATTCGGCGAATGCGTCAGCAATGCGTCAGCGCTCGGAGCGTGCGCTGCTGGCTGAGTTCCCGGTGCCGCACGACGACGACGACGACGACGACGACGACAGCGAGGAGGCAGATGCGGGTGGTCAGAAAGAACCGCCGCCGCCCGCGAAGTCGGGCGCGAAGCGCGCGCGCGCGACTGCGCGTCGCTCTGCTCCCGACCGAATCGCGCGCGGCCGCGAGAAGGCGCGCGTCGAGCCCGAACCCGCGCCGGGTGTGGCGGGGAACGCCGAGCGCGACGGCGACCCGGGAACGCCGAACGGGTCGTTCGAGGGAAACGGAAGTCGTCGGGAATCTCCGCTTCACGAGGCGGACGCAGCGACGCGACGCGACGCACCGAACGTCGTGCGTTCGATTCGGGAACGGCACGCCGTGAAAAAAACGTCGTCGTTCGGTCGGTTGTTTTCCTCGCGGACGTCGTCGGGCGCGCGCGTCTCCGCTCCGGCGGCCGAACCCCGAAGCGCTCCGACCCCTTCCTCGCTGTGGAGCTCCAAGCGCAGGCGCATCGCGACATCCGCGCATCGAGGCGCGTACGTCTCGACAATCTCGACGTTTTCCCGGATGCTCGCCGCCGGATGCTCGCCGTCGGCGCTCGTCGGAAACAAAAAACCACCGTCCGTCGGCGGAAACGTCGACGTTTCCGTGAACGCGAAGAACGTCGCGGAGGAGGACCGGCTCCCCCCCCTGCGCCCGAAGGCGCGCATGGGCGGCCCGCGCGGCCGCCAGCTGTGGGAGAAGGTGCGTTTGAACAAAAACCTGCTCATCGGCGAGGGCGTCGGGACGGGCTCGTCCGGCTACTGGCGTCGCCGCGCAGGCGTCGGGGCTTTTTTCTTCTCCGTCGACATGGACGTGAACGGACGCAAGAAGAACCGAGGTCTGGCGCTGCGTAAAGCCGCGAAGGCGACGAGTAAACGCACGCGGTTTCCTGAGGACGAATCGTTTCAAACCGAGCTGGAGTCGTTGAGAGACCTGAGCCGCGCGGAGACGCACGCGCTGTGCAAAGAACGCGGGTTACGCACGCGAGACGGCCCGGATCGATCGCTCATCGATCCGGACGTGTTGAAAGCGCGGTTGCTCCATCACGCGCACGCGCGTCACGGCATCGACTGGTTCGAGCCGAGTCCGTTCGGTCGCAACAAACGCGGGTACTACGCACCGCTCGTGTTGGCGGTGGCGCAGTGCGCGCTCGTCTCCGGGGTCACGCTGGGCGCCACCTACGCGACGTACGCTTTCGCCGAGCAATGGCACGCCTCGCGGAACTGCCACAAGATCTGGAACTGGATGAACCCGCAGTGCCAGGCGGCGGACTTTCTGCGCTCGCACGCCAAGCAAGCCGTGTACCGCTGGTACTACCAGGTGGGGTCGGTGATCGCGCTGCGCGCGGGCGCGTGGGTCGACGCCGTCTCCAGGGAAGCGGGGAGGCTCGCGGCCGAGGCCACGGAGGGGCTCGCGAGCGCGATGGACGTCGACACGAGCGGGGGGGGCGCGGCGCGCCGCGACGGGAACGCGTCGCGACGAAGGTGAGGTGACGGACGAGGACGACTCGGAGACTTCAATGCCGCAGCGTGAGGTCGACCGGCGAATCGAGGCGGTGCCGGGCCGATAGTGAGCTACCGACGCGTTAAAAAGAACACCACCCGTATCCATACTTTTTGGTACCAAGCTCCCTTCACTTCTTCACTTCACCGGCACGGCGAACCCCCCCCCGCGCCTGGCGTGCTCCGCCACCTTGGTGTCCACCACCTCCTCGAACATCGCGCGGGTCAGCTCGGGTGAGCCGCTCGAGGCGCCGTACGCCGCGCCCTGAGCGCCGGCGACGGTTTTGGCGATCTCGCGGCCGCTGAACCCGTCCATCTTCGCCGCGGCGGCGTTCAGGACGTCGTCGGTGATGGCCTCGTCGACGGCGATGGAGGCGCCCTTCTTGCCGCCGCCTCTCCGCCCGCCCTTCCCGATGCCGAGCGCGCCGAGGAACCCCTGCGCGGGCGCGTCGTCCCCGGCGTCCTCGCCGCGCACGACCAGCTTGTCGAAGTACAGGCGCAACATTCTTTCGCGCGCGGCGGCGTCGGGCAACCCGAACTCCATGCTCTCGTCCATGCGGTCCAGGACGGCGGCGTCGAGGTCCTCCGGGCGGTTCGTCGCGATCACCAGCACGACGTCGCGCGACAGCTCGCCGGTCCGATACAACAGCGCGTTCAGAGCCGAGCGAACGCCGCCCGGGTGGTTCGCGTTAGCCGTCGTCGTCGTTCCCGATCCCGCGCCGGTCGCCGCGCCGCCGCCCGTTCGTTTCGCCAGAAACGCATCCGCCTCGTCGATGAAGAGCAAAAGCCCGCGCCTGGACGTCGAGGCCCAGTCGAAGAGCTCGTGGATGCGCGTCACCGCGTCCGACCCGAGCGGCGCGACGTCGCCGCCGGTCATCAAAGCGTAATCCAAACCGGAGTGCCGAGCCAAACGCTTGGCCATCATCGTCTTGCCCGTCCCGGGGGGGCCGTACAACATCACGTTGCGGAAAGGCGCGCCGTTCGCGCGCGTGTTGGCGGTGGCCGTCGCCAAACGCTGGACCCTCGTCTCGAGCTTGGCATCGAGCACGACGTCGCCGAGAACGCCGCCGTTGGACGCCTGAGTGGAAGCGCCGTTCGCGCCGGTTTTGGAGCCGCTGCTCTCGACCACCGCCTTGGCGGCGTTCGGGCGGAAGCCGTAGACGTTGCGCGAGGTCTCGCGCACCAAGTTCGGTTGGCCGAGGTACTTCTCGAGGACCCGGAACCCCATCCGCGCTCCCTCGCGCGCGCCGTAGACCCCCACCGCCAGCGCGGTCAGGCCACCCACCAGCGCGGTACCGCGCCGCTCGTCCGTCAGCAAAGCGTCGAAGCCCCCGCCCACGAAGGAGGAGAACTCCCGAAGCAGCGCCATCGCTTTCCCGGTCTCCGCCTCGACTTTGGCCACCATCTGGCGCCGAATGACATCCTCGTTGGCTCGGTTCTCCGCGATTCTTCCCTCCGCGTCGGAGATGCTCTTAGCACGAATCAGCTCGCGTTCGTGCTCGGCTTTCCGTCGGTCCGTCTCGCGGCGGCTCTGCTGAATGGACTCCTCGGTTTGACGCCGCGCGGTTTCCTGCCGTCGGCTCGCCTCTTCCTGCATCTGCACCATCTCCGCGTTGCGCTGCCGCGTCTGTTCGTGCTCGGAGTTGTACCGCTTGCGCGCGAGCTCGTCCTCGTACTGCTTCATCTGCGCGTGCTGTTGCGACCGCGCGCTGTCGGTCTTGCGCTGCTGCTCGCCGCGCTCGCGCTCCGCGGCGATCTGATGCTGCGCGGTGGCGGCTTGCATCTCAGCCGTCTTCGCCATCGCCTCTTGTTGTTTCGTCGTCTCCTGCGAGTGCGAAAGCTCGATCACCTGAGGGAGGTTTTAGAGTAGGACGATCGCGTCAGCGGCCTTCTTCGAACGATGTCGTCTCGGTGGCACGTTCGGTGGTGACGCGCGTTCGCGTCGCCGCGGGAGACGAAGACGACGGAAACGAGAAAACGGGCGCGCGATCGGCGCGCGACGATCGATCGCGTCGATCGGCGAAACGACGAGCGAACGCGCGGCGGTCGAGCGCGCGGTGGCGTCTTCTTCCGATGCCCCGACGGCCCGGACGTACCCTCTTGGCGTGCGCGGAGCTGTTGATCTCACGCAGCGCCTTGGCGCCGCGCTCGAGCGCCTCCGGGTCGAACGACGACGTCACCGACTTCTTGTCATCCTTCGCACACTGCGCCACCGCCACGGGGGCGGCGACGGCAGCCGCCCCGAGCGAGAGGCGCGCGCCGTACGCGGACACCGCGTTGCGAAGCATCTCGTGAGAGAAGTGTGCGTGCGTATCCGCTAAGGCGAGAGCGATTCACGTTCCGGCGGCTGTGCACACAGAGCCGGCTCCCCGGTGGCGCGTGCCAGGCTTTGGCGCACGACGGTGACGGTTCGGCGAGATGCGATCGCGCGAGGAAACGTGTTTGCCGTCGCGACGATCGCCGCTTTTTCGCGCTAAAACTTGGGCCCGCTCCGCAGTTCACAGGCTAAAGCGAATCCTATGGGCAAACAGGCTCGAGATGGCCGGCAGAATTCAAAAACGTGTTTTTGCTCTGTTTTCCGGAGGTTGACGAACCTGGCCCTCCTTGGCGTCCGCGGCACACCCGCGCCGCGCCGTTGTCACGCGCGCGCACGGGCCGCGAGCCAGGAAGCGTCCTCCGCTCCTTCGCTCGAGCTTTCTGCGCGGCACCGCCCCGGTCCCTCTCCGGACCGGGCGCGCGACCGCGCGTTCCGTCGGCGCGTCCGAGCGCATTCAGCAGCGCATTCGGGTCGTTGCACAGGCAACGGATATCCGCCGAGCGACGCTCTCGTCGAACGTCGACTTCGAGTCGCGCGCCGGGCGGGATGTCGGACGACGGGTCGCCCGGGTCGGCGCTCAGGGCGCTCACGACGAAGCTGCGGCACTCGCTGCTGGACATCCGCGAGCGCGCGCTGGCGTCGCTCGCGTTCAAGCTGGACAACGGCCTGCTCGGCGCGTCCGATGTCGGCCGTCATCTGCCCATCCTGCGGGCGCTCCTGGAGTGGTTCAACTTCGAGGACACGGGCGAGAAGGGCAAGGACGTGATCGAGATGCTCAGGCGGATCGCGACGGAGGACCCTCCGTCGGTGCAGCGTCTGCTCGAGCTCGGCGCCGACCGGTTCCTGCGCGACCTCTCCGGCGACGGGGGGGAGCACCTCGCGCCGTCCATCGACTCGCTCATCGCGTTTTGGGAAAAGGCGGGCGCCGCCTCCGGCGACGCGCCGCCGCCCGCGCCGCCGTCGCCCGCTCGGCAGAGCAAGTCCGCGTCCTACGCCGCGGCCGCGCAGAAGGCGGCGGCCGGCGCCTCGCAGGACGCGCAGGCGGAGCGGGCCGCCGAGAAGGCGGCCGGGAAGACGGCCGGCGTGAAAGCGGCGCCCGCGCCGGAGCCGCGAGCCTTTCCCTCCGCGGCGGATGCGGATGCGGACGCGGACGCGGCGACTCCCTCTGGACCGACCCCCCCTCTTGACCCCAAAACCAAGGAGCTGTTCCTGCGTAACCCCAGGCTCGCGGCGACGTACTGGCGCCTGGCGCGCCAGCACGAGCACCTGGGACCGGACGCCTCCGCGGATGAGCGCGCGGCGGCGATGCGCGCGCACGTCGCCGAGGAGGCGTCTTTGGCGGACGGCGCCGCCGCGTCGAGAACGGGCGAGGGCTTTTTGAAGCTGCGGCGCGTGCTGTTGTCCCCCTCGGACGAGCAGAAGGTGTTCGAACTTGGTGTCCGATTGAGCTACGCGGACCAGCCCGCGTTGCTGCTCGCGGCGTTAACGGAGCTCAGGGAAGCCGTGCTCGCGGATCTGCCCCCGCAGGCGCTGCTGCAGAGACCGCGCGCGATCGACGCGACCATCGCGCTGGCGCGCGCCGTCGACGGCCCGACGGCGATGAGCCGCGTGCGTGCGGAGACACGCAGCACGAGCGGAGACACGCGATACCAGACACGCGACGACGATGCCGTGACCCCCGCCGCCGTGCGCACCGCCGCGCTGGTCACGCTCCGCGCCTTTTGCGAGGCGCTCAAGGGGGCGCTCGGCCACGCCGCCGACGGAGCGCACAAAGTCGCGCCGCCGCCGACGCGCGCCGACGCGCCGGAGCACGTGCTGCCGTCCTCGCAGCTCGCGTCGCGCTCGGCGCTCTCGTACCCCCCGCCCGCGGGCGGCCTCGCGGCGTTCGCGCGCTTCGCGCCCGAGCCGAACGCCGTGCCCGCCGCGGCGCTGCACGCGCTCGGCGCGCCGATGCCCACTCTGCCGGCGGCGCACCGAATCGCGCTGGCGGTTGCGCCGGCGCTGGCGTCGCCCGCCGCGGCGGGCGACGCGCTGGGCGTGCTCGAGAGCGTCTCGCCCCTACTGGAGCTCTCGGCGTTCGTGGACGGCCACGAGGCGCTCGCGGAGGAGGCGCGCGAACTCGAGTCGCTCGACGCCGACGCGCTGGACGCGCTCGCGTCCCGCCGCGCGTCGGACGCCGCGAGCCGCCTCGGCGCCTACCTGCACGCCGCGGAGAGCGCGCTGGAGCGCGCGTCGAGAAACGCCTCGCCGGACGGGACGGACGACGCGCTCCCCAAAGGGGAGTGTCCCGTTTTCTTTCCCGCGCTGGCGCTGGCGGCGGTGCTCATCGCCGCCGCCGGCCCGGAGGCGGCGCGCGAGGCGGACGCCGCCGGGGGCGTCCCCGCGCGCCTCGTCGAGCGCCTGTCGACGGCGGCGATCGACGAGCTCCTCGCGGCGGCGGTTCCCGGCTTGCGCGCGGCGGCGCTCGCCGCGCTCGCCGCGCTGGGCGACGACACCGCGCGGAGCGAGTGCGCCGCCGCCGAGGCGGCGGACCTGGGGATGCAGGCTGCGGAGACGGCTGCCTCGGACGACGCGGAGGCGGCGGCGAACCGCGCGCCGCACGCGGCGGCGCGCCTGGCGCTCGCCGCGCTCCCCGCGCTCGAGCACCTCGCCGAGGACGAGGCTGAGCCGCTCGCCGCGCGTCTCGTCGCGACGGTGCTCACGTCGGCGGCGAGCGCCACCGCGGCGGCGGACTTCGAGGCGTTCCAGAGCGACGCCGAGCGCGTCGCCACGGAGAACTGGCTCCAGCGAGGCATACAGGACGTGCGCGACGCGACGCGTCGGTTGCTCGGAACGGAGACGTCCGTCGCCGCGCGGCGCGGCGCGTACGCCGCGCTGGCGGCGGCGGCGGAGATTTCCCTCGCGCCGGCGGGCGGCGTGGACGAGAACGGCGAGGCTCTTCCCGGCCCGGACGCGGCGGCGCGCGCGGTTTCCGCGGCGGCGCGCGCGGTGATGCTCGGCGGCGACGTGGTGGGCGAGATCGTGGCCGGGGGCTTGAGCGACCCCGCCACGCGCGTGTACGCGGCGAAGTGCCTGAACTGCATCGCCGCCGGCGCCGGCGCGTCCGGGGAGGAAGCGGACGCGGCGGCGGCGGCGTTGCTTCCCTGGCTCCCGTGGCTGGAGTGCGACCTGGACGACGAAACCGCGGGGCCGGCGGTTTCCGCCGCCGCCGCCGCCGCGGTGCGCGCCGCGCCCGCCGAGAAGTGGACGCCGCTCGAGCCTCTGCTCCGCGGCTTGTTCCACCGGGCGCCCCGCCGCCGCGCCGCCGCCGCCGAGGGGCTGGCGCGCGCGCTCGGGCTCACCCCCGACCTGCCCGCGCCCGCGCGGATGGACGCGACCGCCTCGCTGCCGGAGTCGGCGCGCGCGTGGATCGACCCGTTCGGGGGGGCGCTGCGGCACGCCGACTACGCGCGGCGGGTCGGGTCCGAAGCGGAGGCTCTTGCCGAGCCTCTCGAATCCTACGCCGAGACGTACGTCGCCCCCGGGCGCCCCTCCGTGCTCGCGTCGGTGTTCGAGCCCGAGGACGCGCGGGAACTGTTCGGCGTGCTCGCGGGTGACGCGCGGCTGGGCCCCTCCGTGCGGTGCGCGGCTGCGGACCAGCTGTGCGTCTGCGCGGCGGACGAAAGGCTCGAGAGCGAGATGATCCGGCCCGCGCACCTCGCGTCTGTGGCGCGGCTCGCCGCCTCCGCCGCCGTCACCGAGGGGCCGGACCTGGACGTCGCCTCGGCCAGTCTCAAGCTGCTCGCCGCGGTGGTTTCGCGCTCGCGTCGCGCGCGCGCGTTCTTCTCCGACGCCGCGCCGGCGATCGAGCTCGACTACAACGACCTTCGCGACGGCGGCGAATCGAATCGCGAATCGCCGACGACGCCGTACGGGCGCGCCGCGCACCTGTTCCCGCTCGCGTTCCACCCGCGCCCGTCCGTGCGCGAGCGCTTCGCGGTGTTCGCGGCGTACGTCGTGTTCGGCGGCGTCGCGGACTTGGCAGCGGGGAGGGAGCGCGGTTTGGACGCGCGCGCGTCCCTCGCCGACGACGCGTTCGCCGCGTCGGCGGCGCTCTCGCTGCCGCCGGCGCTCGCCGCGACGCTCGCGCTGCCCGTCAAGACTGACGCGCGCGGACTCAAATCGGGCGTCGCTCGGTCGACCGAGCGGGTTTTCGAGCGGGAAGAGGCGCGGCGGGCGCGGGCGCAGAAGGTGCGCGCGATGCTGTCGCAGAGACGCGAGACGCGCCGACTGGGCGGCGCCGCCGGCGCGCTCGCCGCGCTCGAGCGCGCCGTGCACGAAGACCTCCTCGAGACGAGGCGCGAGATGCGGGAAGGGGGTTCGGGTCCGACGAGAAACGACGAGCGTTCCGACGCGGCGGCCGGGGGTGGATTCTCGTTCGCGCGCATCGCCGACGCGCAACTGCGATGGGCCTCACCGGCATCGTCGGCGATGACGTCGCTGGCTCGGCTCGCCGCCGCGCGTACACACGCCGACGCGCTCGCCGCGACGGCGTCGCTACGCGGCGTCCTGGCGTTGGGCGCGCCCGGCGCGGCGGCGATCGCGACGGCGGCGTGGCCCGAGGGCGCCGCGCGCATCCTCACGCGCCCGCCGCGCACGCCCGGCGACGCGCGGCTCTGGGCCGCCCTGGTCGGCGTGCTGACGGAGGCGATGCGCCGCGCGCCGAGCGCACCCTCCGCGGAGGTGCTCGCGCTCGCCGTGGAGACGACGCGGGGCGCGGGCGCGCCGGCGATCCGCGTCGCCTTCGGCGATCCGGAGTCGGCGTCGCGCCGCGCGCTCGGGCGGTTCGCGACGAGCGACGCCGCGGCGACGCGCCACCCCGTGGCGGCGCACGCCGCGCTCGGGGACGACGACGGCGAGGCGTCGGCGGCGTCCGCCGCCGCCGCCGCGGCGGCGGCGCGCCTCGCCGCGCAGACGCTGGACGCCGCGGTGGCGATGGCGGCGGCGGCGGGGTACGGCGACGC
>Ga0181601_10003865_pt1 | contig 12606 bp, 9 predicted proteins | sample 041ome_8_FD_133020 | JGI IMG/M metagenome (GOLD analysis project Ga0181601, IMG submission 133020) | Coastal salt marsh microbial communities from the Groves Creek Marsh, Skidaway Island, Georgia - 041407BS metaG (megahit assembly) | ecosystem: Environmental > Aquatic > Marine > Intertidal zone...
AAAATTTAAGAATATTGACAGCTGAGTTAATATCTTTTTTTCGAATATCCTTGATAATCAAATTAAGTTTTTGAGAACTGGTTCTAATCATTTTATTGATTGCTTTAACTTCTTTATTTGCCATTATTTTTTACCTTGAACTGCTTTCTTGTCACCAGAATGACCTTTAAAAACCCTGGTAGGAGAAAACTCTCCTAGTTTATGACCAACCATATCTTCAGTAACAAAAACAGGAATAAATGATTTGCCGTTGTAAACAGATATTGTAACGCCAACAAAGTCAGGAATTATAGTGGATCTTCTTGACCAAGTTTTAATTGGTGATTTTGAATTTTCATCTTTTGATTTTTTCACTTTTTTGTAGAGAGTGATATCAAAATATGGACCCTTCCATACAGATCTAGCCATTATTTCTTACCTCTTTTAGATATAATCATCTTTGATGTGAATTTAATTTTTCTAGTCTTTTTACCTTTGGTCTTCATACCCCAAGGAGTAGATGGATGTCTACCACCAGAAGTACGACCTTCACCACCACCATGGGGGTGATCAACAGGGTTCATAACAACGCCTCGAACAGTTGGTCTTATCCCTAAATGTCTTTTAATACCAGCTTTACCAATTTTTTTATTTTTATTATCTTGATTGGAAACAACACCAATGGTCGCCATACACTCACCGTGTATCAATCTTGTCTCTCTTGAAGATAACTTGACCATAATATAATTATCTTGAACTCCTAATACCTGAGCAAAAGATCCAGCAGATCGACATAATTTACCACCCGCACCTGGTTTTAACTCAATATTATGAATAGATGTACCGGTAGGTATATTTTTAATTTTCATTGCATTACCAGATGAGATTTCGGTTTTTAGTGATGAAATAACTTTATCTCCAACTTTAATATCAGATGGAGCAATTATATACTCTTTAGCATCTTGATAGTTTATAAGAGCGATGAATGCACTTCTATTAGGATCATGTTCAATTCGTTCGACAGTGCCAATTTTGTCAAAAGTGTTTCGTTTAAAATTAACTAGTCGATATTTTTTTTTGTGACCACCTGAACGATGTCTAATTGTAATTTTTCCAGTATTATTTCTTCCAGAATTTGGCTGAAGATCTTCGACCAAAGATTTCTCTGGTCTACCTTTAAATAAAGAGGATCTATCAATCTTAACAGTTTTTCTGAACGATGGAGTGGTTGGTTTATAACTAATTAAACCCATTACTTAACTTTTGCCCCCATATCAATTGTATTTCCTTCTTTTAAAGTAACTATAATTCTTTTTAATTCAGATCTTGTTCCACGTTGACCTTTAAAAACTTTTGGTTTGCTCTTTACATTTAAACTATTTAGCTTCTCAACTTTTACTTTATAAGTATCTTCAATAGTTTCTTTAATTGAGAGCTTATTTGCATCTTTTCTTACTTCAAAAATATATTTGTTGAACTGAGCGTTAGTTGTAGATTTTTCAGTAATAACAGGTTTTTTAATTAAGTTAAGATCCATAACTAAATTTTACCTTCCATATGATTAGTAAATAAAGAAGTTTGCTTTGAAATAATCAGAAGGTCCGATTTTAAAGCTGAGTGAATAGAGTAGCTTGAGTCTGAATGGAAGTTTAAATATTTATAATTTTTCATTTTTGCATAAACGGAACTATTTATTAAATCTTTTAATACTAATGAAATTTTTAACTTGTTGTTTTTTGCAATTAAATCTTTGATAGATTGCTCAGTGAGAGCTTTTTCTTCAAAAACAAAGAGGCTCTTATCTATGCTTTTTGACGAAAGAGAGGATATTAAAGCTAAATTTTTTACTTTTTTATTAATTTTAAATGAAACATTATGGAATTTAGGTCCAAAAGCCTTACCCCCACCCCTTCTTTGGGTAGTCTTTTTATTACCAGCTCTCGCGTTTCCAGTGCCTTTTTGTTTGAAAAGTTTTTTTCCTGAACCGGCTACTTCTGATCTATCTAAACTATGGTTGTTACCTTGCTTATGACTATGTGCTTTTTGAATAGAAAGATGAAGCGCTTTTTCGGATACGTTAGCTTCTTTGAGAGTTACCTGTTCAAACATTATTTATAAACCTTCACAATAGATTTCTTCTTACCAGGGACTGAACCTTTTACAAAAATAAGTTTTTTTGATTGATCTATCATTAAAACTTCAAGATTTTTAGTGGTTGTAACTTCATCACCTAAATGACCTGCCATTTTTTTTCCTTTAAATACCTTGCCAGGATTCTGGTTTTGTCCTGTAGATCCATGAGCTCTGTGAGAAATAGATACACCGTGGGATGCCCTCATACCACTAAAGTTGTGTCTTTTCATTGCACCAGCAAAACCTTTACCAGTTGATTTAGATTGAACACATACTTTATCACCCACCTGAAAAGATGGGTTAACTTCGCTTCCTATTTCTATAAGATTTTCTGCATTTTCTAATCTGTGTTCTTTAATATGTTTTCTTGGTTCAATGTTTTTCTTATTAAATTCTTTTAATTGAGGGTTATTTAATTTTTTTGGTTTAAGGTAACCAATAATATTTGCAATATATCCATCTTTTTCTTCAGTTCTATTTCCAACAACAATACATGAGCTGTAATCTAAAACTGTAGCATTAAGTCTTTTACCTTCTTCACTAATAAAAGATGTCTGCCCAATTTTAGTACTAATAATCATTATTTATTTCTTTATTTTTATGTCAACGTTCACACCCGATGCAAGATCTAGCTTCATTAATGCATCAACTGTCTGTGGAGTTGGTTCAATAATATCCATCATACGGATATGGGTTCTAAGTTCGAATTGCTCTCTACTTTTCTTATCAACGTGAGGAGATTTATTGACAGTTACTCTCTCAATTCTAGAAGGCATCGGAATTGGGCCAATTACTTTGGCTCCAGTTCTTTTAGCTGTTTGAAGAATATCTATAGAACTTCTATCTAAAATGTTGTGATCAAATGATTTAAGTCTAATTCTTATATTTTGATTAATCATGATTATGCTAGCTTAGATTTTATTTCTTCCTCAACATTAGATGGTACAACATCATAATGTGAAAATAACATTGTATAACTCGCTCTACCCTGACTCATGGAACGTAGATTATTAACATAACCAAACATATTAGCAAGCGGTACTACAGATGAAACAACCTTAGCATTACCTCTATCTTCCATTTTTTCTATTTGACCTCTTCTTGAATTTAAATCACCAATAATATCTCCCATATAATCCTCAGGAGTTACTACTTCAACTTTCATCATAGGCTCAAGTAACTTAGGGCCAGCTTTGCCTACAGCATCGCGAAAAGCGGCTCTAGAAGCTATCTCAAATGCCAAAACAGATGAGTCAACATCATGATAAGCACCATCGTAAACCTCAGCCTCAAAATCAATAACATTGTAACCTGCTATAACACCATTTTGAGCAGCGCTATTTATTCCTTTTTCTACTCCAGGAATATACTCTTTAGGTATGTTTCCACCTACAACAGTATTATTAAACTTGATACCAGAGTTTCTTTCAAGTGGCTTGAATTTCATTTTTACTCTTGCAAATTGACCAGCACCACCAGATTGTTTTTTATGAGTGTAGTCAACTTCAACATCTTTAGTGATTGTTTCTCTATAGGCAACTTGAGGAGCACCAACATCAGCTTCGACTTTAAATTCTCTTTTCATTCTATCTACAAGAATTTCTAAATGTAATTCACCCATGCCTTTGATGATAGTTTGACCAGACTCTTCGTCTGACGTTACTCTAAAACTTGGATCTTCTTGGGCCAATCTACCTAAGGCTTGACCCATTTTTTCATAGTCAGCTTTTGTTTTTGGCTCCACAGCAACCTCAATAACCGGATCAGGAAATTCCATTTTTTCTAAAATTACAGGATGAGATGGATCACAAAGAGTATCGCCTGTGGTTACATTCTTGAGACCAACTAACGCTACTATATCGCCAGCTTTTGCGTCTTTAATTTCTTCACGTGTATTTGAATGCATTAATAACATTCTTCCAATTCTTTCTTTTTGTTTTTTAGATGAATTTAAAATTGTGGATCCAGAAGATAAGTTTCCACAGTACAACCTACAAAACGTTATTTGACCAACAAAAGGATCTGCAGCAACTTTAAAAGCTAAAGCAGAGAAAGGTTCTTCTGGAGTATTTGGTATTTGCAACTTTTCATCAGACCCTTCTTTAATACCTTCAACAAACCCGATATCTTTAGGAGAAGGAAGGTAATCAACCACGGCATCTAAAAGAGGTTGAACACCTTTATTTTTGAAAGCTGTACCACATAGAACAGGAACAAATTTGAATTCAATAGTGCCTTTTCTAATACATGACTTTAATGTATCGACACTAATCTCTTTACCTTCAAGATAATCTTCCATTGCTTGATCGTCAGCTTCGACCGCATTTTCAATTAATTCTTCTCTCTTTTTTTTTGCTTCTTCTAAAAGATCATCGCTAATATCTACTATATCGTATTTTGCGCCTAAACTATCATCTTGCCAAATAATTGACTTAAAATTAACAAGATCTACTACACCTTTAAAATCTGCCTCTTTTCCAATGGCCATTTGTAAAACTAATGGATTAGCACCGAGTCTATCTTTAATAGACTGGACATTCATTTCAAAATCAGCACCTAATCTATCCATTTTATTACAAAAACAAATTCTAGGAACTTTATATCTATCAGCCTGTCTCCAAACAGTCTCAGATTGTGGCTCTACGCCAGCAACACCATCAAAACAAGCAACGGCACCATCAAGAACCCTTAGTGACCTTTCAACCTCGATAGTAAAATCAACGTGACCTGGTGTATCAATGATGTTAATTCTATGGTCATTCCAAAAACAAGTTGTAGCTGCTGAAGTGATTGTAATACCTCTCTCTTGCTCTTGCTCCATCCAGTCCATAGTAGCTGCACCATCATGGACCTCACCAATCTTATGTGATTTTCCTGTGTAGTATAAAATTCTTTCTGTGGTAGTGGTCTTTCCGGCATCAATATGTGCCATAATACCAATATTTCTATATTTACTTAAATCCATTTAATTTACCACCTGTAATGAGCAAATGCTCTGTTAGCTTCAGCCATCTTGTGGACTTCATCTTTTTTCTTGACTGAATTACCTTTGTTTTCAAAAGCATCGATTAGTTCGTTAGCTAGTCTTTCTCTTTGAGTTTTTTCATTTCTCTTTTTTGAATTGGTTAATATCCATTTAAATGCTAAAGCCTGAGCTCTAGTGCTTCTTACCTCCATTGGAACTTGATAAGTTGCACCACCAACTCTTCTAGATTTAACTTCAACAGAAGGTTTAACGTTGTTAATTGACTTTTGAAAGTAATCTAATGGATCTTCACTTTGATTAGTCGTTTTAATAATTTCTAAAGCGCCATAAACTATTTTCTGTGCAACAGTTTTTTTTCCTCCAACCATTACCTCATTTATAAACTTGTTTAAAACGATACTATTATAAATAGGATCAGGTAATATTTGTCTTTTCTCTGCAGCTCTTCTTCTTGACATGACTTTAAAATTTAGCTTTTAGGCTTTTTGGCTCCGTATTTTGATCTTCTTTGACGTCTTTTTTCAAGACCTTGCGTATCGAGTGTGCCACGAATTATATGATATCTTACACCGGGTAAATCTTTTACTCTGCCACCTCTTATTAAAACAACTGAGTGCTCTTGTAGGTTATGACCCTCTCCAGGGATATATGCTGTAACTTCTTGACCATTAGTTAGTTTAACTCTTGCTACTTTTCTTAAAGCTGAGTTAGGTTTTTTTGGAGTGGTGGTATAAACTCTTAAACATACACCTCTTTTTTGAGGGCATGCTTTCAACGCAGGCACTTTATTTCTATTAGAGACTTTCTCTCTAGACTTACGAACGAGTTGATTTATGGTCGGCATAGTTCGCAGAATATATTTATAGTAATAAGAATAGTCAACATATTATTTAGTATTTTCTATCTGTTTTAATAAAGAATTATCGCGTATTTTTGCTTCTTTTCTTAGAGCTCTAATAACGTTTCCGGTACCAGCAGGAATTAGCTTACCTACAATAACGTTTTCTTTAAGTCCTGTTAATTTATCAACTTTACCGTTTATCGCGGCTTCAGTTAATACTCTGGTTGTTTCTTGGAATGAAGCAGCAGAGATAAATGAATTAGTTTGTAGACTTGCTTTTGTAATACCCAAAATCATCATTTTATATTCTATTTCTTTTTTACCTTCTGATTTTAGTTCTAAGTTTTTCTCTAGAATTGTAGATCTATCGTGAACATCTCCAACAAGATAATCACTGTCACCTGATTCAATAACTTCGGCTTTTTGAAGCATTTGTTTTGTGATGCATTCGATATGTTTGTCATCGATAAGTACACCTTGGAGTCTGTATACTTTTTGAACTTCTTTGACCATATATTCAGCAAGGGCTTCGATACCGAGAATATTAAGAATATCAGTTGGTGATGGGGTACCATCAACAATCATATCACCTTTGCTAACCTTATCTCCCTCATTGAAATAAATGTAAGTACCTTTAGGAATCAAATATTCAACTGGCTCACCCTCTTCTGGATTGATAATTATTCTTCTTTTACTTTTAATATCTTTTCCAAATTCTATTGTTCCAGAGATTTCAGCAAGAACAGCAGGGTTTTTTGGTTTTCTTGATTCAAAAATATCAGCAACTCTTGGTAAACCACCAGTGATATCTTTTGTTTTTGAAGATGCTCTTGGTATTCTCGCAATAATATCACCAGCCTTAACTTCTTTACCCTTTTCTATATTTAAAATGATACCTACACTTAAATCATATGAAGAGCTTTTTGAACCTTTGGTCTTAACTGGATTTCCATCTTTATCAGTAATTACAAGTTGTGGTTTAAGATCTTGTTTACCTTGAAAGCTTTTCCAATCGATTATAACTTTTGAAGATATACCAGTTGTCTCATCGAATTTCTCTATAAATGATACACCTTCAACTAAATCTGTAAAATCAAGAACACCAGACTCTTCTGCAACAATAGGAACTGTATAAGGATCCCATTCTAATAGAACTGTATTTAATTTAACTTCAGTATTATTTTTAGCTAAAAGTGTAGATCCATAAGGGGCTCTGAAAGTTGATACTAGTTTATTATTCAAATCATAAACTTCTAGTTCAGAAGTTCTATTGATAACAATTTCACTTCCAGATTCATTGATAACGGAGCTTAAATTTTTAATTTTAACCTTACCATCACTTGGTGATTCAAAATTGGACTTTTCAGCTGAGGAGCTAGCAACACCACCTACGTGAAATGTTCTCATTGTTAACTGAGTACCAGGTTCACCGATAGACTGCGCAGCAATAATACCTACTGCCTCACCAGTATTAACTGGCTCACCTTTAGCGAGATCCCTACCATAGGCTTTTGCACAAATACCATTTATACATCCACAAGTAATCGGTGATTTAATTCTAACTGATGTAATATTTTCTTTTTCAATAGTTTCAATTTCATCGTGGGAGATATATTCTCCATCTTTGAGAATAACTTTGCCATCATTATTTTTAACATCATTTGCTAAATATCTTCCAAAAACTCTATCTTTAAGTGGGATAGCAACCTCACCAGACTCATAAACTGTGTCTACTGTCAGTCCTTGAGTACAATTACAATCTTTTTGAGTAATAGTGAGATCTTGAGCAACATCAACTAATCTTCTTGTTAAATATCCTGAACTTGCTGTTTTAAGTGCAGTATCTGCAAGACCTTTTCTAGCTCCATGAGTTGAGTTGAAATACTCCAATACAGTCAATCCATCTTTGAAATTTGAAGTAATAGGATTTTCAATAATCTCTCCAGACGGTCTTGCCATTAAACCTCTCATACCTGCTAATTGTTTTAACTGAGCCTCAGAGCCTCTAGCCCCAGAGTCAGCCATAATATAAACAGAATTTATCAAATTGTCTTTTTTGGCAGAAACTGTTTTCATCATTGCTTTAGCAACTTTATCTGTACAAGTTGACCAAAGACCTACAACTTTATTGTATTTTTCTCTTTCAGTAATAAGACCTTCTTGATATTGACTCTCTAAACTATTGACTAATTTTTGGGTCTCTTGAATTAGTGGATCTTTTTCTTCAGGAATAACTAAGTCATCTTTACCAAAAGAAATTCCAGCTTTAGCTGCAAATTTGAAACCCACATTCATAATTTGATCTACAAAAATACAAGTAGCCTTTTGGCCTGAGAATCTATAGACATTATCAAGCAAATTACTAATCTCTTTTTTTGTAAGAACTTTATTTACACAATCAAAAGGAAGATCTTTATGTTCAGGAACTGTTTTAAAAAGTAAAACTCTTCCTGGAGATGTTGTAAATTTTTTATATTCAAATTTATCATTTTCTTTGTTGTAAGTTTTTGTTCTATATAAAATAGGAGTGTGTAAGTTGATTGATTTATTTTCAAGAGCAAATTCAACTTCCCCAACATGGGAGTAGTATTTTTTTGGTTCTTCTTTTTCTTCAATTAAAGATAAATAATAGATACCTAAGACTATATCTTGACTCGGAACTATGATCGGCTTTCCACTTGATGGAGATAAAATATTATTTGTACTCATCATCAAAACCCTTGCCTCTAATTGAGCTTCAAGACTTAATGGAATGTGAACAGCCATTTGGTCGCCGTCAAAGTCAGCGTTAAATGCAGTACATACTAAAGGATGAAGTTGGATAGCCTTACCTTCAATTAAAATTGGTTCGAACGCCTGAATACCTAATCTATGAAGTGTAGGCGCTCTATTTAAAAGGATTGGGTGCTCTCTGATCACTTCATCTAATATATCCCAAACTTCTGGTCTTTCGGATTCAACCATTTTTCTTGCAGATTTGAGAGTAGAAGCAAACCCATAAGACTCTAATTTATTATAGATAAAAGGTTTAAATAACTCTAAAGCCATTTTTTTTGGCAATCCACACTGATGAAGTTTGAGCTCTGGGCCTACAACAATTACTGATCTTCCGGAGTAATCCACACGTTTACCAAGTAGGTTTTGTCTAAATCTTCCTTGCTTACCTTTTAGCATTTCAGAGAGTGATTTAAGAGGTCTCTTATTGGTGCTTGTTATAACCCTTCCTCTTCTACCATTATCAAAAAGTGCATCAACAGACTCTTGGAGCATGCGTTTTTCATTTCTAACAATGATATCTGGAGCCCTTAAGTCTAAGAGTCTTTTTAGTCTATTATTTCGATTGATAACTCTTCTATATAGATCATTTAGGTCAGAGGTAGCAAATCTACCCCCTTCAAGAGGAACTAATGGTCTTAACTCCGGAGGAATGACAGGTAAAACCTTTAAAATCATCCATTCAGGTTTAATATTGGAGCGCTTAAAGCCTTCAATGACTTTCATCCTCTTCAAAATTTTCTTCTTTTTTGTTTCTGAAGAAGTAGCTTCTCCTTCTTCTTTTAATTTTTGGATTTCACCTTCTAAATCGATACTCGATAATATATCCTGAACAGCTTCAGCACCAATACCATGTTTAAAGGAGTCTTCACCAAATTGATCAATTGCTTCTTCTAACTCTTCATCGGTTAAAAGTTGGTTTTGTTCTAAACCAGACATTAATGGGTCAATAACTATATGACTTTCAAAATATAAAACCTTTTCAAGATTTTTAAGAGTGATATCAAGAGCGAGCCCTATTCTACTAGGTAATGATTTTAAAAACCATATATGAGCAACTGGAGCAGCTAGCTCAATGTGAGCCATTCTTTCTCTTCTTACTTTAGATAACGTAACTTCAACACCACATTTTTCACATGTAATGCCTTTAAATTTCATTCTTTTGTATTTACCACATAGGCACTCATAATCTTTAGTAGGGCCAAATATTCTTGCACAAAATAAACCTTCTCTTTCAGGTTTAAATGTTCTGTAATTAATGGTTTCAGGTTTTTTTATTTCACCAAAGGACCAAGATCTAATTTGCTCAGGGCTTGAGACAGAAATCTTAATTTGGTCAAAATTTAGAGTTTGATTATTATTTTTAAATAAATTAGTAAGGTCTTTCATTATGCACTCTCCCTATTTACGGTCGGATCAGTTTCAATTAATTCAACATTCAAACCTAAAGATTTGAGCTCTTTAACAAGAACATGGAATGACTCAGGAATTCCACTTTCAAAGTTATAATCACCTCTTATAAGAGCTTCATAAACCTTTGTTCTTCCTGCAACGTCATCTGATTTGATAGTTAAGATTTCTTGAAGAGTATTGGATGCACCATATGCTTCAAGCGCCCAAACTTCCATTTCTCCAAATCTCTGTCCACCAAATTGAGCCTTACCACCGAGAGGTTGTTGAGTTACAAGACTATATGGTCCAATTGAACGGGCATGTATTTTATCATCAATTAAATGGTGAAGCTTTAGGATATATTTGTAGCCAACAGTAACTTTTCTTTCAAATCTTTCACCTGACCTACCATCATGTAAATAAACCTGACCACTATTATCAAAACCAGCTTTATCTAACAAATTTGTAATCTCAGTAGTATTGGTTCCATCAAAAACTGGAGTTGCAAAAGTAACACCTTTTTCTAAATTGGATGCTAGTTCGACAAGCTGATCATCATTCATATTTTTGATTTCAACATTTGAGTCTTTGTTTTGTTCATAAAAATTAGCTAAAGACTCTTTTAATTGCAGAATATTTCCTTCTTTTTTTGCAAGATCTAAACTTTTTGATATTTGCTTACCTAATCCAAAGGCGGCCCAACCTAAATGTGTCTCTAAAATCTGACCGATATTCATTCTACTAGGAACACCTAACGGGTTTAATAAGACATCAACTGGAGGGCCATCCTCTAAGAAAGGCATATCTTCAATGGGAACGATTTTGGAAATGACACCTTTATTTCCATGACGTCCAGCCATCTTATCACCAGCTTGTAATTTTCTTTTTACTGCAACAAAAACTTTCACAACTTTTAAAACACCAGGTAATAAATCATCTCCACTTTGAATTTTTTCTATTTTATTTTGAAACTTTTTGTCTAAAAGAATAATAGCATCATTATAAATTTTCTTTTGAGAGCTAAATGTTTCCATAGTGCTTTCATCGTTAACAGATATTTGTTCTAAAAATTCAATATTCTTATTTTCTAAATCAGCATCGGAGATTTTATTATCTTTAGATATTGAGTCCAAATTAACATTAGATGTTTTATTTTTAAATAAACTAACTAAATTTTGTTTATAGTTATTCTCTAAAATATTCTTTTCATCATCTTTGTCTTTTGAAAGACGATCTATTTCAACTCTTTCAATAGCAATAGTTCTTTCATCTTTATCAACGCCTCTTCTAACTAAAACCTGAACATCCACAACAACACCAGAGTATCCAGTTGGTAGTCTTAAAGATGTATCTTTTACATCTGCAGCTTTTTCAGAAAAGATTGCTCTTAAAAGTTTTTCTTCAGGAGTAATTGGAGAGTCACCTTTTGGAGAAACTTTACCTACTAGGATATCACCAGGCTTAACTTCAGAGCCAATATAAACAATACCAGCTTCATCTAAGTTTGTTATGCTTTCATCACCGACATTAGGCATATCCCTGGTAATTTCTTCAGGGCCTAATTTTGTATCTCTACATAAAACTTCAAATTCTTCAATATGAATTGAGGTAAACCTATCTTCATGAACTACTCTCTCCGACATGATGATTGAGTCTTCGAAGTTGTAGCCGTTCCAGGGCATAAAACCAACTAATAAGTTTCTACCAAGGGCTAGTTCACCCAAATCAGTTGAAGGGCCATCAGCAATAACATCGCCCCTCTCAACATAATCACCAATTTTGACAATAGGTTTTTGATTGATAGCAGTGCTTTGATTTGATCTTTGAAATTTCTTTAAATTGTAAATATCAACTCCACTCTTGTCTTTGCTGATATTTTTAGAGTCAGATCTAACTACAATCCTTGAAGAGTCAACCTGATGCACATATCCATTATTTTTAGCAACAACAACAGCTCCGCTATCTCTTGCTACTTTAGATTCAAATCCAGTACCAACTAAAGGGGCTTCACTCTTTACCAACGGGACTGCTTGTCTCATCATGTTCGAGCCCATCAATGCTCTATTTGCATCATCATTTTCAAGGAATGGAATTAAAGAAGCGGCAACAGAAACTAACTGTTGAGGATTAACATCCATAAAATCAATTTCAGAGGGACCACAGAAAATGAAATCACCTCTTCTTCTACAGCTGACAAACTCTTCAGAAAATAATCCATTTTCATCAATCGGGCTATTCGCCTGAGCTATTGTATAATTTTCTTCTTCATCTGCATTAAGATAGAGAACATCACTGGTTACTTTACCATTTACAATCTTTCTATAGGGAGTCTCAATAAATCCATATTGATTAATTCTTGCAAACGAGGATAAGCTATTTATGAGTCCAATATTCGAACCCTCAGGTGTCTCAATTGGGCAAATTCTTCCATAGTGCGTAGTATGAACATCACGAACTTCAAAACCAGCTCTTTCTCTTGTAAGACCTCCAGGGCCCAAAG
>Ga0181601_10003873_pt1 | contig 12593 bp, 9 predicted proteins | sample 041ome_8_FD_133020 | JGI IMG/M metagenome (GOLD analysis project Ga0181601, IMG submission 133020) | Coastal salt marsh microbial communities from the Groves Creek Marsh, Skidaway Island, Georgia - 041407BS metaG (megahit assembly) | ecosystem: Environmental > Aquatic > Marine > Intertidal zone...
GCCGGCGCCGCTTGCGTCGCGGCGATGTTCGCCTCCGCAGCCGCTCTCGCCTTCGACATAGTCTTGCGGCGAGATTTCAAGTCCGCGCCGAGTTTCGCCGTACCTTCCATGGTGTACGAACTCATGGACGCAGTGGAGGAGCCAACGAAGCCATCACCCGCGAATTCCGTTCGTCTGGCGAAGCCGCCCGTGGAAGATTGGGACGGAATCGTCAAGCTGGCGTTGGCGCTCTTCGCGACCGTGGAGACCGCCGCGGCCGTGAACAAAGCCAAGGCGGCTCTGCGGTCAACCTTGTCTTCCGCCTTGGCGGTGACGACGGTTTGAACCTTCGATCTTCTCGTCGTTTGCGTCTGTTGTTATTTCGCGAGAGAGGGAAGAAAATATCGCGCGGTCAGTCAGTCGGTCACAGTCAGTCAGTTGTGTGTATCTTTGTGCGGAACCAGAGAGAGAGAGAGAGAGAGAGAGAGAAGAGAGAGAAGGAGTACAGAGAGAACTTTCGTTTTTTTTCTTTTCTTCTCCCCCTCTCTCCTCCTTTTTTTGCCCTTTCGGGTGGTTTTTAAGTGCTCCCTCTTGCTTCTTTCTCGCTCGCGGAAATTTGGGGAGTCCGGTCCGTCCCAAGAAAAACAAGCAAAAAAAAGGAAGGAAAAAAAGAGATTTTCTCATCAATCCTCGGGCCCGTATCTTGGGTCGGAGGGAGAGACCAAAAAAAAAAATAGACGAAAAATCGAGCATCACCCCTTCCTCTTCTGCTCTCACTCTCTCTCCTTCAAAAAGCCTCTCTTTCTTTGTTGGGATCTACAATCGACGAGGACGCGCGCGCTTGGGAAAAAGATCGCGCGGGCGCGCCTTTCGTTCGATTATTTATTTCTCTACTCCGACCGCGAGAGCGTGGATTCGACCGAAAAATTGTTTTTCCCTCGAGTGAGAGGAAAGCCAAGAGCTTCTTTTTCCCTCCAAACGCCCAAGAGTAAAAACAAAATTTATCGCAGCCTTTTTCGGTGTGACACCTCCTCAACAGTCCATCACGCTCTATTAAACGCCGTCGCATCGCATCGCATCGCGCGCGCGATGTCGCGCAGATAAGAGGAAAAAAACAGCGCCGCTATAAACGTACCTTCAAGGCCGAGACGGAGGCAATAGTTTGAACAGAAGCGATCATTTTGAGTTATTTCTGAGTGTAGTTATGGCGAGAAGAAGGGAAAGAAAAAAAAACAAAAATCCCTTCGAGGCCGTGAAGTAGGGTATAGGACGGGGGTCCAAACGATTTCCTTCTCGCGCAGTGTGGGTTTTTTGGTGGTACAAAAACAATAATTTTACAACAAACAACCAAAAAGTTTCTACGTCCGAGCAGCTTTTGCGAAAAGACCCGAGAGGTATTCCTATGTACAATTCTCTCGATCAAGACTTCCGCGCGCTCTTGTTATTACTGGTATATCTCTCTCTTTCTTTCTTTCTTTCTTTTTCTGTGTTGGTACAAAAGAATATTATTATAGTTACGTGTTAGTATATACGACCATACTCTTCTTCTCTTCTTCTTCTCACGCGGCTGGCATCGCGTGAACTTCCAAATCGCTGAAGTACGTGGCTTTAGAACCATCGGTCGTCGTCGACGTCGTCATCGCTGCCGCTACCACGTTCTCGTTCTTCTCAAAGTTGTAACGCGAGACTCGAGACCGCGTGACCTCGATTAAATCGCCTAATTTCATTTCAAAATCGTGAACGTCGTCTATGTCGACATTCTCGCGGTTCACCCGCAACGTCCGGATACCGACAAACTCGCTCGAAAAACCGTTTCTCACCGCCACCTTCGTCTTTTGATCGTCGAGTAAATCAACTTCCGACAATTTCGACCCGGCTTTTACTTCTTTAATGCTCATGGAACCGTCAATGACCAAAATGACGTACGTCATTTTTGGCGGCGAAGGACTACCAGCGTTCTTATCCTTTGCATACGGCGAAGAGGACAAGGCGTCATTCAAAAAGTACTCATCGAAAGAACCGGAAACGTCCAACGATGCCATCGATTCGTTATCGCTCGATGATGCCGACGAAGGAAACGGAAAGATGTTCTCTATCAGAGGCTTCCCTGGCAAGCGTACTTTGGATTTATCGTTGACATCTTGCATACGAGAAAGGACGAATCGAGCCCAACGAATTCCGCTCTCATCTACCGGAGATGACAAAGAAGTATCGTTCACTTTATACCGCCAGTGCGCGGCGACGCCGAATTCTGCTTGCATGTGCATAGACACCGTTCTAACTTGGACTTCCAAATTATTTCCAGCTTCATCTTTCACGACGGTGTGTAAAGACTGGTACCCGTTTGATTTCGGGCTCGAGATGTAGTCTTTGTAACTGCCTTGAACCTTTGACATGAGTTCGTGCACTTTCGCGATAACCATGTCACACCCATCCTTACCGGCGCTGTCCGGGATGATGATTCGAATGGCGCGCACATCGCGGACGTCTTCGAGCTTGATGTTTTTCTTTTTCATTTTTTTATACACGGAATACAAGCCTTTCTCGCGGCCGACGATTTCCATGGGCTTCAACTCTTCCATGGAAGTATCGTTTGAAATGGCGTATTCGAACGACTCCATCGCCTTAAGAATCGTTTCCTTCGAAGATACGCGCTTTAACTGCGCGGATAACTCTTCGTATTGTTCCGGGTGCAACGTCTTGAAGCAAATATCTTCCATTTCGTTCTTGATGGTGGCCATTCCCAAGCGGTTCGCGATGGGCACAAACACTGCGAGGGTCTCCTCTGCGAGTTTACCGCGTCTCGATCTCGACACGTTTTCGTTCACCGTTCGCATGGTTTGCAAACGTTTCGCGAGTTTGATGATCACGACTCGTGAATCTGTCATGGCTAAGAGCAGTTCGCGGAGAGAACGCGTTTCTTCAACCTCCAAGGCACGCCCAGACGCTTGGTGCAACTTTGAGACGACAGTCAATTTTCCGACATCCGTCGCGAGCTTTGCGACTTCTTCGCTGATACCTTTCAACAACAAGTCATCTTCATTGAGTAATGTCGTGGTCGTCACGTCGTGCAACAACGCCGCCGCGATAACTCCAGCGTCAGCTCCCAATTCGCACAAAATTTTAGCCGTGCCGACGCAATCCAACAACAGAGGTCGATGTCCAAAATCCGAGTGCGCTTCGACGCAAGCTTTGAACGCTTTTTGAACTTCTCGCGACTCGAACGATTTTGGGTACTCTTCAATCAAACCGTTCAGGATAGTAGCGTCTTTTTCGTTCAATCCAAGACTTTCGATGCCGACATTTTCCTCTTCGGAGGTACGCGTCGTCAATTTGCCGAGCTCCTTCGAGAGCTGTGTAGTCAACTGCGACGTGCTTCTCGAAACGACTGAAAACAAGTTTGCCTTCGAGTTTGGAGACACCGGTGGTTTTAAGTGGTGCGTTAATTTCGGCGAAGGCTTTGATGATGATGTTGTCGACGTCGTGTCAAAACCAGCTTGCGTCTCGAAGTTATCTCCTTGCTTCTTCTCGACTTCGTCGATGTCGCAATATTGACGACGCGTTTCTTCCGCCGAAGAAGGCGAAATCATGCCACCGGAAACGAGCGAATTCGACGATAACGCAGGAGACGCGAGCGGTGAAGGTGGAGTCTTTGCTAATTCCGACGACGATGGGTTGTTATTCGTAGTCGTCTGGGTCTGCGTTGCTTTCACGCCAAAGCCAGAGATTCTCGTTTGCGGAACGTCTCTTGGTAAAGGCGAAGCGCCTTTCACGCCGGGCGAACTTCGAAAACTCGCCGGCGACGACGATTTCCCGTACGACTCTGACATTCTGTTTTGTGCGGAAGAGGACATCGTCATCGGTTTCGGCGACGATGAGAACGCCGCCGTTGCGAAGCCCGCGGAACTCATTTTTTTTCAAACCTTTTTTCCCCGCGCTTTCTTTTTATTGTTTGGGAAGAGGGGTGCCTTTCAAACGCCGCAAAATTGTCAGCGTCGAAAGGAGACGACGGTTCGTTTCTGTGTGCGTATAACGAGAGATCTAGAGAAGAAAGACGGCGACGGTTAGAGGATATAAACGTAAAAGAATACACGGCGCGTGATATTCGTCGATCGTTCTGATCTGATTCGCGTCGCGTGCGAGTGTATTTCGCGCGAGTCAACGGCAAAAATTTGGACCCGCGCGCGTAGCTTCCCCGGTTCAAAATACCGTTACACGTTACAATTTTAGAACTGGTGGTGGTTCCTTTCTTATAAAAAAAAGATAACGATGCGAACGCGCGACGTACCAAGACCCTCGCGGAAACTGTTCAAAAGATGCACTCTCGCTCGTTTTCAAGCGTCGATTAGTGTCGCGCGTGCGAGTGCGATCTTTTTTTTTAAAATAAGATTTTAAGCGCGCGGGGGCACCTTTTTTTATGACGAAAATGAGACGAAACGTCGTCGCGGTGTCCTTTTTTCCTTCTCCGAAGGGGCTCGAGTTTGACAGATTCGAGTGGTCAAAATCAAAGCGAACGAAAAAAAAAAGCGAGGGGGGGGGAATACACACACTGCTCAGAAAAAGAAAAAGAGAGAGAGAGAGAGAGAGAGAGAGAGAGGAAGAAAAAGAGAGAGACACAAGGAGAGTGAGAGAGACACAATGAGAGAGACTTATCAGTATTTTACCACAAGCTTTTTGAAATAAGAGATCTTTAAAATACAACTGTACATGCGCGTAACACTCTGCGGAAACTTATTTTTTGCCTTAAATTCTAAATATAAAAAATATGGATGTAACGGCGCTCAATCAATAATCATCGGCTGCTCTTTTCGAGCGCACTCAACGCCATCAGTCTCAACACGTCCGTCGGGTCATTGAGAGTATTTCTATTTTCAGCGAGCTTCATTTTGATATTCCTCGCCGCAACTTGCCTATTCGAGTCCTCGGTCGCGCCACCGGCGCCGTCTTTCTGCTCCCCTTTCTGGTTTCTCTTGTGCAGTCTCGAGGATGTGGACGACAATAATTCATCGACGCACCTTGCAATCGTTCGCGCGGCTTCAGACGCAGCCTGTCGTCTGCTGCTCGACTCTCTGTTTTTGTTTCTAATATTGCTATCATTGTCTTTTCGCTGTTCTTTTTGTTCCTCGTTCTCCTCTTCCTCCTCTTCCTCGTCGCCTTTCTTCTTCGCTCCTCCGGCTTTATTTTCGAATAATAACAAACGATCAAAAGTAGACGCGTATTCATCCGGAGATAGCGGTGAAGTCGATCCGCTGTACGCAGAGCTCGTTATTCGTTCGACTCGAGCGCCAACATCTCTTCGCATCTCTTCTAATATTTCTTTTCTCACTTGCTCTCTCAGCGCCACTCGCATCTTCGAAGGCGACAAGTTATACAGCGTCTTGTCCTCCTCGTCTTTTTGTTTCAAAAGCAACTTTTTCCTTCTCAGCTCTTCCAACGCGAACTTCTCGGACTCTTTCGCTCGTTTCATCTCTTCTCTCTCCTTCTCTAAAGTTTTGTTCAAGTTATCGAAATCTTCGGCGGCGTTTGAGATGTGCCGCTCGACGCGTCTGAGCTGTTCCTCTAAACTCAGCGCTCTCTTTCTCAGCCTTTCGGCATTTTTAGTCGCTTTCTGTTCTTTTAATTTGCTCAAGATTAACCTGGTCGCGAATTTCCATCTCTGTTTTGCGGATACGAACGTCATCTCTCCTAAAGCTGCCATTAAATCTTCCATTTGTTCGTGTAACGTTGCATTTTCTTCGCGTTCGCGTTGTAACTGTATCTCAAAGTCTCGTTTCAGTGCCACCTGTTTGGAGTCAAACTGCGAGGCGATTCTATTGGATGCGTCGACGATGAACGCATCGAAGGACACGTCGACGACTGCGACTGAAGTGTTGATGTTCTCGTCATCGTTTTTGTCGTTTTTCCGCTCCGCTGCTTTTACTTTTTCTTCTTCTACTATTTTGTTCGCGTCGGGACACCTCTCTCCTTTTTTTCTACTCGCGCCTGCGTGTCCACCTCCTCCTCCTCCTCCTTTCGGGAACACTTTTCCGAGCTGCTGCTGCTTAGTGTTGTTGTTGTTGTTGTTGTTGTTGTTGTTGTTCATGTAGTTGCTCTGAGCCTTCTTACCGCCGCCGCTGCTTTTCCTTCCCATCGTTCTTCTCTCGACGGACGACGACGACGACGACGACGACGGCGAGGAGAACGAGGAGGAGGAGCACAAAAAGTCGCTTTTTTGCGTGTTGAGCGGAAGTTCACTCAAAATCTCACGTTCCATCTATACCGACGACGACGACGAAAACGACGACGACGCGATCGGCTTCAACCACACGCGAACCCCTCGCACTTCTGATATCGATGGTGCGCAGGTGTTCGTTCGTTCGTTTTTGCCGCGATAGTATGCGCGCGCGCAAACAAATTCTTTTTTGAGGAAAGAACTCTCTTTTTGGTCCCCCTTTTGTGTGGAGGGGGGAGGGCAAAAATTCCGAAAAAAAAACGACCGAGACTCAAAAAAGCATCAAACAACTATACGTGTTCGTATGCCGTATATATTCACATTAAAAACTAAAAAGCTAACGCAAACACCACCTATAACCCCCTACGCACAGCATACGCTCACTTTCCCTCTTCTATATATATAAAACTAATAAAATGTACAAATGTCAAAAGTAGTGACTTAATAAAGACTGTCATCGGCGTCGTCGTAAACTGTGTAATAAAAAATCGACGCGCGCGGAATATAATTTTTTAAACAAACTGATTGCTTTGCAACTCCAGGTGGCCTCTTTTCAGAGCCAACGGGCGGTGAATGCCCGTCATTGCAGTCGTAGCCGTTGTTGTCGATGGAGACGTTGGTGAAAGGTACCCTTTCTGGTCCTCAAAACTCGTGCGGTTAGACATCGGAAAGGCTCCTATATTCGTGGGCGTTGCGACTCCGCTTCTGGAGTTGTTTTTGTCTTCGGCGGAATCACTTCTCTCCAAGCAGCTATTACCCTCACTCGCGACGGATTGTTCTTGAAACGCCATCGGCATCATCATCTGATGTTGTTGATTATGATGATAGCGTTGCGGAGAGTACATTCCGTTGTAATACTGAAAATACGCGCCAGAGTGCGTTGAACCCTCTCCCGGCGCCGTCGGTATTTTCAAATCCAACGCCGACGGCAAGACGACGTTTCCACCACCGATCGAAGCCGCAGCTTCAGCCGCACGACGCTCAAGCAAAGTCGCTCCAGTCGTGTAATTAGCAGCAGTAGCGGAAGCGTTTATATTTTTATTCATCTCTGCCCATTGCATCTGCATCATTTTTGAATTGAGATCCACGTATTGTGGTAACACATACGGAACTTGATACATCAGCGGAATCGACTGCTGAGATGGGTTCATAGACGTGGCCATGGCCGCTTGCATAGCTGCCGCAGCTGCGGCAGCATTTTGAGCTTGATGCAACTGCATTTGCTGATAAAAAGTTGCCGCAATATCTGCTTCGGAAATGCTGTTTATATTGAGTGGAACAGAGTTTGGACGACAGTCGAGAACCTTCTCTCGAGGTATGTCCAAGGACGCCGGTCGAACCGAACGTTGTAAATCGCTACTTCTGCGAACTTTTCTCGGCGACCCGATGAGCGATTGCCCTCGACCAGGTTCATTGTCGTTACTTCTGCCCCAGTTGTATTCATCGCTGCTGGTGTTGTTCTCGTCGCCACAGACTTGCTCACTTCTACCCGCATTTTTCTTCGCCGTGTCCAAAGCGGTTGCCGCATCGAGCAACGCATCAAACAGTAACACTCTGTCTTTTCCAGAACTGCTGTTCGAACCTTGTCGTTTCATCGTCGGTCGCGTCGGTGTAGTCGCCGAGGATTTTACGACGTTTTTATCTCTTCGCTGCCAGAGTCTAGCAGAAAACGCCTTCAGCTTCTTCTTGTACGTCTTATCTTCCTCCGGAATGGCGAGAGAAACTTTGTCGTTTTGGACGACGTCCGCCTTTCTTTCATCGGCATCGTCGGAAGCACGCGCACCTTCAGTACTCTTCATCTTAGTCATCGTCATTGCGATGGTCATTTTCTTCTCCTCTGCACCGGAGGCGTCAACGCCGTCGTCGTCCTCGTTCTCGGTACATTTTTCTTGAAGTTGCAGATGATGTTTCTGCACTGCGGTTGCTGCCGCGGTCGCTCTAGCGGCTTTCGCCTGCTGGCGCGACGGTGAACGACCAACGTTATTACTCTCGCCTTTTTTCTCTGCGGTCGACCCAATAGAGTTAATCACGCCAGAAATGGCATTTGGTAACAAATGCACGTTCGAATTCGGATCTGCGTACAATTCTTCGCGCATTTTGAGAATCTCTTGGAGACGATTTTCGATATCTTCCAAAAACACTTTTTGCGCAGCCGTCGGCACAGCGCCGTTTCCTCCCCTTTCTTCTCCTTCTCCTCCAACATTATTGTTGTTGTTGTTATTATTATTTTCCTCGTCCTCCTCCTTTTCTTCTTCGTCTTCTTCGTCTTCTTCCCTCTCGTTACAAGCGTTCGCCGTGCCATCCTCTGCATTTGAGTTTTCTCCTTCTTCTTTGTTGAAAACCAAGCCGCCGCCGGGAGACTGGGTTTCCTCTTTACCAGATAAAACCTTCTCCTTTTCCTCTTCCAGTTGTTTAATCAACGTGTCAATCTTCTTCACCTTGCGAAACGGCCAGCGCACGATGCCAAACTCGCGGCATTTCTGTTTGAGAACAGTCACGCACAATCCCAACTAATATATCGAAGAAGTTGTTTTTTTGGTAAGTTTTTTGTGTCAAAAGTTCACAGAAAGGGAGAGGAAGACACGAAAAAAAACATTCCTCCCTAAAAAAACTTCAAGGACGCTTTTTTTTATATAAACGTGCGCGTACCTTCTTTGCTGCGTCGTTGATTGGGAGATGAAACACCGTCCTCAAATCATTCATGGATTGCACATTCTGTAACGTTACTTGCGCGCGATTCTGGATTGAATGAGAGCGATGTGAATTCGCGTTAGCGATAGGGGTGCAAATTTCGCGCGCGCGTTCGAAGAGAAAAGAAGCAATCAAAAAGCGGTTAAATTATGTAAACACACGTGTACACACGCCTGATGACGCGATTTTCTGTTAAAAAAGAAAACAAAAAGAATCCCCAAACTAAAAAAAGCGCGCGCGCGCGCGATGTGAATGAATGAATGCGAATTAAAACGCACCGGCATGATGACATGTATACGATAAACTGTTTTTGGATGATGTTAAAAACAAGTTTGCGGCTCTGGTGATATAAACGGAGAAGAGCCAACCACTCCTAACGTGCAATAAGTTTCCTCCGTAAAAACGGAAAGCTTTTGCAAAAAGCACTCTATGAAAAGTGAGGGGAGAAGAGCCGACGTGAGATTTTTTATTTTCTTCTCCCCGGGGCCCACACCTCAAAATGCAAAAAAAAGGACCAAAAGAGGAGCGAGACGAGAGAGATGAGATGTTTACGACTCGTATTCTTCGCTGGAAAAAATACGAGCTTCTCGCGTTAAATAAAAAAACCGGACGGCCAAAGAGAGAGAGAGAGAGAAACGAAACGCGAAAGGAAGAAGATGAACGAGAAACAAGAAGAAGAAGAAGAAAAAGAAAAAGAAGAAAAAGAACCTCTCTATCGAGCGACGTCGACGGGTTTTATCGAAGGGAAGAAGACGAAGAACGACGACGCTTTCTTTGGGTTTGGGTGGTGGTGCGCGAAAATTTTCGCTTTTGCACTTCTCTTCTCTTTGCTTTGTTGGTGCATGCACCATCGAACGTCCTCCTTTAATCGTCGAAACGACGACGCACGAGTGGCAGCCGAGGCAGCAATGGCGGAGAGAGAAGACGCATTCATGCGCAACTTGAGATACCCGGGCTCGACGACGCCGGAGAAGACGAATAAGAAAAAATACTACGCTCGTCAAAAACAGCACTCGGTGTCTCTCCTCGTAGACACAAACTCTGCGAAACAAAAAAAAGAAGAAGCGAAAAGAGAGGGGCGAAAGCTACTACAATTTCTAGCTCCCGTGCGTTATCAACTAGTACCACTTTCCGATGCCATAAAAGATTTATGTGAAGCAATCTTCGACCTATCGATTACGCCTTTGCAAGCAAAGATTGCGCCGTTTTTGAAGTTTCGCGAAACAAATGTAACGAACCCGAAAGATCCTTTGGTTGTCGATAAGGAAAAAGTGAAGGAGGCAATCATGAAAGAAACATTACCGTAAACGAACGAGAAGGATATATATATATATATATATATATATATTGAATACCTTTACATATAACAAAACTTTATACTACGAGTTCCTGGAACTGTCCCAAATGTGTTTTCTCGGAAGAAAGGAAAAAGGCACAGACCATCCACATAGCGCGCTAATACTCAAAAAATCTAAATGTGTGACAAGGAACCCTCTTATTGCTTTTGAACGTCAACTTTGAAGGAACCGGTGACTTTCGGGTGCAATTTCACCGACACATCGTAGACACCAGTGGTGGAGATATCCGGCACATCGAAACCCTTAACGTCCAACGCTTTCCCAGTTTGCTTCTCAATCGCATCCGCGCAATCCTTCGCCGTGACGGATCCATGGATCTTGTCGTCCTCACCGACGGTCTTTTTGACGACAAACTTACCAATCGTGCTCAACGCCGTGGCGATGGCTTGCGCCGCCGCGCGTTCCGCCTCCACTGCCGCGACCTGTTCCGCTTGTTTCTTCTTAAACTCTTGGATGAGCTCCTGCGTTGCTTTTTGCGCCTTGCCTTGCGGCTCTAAGAAGTTTCTGAAGAAACCAGCGGACACGGAAACCATCTCGCCGGCTTCACCGACGTTTTCAATCGAGTCTAACAAGACCACCGAGGTCTTCTTGGCGATTTTCTTGTTCGCCTCGACGACTAAAGTTGTTCTTCTGCTGGACGACGACGTCGTGGCCGATTGTGATTTTTTCGCTTGGAACGAAGTCGACACCGCGACGTTCGCTCTCGCGGATAACTGAGTGGAAGCCAACGAAAACATTATCTAAGATATACGAATGTGTAAAATGAACGCGTTTAAACGGTATTTATATATTCGCGAGCGTGGTAAATTGTGGCGTTTACGATTCGCTGTTTCGGAAAATTCTATCCGAATGAGAGCGAGGTCCTTGTGAAAACCTCGAATTTTTTTTATCACCACCTTTTTTTTGCTTTTTTGATGATGTTTCGCACATCAAGGCAACAGTAGAGTCACAACCACGCGTCACCACGCTACTTCTTTTGTTCCTCGCCACTTCGCATGAGAGTAAAACACAACCATCTCAACTTCTCTTTGGCTTTGACTAAAGTCACCTCTAAGTTTTTCGTGCCGTCTTTTTGTTTCACGAGCGACCACGAAGAGTCGGCGGGGACGATATCTTGGAACAACGTCTCGTCGGCGGAGACGATGACGTTCGGCTCGACTTTGGCGCACGATAAATCTATTTTGTTCTGTCCGGGACCGAATTTCAGAGAAACAGAGCTCTTCTCGACGTCCCCCGGTACGTTTGCAATCAAAACCACCTCCTCTTCGTCTTGCATCCAGGTGTACGGGTAGGACGTTTTCGTGCCTTCGACCGCGGTTTCCTCGAAATCAGCCTCCGTCGGCGGCGCTTGGTAGTTCTCTCCCATCATCATATTTTCCAATCCTCCCTGACCGTCGCCACCAAACGATGCCATGCCGCTCTCGGGATTCAAGTTTCCACCCATTTTACTAATCGTTTCTTGCGCGTTCCCTAAATTCTGTCTTCTTTCCGTGTTCAACTTTCTCGCCTCTTCCACCCACTTTGCGTCCGAGCGCAGCTCGTCCAAACGAAAATCAATTCTCTTAAAATCACTCTTTTCGTCGTCAAATATCCTCGCCACGAACGCATCTCCGGCCACGTGATTCGGCATGTTTACCAACTGCGTAAAATCGCTCGCTCTTTTATTCAAGCGCAGTCCTTTCGATATCCCTTTATCGTCCACGTACATGTTCACGTGAATGAAATTATTCTTCGTGCCGCCAGGAAGCAACGCCACCGGTTGGACCATCTGCATGTTCGCCGCGACTTTTAACATCGCGTCGTCGATCTTCTGCCCGGATTGTTTCTCCAACTGCTCTCTTAACTTTGCGTTCTGCTGATCTTTCGTGAGCGTCTTATCTTCCATGGATTGCATCCCGTGCTCGAGAAAGTGTTTCTTCAACGCGTCCAACAGACACTCCATCTCTCTCCCGGGTGGAATATCTAACGTTTTCTCTTCGATGGGTTGCGCGTCATCGCACGGGATGAACACGTATTTGAAAGACGATGTTGATGACGAAGAAGATGGTGAGGAAGAAGATCGTTTCGCGTCGTCGGTGGTAACATCAGAAATCTCAACCATTATTTATTTAGTCGTCGCACACAAGTTGCGTGTTCGTTGTTGTTGTCGTCGTCTGAAATGAGTTTACGAGTAACACGTGCTTTGTGTTTTTTGTCGTTTTTAATTTGAAGAAAAATGTAAGAATCCCACACATGTCAGACATGTGTGCACACAAGAAAGTTAACTTTTTGTGTGTGTTAGTGTGTGCTCTTTTCGAGGCGTTTTCAAAACTAAAGCAGCGCGCCTTCTGATCTGACACACACACACACACACA
>Ga0181601_10003874_pt1 | contig 12587 bp, 14 predicted proteins | sample 041ome_8_FD_133020 | JGI IMG/M metagenome (GOLD analysis project Ga0181601, IMG submission 133020) | Coastal salt marsh microbial communities from the Groves Creek Marsh, Skidaway Island, Georgia - 041407BS metaG (megahit assembly) | ecosystem: Environmental > Aquatic > Marine > Intertidal zone...
AAGTAGAGAGCCAAGTAGAGAAGAAAGTAGAAAGCCAAGTAGAAGAGTCGGATGATGAAGAAGAAACAATCGTAGTAAAATTTGATATCAAAGGAATAACTTATTTGAAATCAAAAGACAATGTACTATATGATATGTTGAGCCATGATGTAGTAGGGTTATGGAACGAAGAAAGAGCCGAAATAGAAGAAATAGTTGAAGAATCGGGAGAAGAATAGATAGAGAGAAAATATGTAATTAAATTAATCAAGGTTTTTTTAATTAGCAAATAGAATAAATAACGTATATTCTCTCAACGAGTGAAATAAAATCCGAGAATATAGAAGTGATAGAATAGCGCGATATAAATAATATAACTGATATCTCGTTATGTAACCGATTTCTGGGTTAGTGGTATTTAAATACTTTTAATACAGTGTTTAAAAAAGTATTTAAAGAAAAGTAAGGGAGTAAATGCCAATAACACCTTATATAGTTGATAGTAGAGTGTCATTTTGATTATATTGTTGTTTCATATCCTCATCTAAATAGGTAGAATTGGTGAGTGTATTGATGAATTTATTAACGTGTTTTCTCTCTTGGAATATATTTGTATATAGTTCTCCAATGATATTTGTGAATTCAATTTGTAGTTTTTCTACAGTTTCATAGTTGGGATTCTTGTCTTGCCATATATCTAGGTTCTTTCCATGTAACACAGAGAGATCTGTGAGGTTTTTTAAAATAAGATTATGTTGCTGATCTTTTTCCCATTTATCATCGTCTTTGACATACATGACCTTTCTTTTCTTGTCGGTACAATGGATAGGTCTGTGAAGAATATCCAAATTATTGAGTCCATCCACCACGATATTCGTCAATGTGTCAGCGAGTCCTTTATCCTTTGTATTTTCATAGTGTTGAGCAGTAATGGGTAAGGATTTAATAAAATCGGAAATATTCATGGCGTTCTTACAATGTTCATTCAAAAACATTTGAATGTTGAATTGGTTTGTATTGTTATTGTTATTGTAACTATTTGTATTGATACCTTGTACTTTGCCAATGACGTTCTGCATGAAATCCTGATTTTGCGTGAGGACTTGGGTAAACATGGCAATCATCTTTTCCATAATTGCTGGATCAGTAACGACTGTACTAGGCGCAGATTGCGCGTCGTTATGAAAATGATATCTGTGTTTATGTAAGCTTTGTCTATGTTTATATTTCTTACCACACTCACATTCGAATAATTGTTGGGATTTTTGGGAGATATTGTTAGCATTTGTAAGTCCATTGTAAGTATTTTTATGTTTTCGTGTTAGAATATGTTTAGAGTAGTCTTTTTTACTGCTAGATATATAGTTACATATTTCACATTCATATTGTATTGGGATTTTTGGGACAGAAATGTCAGCCATTTGAAGTATATAATAGACTTACATAAAAATCCCTAAATCCTTTCGCAAAAAAGTATTAAAAAAGTTCAGTAAGGTTTTGGAAATTCGAAAAATAAAAATGAGAGCATTATGGTCTAAATCACTTTTTCACCTTTTTTTCAGATTCATTTCTTATATTTGGAAAATGGACATGAAAAAAGCATGTCCATTTTTGAAAATCCCAAAAGAGAATTGAAAAACTTGAAAAAAGTGAAATACCTACATGTATCAAACGCAACCAAGGTTTTTACCCCCTTAAAACCCTCCCTACATATGAAGGGAGCTCACTACATGCCCTACATGACATTTTCGGAATTTTGAAAAATGAAAAGTATCAAGCGCAATTTGCCTACATGAAAAGTATGTCCTAAAAAAACGGAATTCATTTTTCAGATACGGATTTACCGGATTTCGAGGATAATACATCCGGCAAATTTAGATACAAATAAAAAATTGAAATAAATATTCAAAAATATAAATAAGTAACCTAGAAGCATGGAAAAGTCAAATAACGGACAAGTATTGAGACGTAGTGAGCGCATTCGCGCAAAGATGAGCGGCACAAAAACAAATAAATCAGATTTATCAAAATATACGGAATATATTGAAACGCTATATGGAGTTGGTGTAGATATATTAATAATGATTGATAATTTAGTTAGAAAGAGCTTGAGAAATATCATTCGCAGATATGAAAATACAGAGGAGGGTGAATTGCTTGGTATAAAAAAATAACCGATATATCGTTATGTCACCGATTTCCCCTTTAGTAATAAAAAAAGAGTCGATAATACTGTATATAATGTATTTTTTAATGGTGTATTTTTACTGAAAATCTCTCTACTGAAACAGAATAGAAGAGTATATGGTATCAAAAAGATGCCGCAGTACTATGTTTATATAGAGCAACGCTCCCACTTAGCCGTCGTTAGACAAGACAAAAGTATTTGAAAATCTATATCAAAAAAGAGAAGATATAGATTTTAATATTATAATAATGCACGAAGAGGGGTTCGAACCCTCGCATCGTATGATAGTGGGTCTTAAGTCCACCGCCTTAGACCACTCGGCCATCCGTGCATGTGAATAGTTTCAAGACATATTCAGGTCACGTGTTCAAATGCGGTCTCGATCCGCAGACCTTCGGCTCATAAGACCGATGCTCTAACCAACTGAGCTATAAGAACAAAACAGTTTCAAGACATGCTGAGGTCTATCTTAAGCCCCCTTTACCTCGCTTAAGACTGTGAGACACCGAATTCTCTGAATTATTATTCAAAGATGTTTATTTAATTTTATTTATTGTCTCTCCATTTCCTCGTTGGGGATCTTCAACGGCGGCCCCTTTCCCCCACCTCATAAGGGGCTCGAACCCTTGACCACCAGCTTAAAAGGCTGGCGCTCTACCTACTGAGCTAACGAGGTATAAGTGAAACTTTTAATGTGGTTCCTTCACGATATAATGTAATAAATAGGCTTTAAATAGAAATGAAAATAAACATAAAAAGTATTCAATGTTTTATTGCTAAATAGAGGCGCGGCAAATAAAATAAGATATGAGCCATCCAATCATGGCATAGAACTGGTCACCAACCTGATTTGTAATTGTATCTGGTTTTGATTTTCCTCCAGGCCATAATGTAATATTCCTTATTATTTTCATACCCCATGTAGTATTTTCTATTATTTCGTAGATAGCATGTATAATAAACCAATGAAATAAGGTGATACTCCAATAATAAGCAATGATGCCTGTAGCAAGATGTAATAGAGAGAATTTATCAGAAAAAAAAACACCCATATATCCCTTATATTGGGTATTTATTTTATTGTGTTTTTGTAACAATCTCTCTATCTATCTTTTTTAATTTGTAAATAAGACTCCTCTACACATCGGACAGTTGTCATGTAGTTTCATATGACGTATCATACATGTTCCATGAAATTGATGTCCGCATCGTGTGACAAGTAAATCAGTTTCTTTTAGGTCTTCCATACAGATGGGGCAATCGTCTGTATGACATGGTTTTTCAACACACTCAATCAACGTAGCCGTGTTTTTTTTTATGAGATCCAGATCAGGTAGGGAGGAGTCGTCACTATCATCGCCGAATAGAGAATCATTGAAAGGAATATAGTCTGATTCAGGAAAGAGTTGGGTTGGCACAAAAGTTCTTCCTATAGTTTGTATGGGTGTTGTGAAAATATTAGTATGAGTGTTTATAACAGAGATATCAATATAGGTAATACTATTGTCTGGAGTATGTAATATTTGGTCTTCATTTTGTCTATTTTCTGCTTCTCTTGCTGCTTCTGCCTCTGCTTGCCGATCAGCCTCTAACAATTGCCACTGCTGACATGTCCGTCGGTTATGTCCTTGATTACCGCAAAGAGTACATGTCATAATAGTCAAGTATATATATGTTTTAAAACACAAATAAGTATTCTATATAATACACAAGCAATAAACTGAAACAACTTCAATTTTATTGTGTATCGAACATAAAAAAAGGCACTAACGCCTATTTTTGTTTTATTTAGTTATGATAAGTTACAGTTATAATGATAATTTTTATGCGGTTACTTCTAGGGTTGCGTTATTTGTATGACCCAAGTTCTCGCAAATTGTGCGAATGATGTCGGTGCGCTCTTCGGTCTTAGTTTGCTTTGTGAGTTTGGCAGCAGTCTTTTTGTTGGTTTTGGCTTGCTTGGCTTCTGTCTTAGTCTCTTCCTTAGCTTGGATCTTGGCTTGCTTGGCCTCTTCCTTAGCCTCAATCTTGGCTTGCTTGGCCTCTTCCTTAGCTTGGATCTTGGCTTGCTTGGCCTCTTCCTTAGCAGCAACCTTCTCGAGTTTGGTGAGCTCTTTATCCATTTGAGCGGCAATCTTGTTCTGACGTTGGATATCTTTGGCACGCTGGGTCTTTGCGGCCTTCTTGGCCTTCATTTCCTTGTTACTGACCTTGTTTTCTTTAGACAACTTTGCAAAAGAGGTCATGAACATGGGAGTAGTGTATGTAGCGGACATTGTTAATAAGTTTTTAAAACTATTAAGTTTTTGAATGATACTCTACTAAAAAATAGCTCAGCAACTTCAATTTTTTTTCAGAATTTTTGCTCAAAAAGAGTGAGTTGTATTGTAAAAAGTGAAGAGGGTTTCAATGAAATGATCATCCATTCATTCATGTATGAATATAGCCGTTACAATACAGTAATTCAAATAGAAAATACTATTAACAAATAATAGAGATGAAATATTTAGGAGGCAAACAAAGATTAGGGAAACATCTATCGCCATTTTTACACGAAATATGGGACAACAATGACAAATTGGTCGGTTACATGGAGCCATTTTGTGGCTCGCTAGGTGTGTTAAAAAACATGACCGATATAGACACGAAAAAGATTGTAGCGAACGATTATCATGCCGATTTGATAGAGATGTGGAAAGAAGTACAAGCAGGAACCTTTGAATACCCATCATCTATATCAGAAAAGGAATATCTAGAGGCAAAGGAATTAAAAAGCCCAAGCGCATATAAGGCATTCGTGGGCTTTGGAATGAGTTTCGGCGGACGATATTTTGGAGCATACTCGCAGAAATACTTGAACGGAAAAAAAGAAGACTTTTGTAAGGAGATGGTGAATAGTTTGACGAGAACGGCGCCCCTAATTCAAAACGTCAAATTCACGAACAAAGACTATCGGAAACTTAATCCCAAAAACATGCTGGTGTATTGTGATCCGCCATACGCTCAGACGAAATTCCCCATCAAATACAGAAGAGACGTAAAGAAATATGACGAGTTTGATAGCGACGAGTTCTGGGACGTGGTGAGAGAATGGAGTAAAAACAACGTAGTAGTAGTATCGGAAATGACAGCACCAGATGATTTTGTAGAAGTATGGAACCAAGAGAGATACAGAAGCGCGGCGCAAAGCAGCAAAACCAGATTCAGTGCCAAGTCCGAAAACCCATCTGCCACACACAATGTGGAAAAGTTATTTGTACATAAATCGATTCTCAAAAAGGTCACTGAATAAACGAGCAGAGAGAATTAACGTAATAAAAAAGTTTATTTATTACGTTACATACGATTAAGAAGTTAATTTACCTATTTTGAAAGAGTAGAAGAAGTTGTTTTGGGGGAATAAAAGGGAGAGGAGGGGTGGCAAATGCCCATATGGTAGAGGGAGACCGACTCTGTGCGCTCGCAACTGATACACATATCGGCGCCTTCGCAGCGTTTCACCACATCGTTCATATGGTGGCGCATGTAGTGACTAATGACAGACTGCTTGTTTTTGCCTTGGTACCGACAATCCTTGTCTGGGCAGTTGCGAAGAATAACCTCGTGATGATTGGCGATATGATGGTTTAGGTGAGTTCGTGCCACGAACCGTTTGTCGCAATCGCTACACTTGTAGGGGGCAATGGCGCGACCTAATTCGACTGTATGCTTGCGGCTCAAATGCATAGCAAACGTGCTCCCTTTTTTGCTCTTACAAGTCCAATCGCAAAATGGACACTTGCCATCAGCAGGCATAGAGACAGTAATGTTGCCGTCGAGTTTGCGACGTCTTGAGTCATACTCTGTAATCACCACTTCTTTGCGAGCGGCGCGATTTTCAGAACTGATCTTCACTTGACACGCGGTTACGCGACTAGTTGAATGACTGGCTGACATATTGGAATAAATTTTTGAATACTTTGAAACTATATAAGTTTTTGAATGGTTATCTATCACTATTTCTGTCATTTTACTTCAATTTTTCTTTCCATTTTCTTTCCATTTTCTTTCCATTTTCTTTCCATTTTCTTTCCAAGTATCCACATCTATATGTAAATAAAATTTGTAACCGATATCTCGTTATGTAACCGATTTCTGGGTTAGTGGGCACTCGATCATAGGGTGTTATAGTAGGGAGCCGTGGGGGGAGTGGGTCCGTTAAATAGAGCCGTTGAGGGGGGGAGAGCTGGTGTCACAGTGGTTACGAAGTATTATGTCATAGGTTGATGATGGAATAAACATAAACAAAAAAATTGAAGTAAATCAAATAAAAGATACATTTATAAAATTTATAGTAATATTACACCATTGAAGATGGAAATGTCTAATAATGAAATCGAAAAAACGAACGATGAACTTCTACAAGCAGAATATATTTCTGTGGTAGAAAATATGCTTGGTAACACAAAAAAAGGAAGACTCTATGATTATGCCAAACAATTCTTTTTAAAAATATCATATAAGGATTGGTGGTCTCAACCCCAATTATCCGAGTATTGTAATAAAATGGTTGTTGCTGATGGTGGTGTTGAGTGGTACACCAAACATGGTGGTAAGAAAAATACAGATGGTTCGCCAAAAACATTTGGAGATCCTGGACGGCAGCTTGAGCAGATGAGAACAGAGAGATTTGACGGATGTTTTGATAATCAAACCGGAAACAAGGATGGACCATTCCGTTTAAACATGGAAGCATACAAAAATTATACTGGTTCTACGAAGTGTCACTCTTTCTCCGACACAATTAAGAAAGAAATTTTGAAACGCGCAAATGGAAAATGTGAATTATGTGGATTCAAAGGCAAATTAGAAATAGATCATTTTATCCCAAAAGAGAAGGGTGGTGAATCTACAGTGTCCAATGCGAATGCTCTTTGTGGCCGATGTAATGACCGTAAATGTAACAAGGATCCACAATTATTTATGGAGGAGGAGTATAAAAGAATGCGATTATATTTTACTAGCCGAGGATTAATACCACCGACTGATTAAGCATTTAACAAACAAATTATCATAAAAATGAGGTATATAATAATTTTAAGTTGTTGATATAATCATTTTTTTCACCATACATACATACATATATATATATATATATATATATTCTCTCTTTCTTTACACCAAAGTCTTCCCTAGCAAGTCAATGGCATCCAAGAGATTATATTTAATTATGAATAATGTAATAAATATAACTATAATAACATACGTATTATATCATATTAGAATGGAAATCTCTATGACATATAATATAATGGCCGTGTCACTAGGATTTATACTTGTATTTTGTGGTATATATTATCATTGTAAAAAACTAGAAGAAGCAGATATAGACGAGTCTGATTTGTTGTATGCTGACATAGTGACTAGTAAATAATATTCAAAGTTGTAATTAAAAACTATAACGAAAATCCGAAATAAAATCCGAAATAAAATAAAATAAAAGGATATATAAATGTTTAGATTTTTCTCGACGTTAGCCATAGTTATAACTATGACAACCATCACCTTCAAGGATGTATTCGCACGAATGAATGAATATGTTCCATCGCTTGATATAGAAGATTATTTAATAACTTATGACAATAAAACATCCACATCAGTATTAGCATCAACATCAGCATCCTCAGCAGTCGAAACCAAACACACTTTATTACGAGGACCAGTTGTTCAATCTATTCCCCAAGCATTCACATGGTCAAACGTAGAAGGAATCAATTATTTAACAAAAAATCTCAATCAACATATACCAGTATATTGTGGAAGTTGTTGGGCACATGGGTCAATAAGCGCCTTAGCAGACAGAATAAAAATCGCACGCAAAGCGCAATGGCCGGATATCAACCTAAGTATTCAGTTTTTATTGAATTGTCAAATGGGAGGTACGTGTAATGGGGGGGATCATTTAGCAACATACAAAGCCATAAAAGAATATGGATCTATACCATTTGATGACTGTATGATATATCAAGCCTGTAGTAGCGATTCCAAAGAGGCGGCCTGTCAAGAAAACCGAAAAGAATTCGAATGTACGCCTTTAAACATATGTAAAACGTGTGATACCTTTACATCGTGGGGGGGATCATGCTATCCAATCACACATTACCCAAACGCAACCATATCCGAATTTGGGGCAATAAGAGGCGCAAATGATATGATGATGGAGATTTATAAAAACGGACCAATTGCTTGTGGAATAAACGCGGAAGAAATCGTCAATTACCAAGGTGGCGTACTCAACGTTCCGAACAAATTAAAGATGATAAATCATATCATATCTGTAGTAGGTTGGGGCTATGACCAGTCATTAGACAAACAATACTGGAATATTCGTAATTCATGGGGTTCATATTGGGGTGAATTAGGTTTCATGCGTCTAGTAGCAGGTGAAAACCAATTGGGCATCGAGAAATCGTGCGCTTATGCTATTCCAAAAGCCTGGACGATACAAAATGTGCCGTGTTATGAAGATGGAAGTAATTGCGCTTGAACAGAACCGAACAGAACCGAACCAAACCGAACCAAAATATAAAACGCATTATTATATTATGGCATATCTTTGTATATTATTAATAATAGTATCACCTAATATTTCTGTATCATTTGATTTATTATTCATTTTACAACATGAGCATATATTTTTACATAAACGCACAATTAAGTCGTGGATACACATAATAATATAAATACATAATCATTATCTATATTATTTTATTCTTATTTTTATTCTTATTCTTATTACTTTAATTTACACAACCGCTCACGTATTATGATGACAATTATTTAGTTAAAACTTTCTTGCCACAAATCGCACATTAAGCTGAAATCTCTCTACAATATGATATCTATTTTTGATTTTTAAATAAAGGTAAATACGTAGTAATAATAAATAATCGATATGGGTTACAAATACGGAATTTGGTTAGTGTATGACAATCGTGAATTTTCAACAGCACATATAGGTCATTTTACCATAACCTGCTTTATGGAAAAGGAAGAAGCCACCTTATTATATAAAGAATTAATAAAGATGTACGGAAAAACGCATCAAATATGGACAATATGTACCAAGGCGATTGAATTCGAGCTAAATATGTACAAGGATGACAATAATAATATACATTCTTGGGGATACGAAGGACATACAGTAACAAAGGAGGATATTTGGTTAAAATTCGAACAATTGGCGAATAAATATAATTGTAATTTCTCTCAACGAATACATACCAGTATTGAATATTCTACGGATAAACAATTGTTACGTCTTGTAGATTTACCAGCGAATAAACTAGTATCATGTTCGATTGAATTAGTAGATATTACTAGTAATAATCCATTAGAATGGTCAATAATCGATGATATCAAGTAAATAAATAATAAATAATAAATAATAAATAATAAATAATAAATAATAAATAAATAAAATACAATATATTTATTGATTTATTTTATTGAGTTTCTCTCTACGATGTCAAAGTAGAATGGTTTTATATTACAAACAATAACAGTTGAAGTTTATTTCTTCTTATGAATTAAATCATAATATTGTTTGAAAAAATAACCGGATGTAAGAAACAATAAGATAGCTAAACTTAATACAGTATATTTTTCATCCACTTGTAAATTTACTTTGGCGCCGACCCAGGCAAAAATGATATAAAAAAAGGTAATAACGAGGGAAGTATAAACATCAACATCACCGGATTTCCAATATTCATAGACAGCGCCGAGCGAAATAGGAAACAATATGGACAATAAGGTAGTTCCGGCAGCCATGCGATGAGTTTTGGCTACACCAGTAAATAGAAGCAACATGGTGATGTAAAATCCACCGGCAATGCCTTGGAATCCTCCAATGAATCCAACAATACTTCCAATAGCAATCGCCAACATGTATTTCACGATATCATTCATGAATATCTTATATAATAATACAAGAGGAAAATAAAATCCCGACCCATCCATCTATCCAATCCATCCAATCCACAGCCGTCGGCAGACCCAGACAAAAAAATTGAAGTTTTTCCTCAAAAACAAGTGAAATCAAATTAAATCAAGTCAAGACTAATCAAGTCAATTCGAATCAAGTCAGAAATGAGTTCATTTACCCAACACAATAACCAACACAATAACCAACACAATAACCAACACAATAACCAACCACGCCATACAGAACACGCAGATGAGTGTGCCATTTGTATGGAGGAATTAGACAGCGTAAAGAACTTCGCCAAGACGAATTGTGGTCACAGCTTTTGCCTGTCTTGTTTGGTAAAGTCCCTCAAGAACAACAATACTTGCCCAATGTGTAGAACCAATATAGAAGAAAATAAGCCTCAAAATCCAAATATCATAAAATTGGACGAGTGCGTGGAATTGATCAAGGAAGAGATGGATATGTTTCCATACAGAGAACATTTGGAAGCTATAACCATGTTTGACAATCCGGTATCCAGTCTTAAGAGCATGCTGAGAGTATTTGGATTAGGACTTTCAAAGAGCATCATTGCTTTCCAAACCGAAGAATTGGAAGAAGAGATTTACGATGACGAGGAGGAAGAGGACGCCGAAGAGGAAGAGGACGCCAAAGAGGAAGAGGAAGAGGAAGAGGAAGAAAGCGAAGGGAGTGAATCAGATGATCACATGTAATCTACAATAAAAGTAAGATACATACAATAAGCATATTTAGAAACAACTATAATGGTCACACAGTATTATACGCAAAGTAGTTTTATCATCCATTATCATTATCATTATAATTAATAGTAATTAAGTAACTAAAAGATAGAAGGAATAATCCTTTTTTATTTGAATGAAAAAAATACGAAAAAATATGAAAAAAATAAAGCAGATATAGAGAAGCTCCCCCACCTCCTATCTCCCACCTCCCACCCTCGACCTCCTACCTCCTACCTCCCCACCCTCCCTAGCCGTCGGCAGATAAGGAATTGTATAAATACAAATATTAATATAGTATTTATATTTATATATTATAAGACATGGTCAAGTCATTAAAAAAAAGAGAGAAAAGAAATCATGGTAGTTTAAAACAAAAGAAATACCAAATAGCAGCAATACCAACTACATTACGGATTATAAAAGAATCAAAAGAACAATTCAATGAACTGATGAAAGCAACAGACAGACCTTTACTAAATCGGTTATTTAGAAAAGAAAACATTAAGAAGTTAGATTCTATGCCAGACGAAATAACAGACATAAACAAATATTCATCGAGATTAAAAAAAGAATTCGCAGATTTAAAACGCAATAAAAAAAATCAACCAAATCAAGACTTTTATGATTATGTGAATTATCAATGGATAGAAGATCAAACACAAGAATTAAAAAAAATGCCAAAATACTACGTCGAAGTGGATGATTTTCGCATTGTCCAGGATAATGTATATAGAGAGTTAATGGGATATACAAATACCTATATAAAAGAGAATCCTCAATCTAAAAAAGCAAAATCCATCAACGCCATAGCTCATTGTGTCCAAAAAGCGAGTAAAAAAAAGGGTCTGCAGCATTGTCAAGAAATTTTAAAAGAAGTCAATCATTTTATAGAAGACGAAAATATGTATGGTCTCTTAGCTTACACCAATCAAGACGAAATATTTTCATGGCAATCACCCATTGTCTGGTCAGTGATACCAGACGAGAAAAACGTGAAAAAATACATTAGTCATTTAAGTCCCCCTCAATTAGGATTGTACGATTATTTTATTTACATTGATGATCCAAAAGATGATGAAAAGACAAAGACTTTCAAAAAGGAGTTTAGGGGAAAATATTTCGAATTTATCGAGCAAACATTCAAAACCATGTTGCCAAAAGAGTACAAAGATTTCAGTCCTCAAGATGTATGGGACGTGGAACTCCAATTATTAGACGCAATGGGGTGCAACAAAATAAAGAAGGAAGATCCCAATTATTACAATGTAGTGACAAAGAAAGAATTGGAGGAAGAGTATGGATTCAATTGGACCCTTTTTACAGAGAATATAGGTAAGAAAACACCCTTTCCAGGAGAATATTGGGTAGGAAAATCCGGTTACAAAACACCTCCTCCAAAAGTCATCGTATCAAGTCTAAACGCTTTAAAATGTACGACCGAATTATTAAAAAAGAATTGGTCATCGAAAAAGTGGAAGACGTATTGGTTATTCATGTTTTACAAACAGATGCTTCGTTTCGACTGGGATTGGACAGAAGTGTATTTCAATTTCTATGGAAAATTCGTAAAAGGGCAACCAGTGCGCTTCCCCAAAGATATTTATTCCATATTCCCTCTTTCTTTCTGTTACAATACGTTTTTAACCGAGCAATACGTGGCGCATAAAAACAATCCATTATCAGAAGTATATGTAAAAAACATGGT
>Ga0181601_10003876_pt1 | contig 12580 bp, 8 predicted proteins | sample 041ome_8_FD_133020 | JGI IMG/M metagenome (GOLD analysis project Ga0181601, IMG submission 133020) | Coastal salt marsh microbial communities from the Groves Creek Marsh, Skidaway Island, Georgia - 041407BS metaG (megahit assembly) | ecosystem: Environmental > Aquatic > Marine > Intertidal zone...
GTTCTGCTCGCCGCTTTCGCCGATCCCATGATTACCGGCAACCCTACTTAGAGGCAACGCCATTATCTCCGCCTCCGGGAGGCTAAAACCCAGTGTTCAAGTCGTTAAAAATACGTTAGGTAAGTGCACCGCACGGGTGAACGGCTAGCCGAGGGTTTTCGGACCTGGCTTTAGGCAACAATACGAGCGTAAATATTCGCGCGTCCGTTTATCGTGCGCACTGCTACGAACGCTCGAATCCTACGTATCATCCAAAGAACGCCGGTCACCCCATTTGGATGTAAACCCATGAGCACCAACTTCCCTGAATATTTTTTTCAACGCCAAGATGAATCAGCCGATGAGGACTTTTATGGCCAGCCTCGCTTTGTGACGCATATCGACGATGTGACCATTGCCCGTCTAACTGAGTTTTACGGAGCGCAAATTGCGCCGGGTAGTCGGGTACTTGACCTCATGTCCTCGTGGATTTCTCATTTACCAGAGACTACAGGCTACGCCCATGTGTCAGGGCTCGGCATGAACGCCGCTGAGCTAGCGGCAAACCCGCGACTGGATCATTACTGCGTGCAAGACCTGAATCAGGTCCCGACTCTGCCTTTCGAGGACAACGCTTTTGACGCGGTACTTATTGCTGTCTCTATTCAGTATCTTGTACAACCTGTGGCGGTCATGAGTGAGATCAATCGCTGCTTGGCGCGGGGTGGCCAATGTATTGTTGCCATGTCCCACAGACTCTTCCCCACAAAGGCTATTCATGCGTTTCATGTGCTGCCCCCTGCAGATCGATGCCGGCTTGTGGCAACCTATATGGAGCGCGGCGGTATGGCCGACATAGAGGCTCTAGATCAGTCCCCTCAATCGGGGGATCCGTTGTGGATCGTTAGAGGTTATTGTTCTTAAATTCGCACTCGGGCGTTGATGACGTCTGCATGAAACCCGCTTGGCAGGCAATTGATATCTTTGACCGCAAACCCGCCATGACCGAACGCCATCGTTACTGCTGGACCCAGCCTCGCGCAGGACCGCGACAACGCAAAGCACCCTACCGATCAGGGTCTTAAGTTTCAGTCAATATTGGCTACATCCACGAGACCTGCCCTCCTGTGATTCCCGCAACCGTATCGGCCACAGGCGCTAGGCGTCCATTGTCTGGCGAAGTTTATGGACCGATGCAAAGCTACTTTCAATCGGTAGGTAGGTCATCAGCCTCCCACAAACATATTCATCCAGTGGCTCAAGATTGGCCGAACCAAGCGTAGTCGTAATCCGTAGCAAGGGCTAAATTCAGTCGGTTATAAGAAGCAAAATCACTGACCAGATGCACAACCTGAATGACGCCTTTATCGCTCAAGCCAATCGCTTTAAGCCGTTCGACATCGACGTCGGTGATCTCAGCGGGGGTCATATTAACTTTATCGGCAAACTGCATTAGCGTCTGGGTTCTTTGATCAGTGGCCGCAACTGCGCCTTGGGCTACCAACGCTTTCGCGTAATCTGCGCCAGCGCTGAGTCCGTCTGCCAATATGGTGCAGAAGGCCCCGGTACAATATGCGCAGCCGTTGCCACTGGAAACGATAATACCCACGTGCTGAATTTCAGACATGCTGAGTTCGCAGCCATCCCATAAGGCTTTCGTGAACCCAAGCTTGTGTTTCATCAACGCTGGATCGTTGAGTTCAAGGGCGAAATGGTTGGGAACCTTGCCCTCCATTTCGGTCACCCATGCAAAGATACCGACGATCTCTGGGTCAGTAAAATCTTTTGGGTCCATTAGAGGCAATCTGGCCATGCTTTATCCTTAGGTTCCAAGTCACTCGAACTCAGCATCCTATTGGCCTACGACGAATTATACAAATCCCGCCGGTTTCGATGCGGTTAAACCGCTGGTCAGCGCACGCAGTTGCTACAGGGGTGGTAAATTGTGCATCAACCAAAGACCCATGCTGCGCCCACCTGCGGGAGGGTTCTCTAAAGCACCTGCCGCGACTGCATGGTGCCATCTTATCTCTTACGATCTATGCCAGTGACTATCGAGAACAGGTCACCAAGACACCGTGATAGCCTTCAAGGCGCTATTCTAACGAGCCATGCATGGGTCGAGTGTTATTGATACCAGCAGGGACTTTAGACTCAAATGCCAAGAGAGGCGGCACTCGCTTTGCCATCGCAGCTGATCAATATCTTGAACATCGGAGGCTGTAACCGCGCGCGTCGATTTGGCGATAACACCCTGCAACATCTAAAAATTTAAAGGGTATTATCATTGCAAAGACCAACCTAGAGCGTGCGCAAACCTTAACCACCGCGCCCTAGGTCAATTCAACCTTAAAGGAGCAGAATCATGGGAGTATTATCAGGGCAAAACGCATTCGTGACGGGTGGCGGCAGCGGTATTGGTCTGGCATGCGCGAGCGCGATTGCGGCCGATGGCGCCAACGTGCTGATCATGGGCCGCAGCGAAGACAAACTTCAAAAGGCTGCTGCCGAACTAGGCGCTATTGAAGGCGCGGGTCATATCAGCATCTACGCTGGTGATGTGTCGTCTGAGGCTGATGTGGCAGCGGCAGCAGAGCAAGCGAGTATCAATGGTAGCCTAGATATTACTGTTGCCAATGCTGGCACAGGTGCCCTGTCACCCCTTATGGCAACCGAAGCTTCCAGTTGGGATGAGGTCCTACGGACCAATCTAGATGGCACATTCTATACCTTGAAACATGCCGGTCGATGGATGGCAAAATCCGGCGGGGGCGCTATCTGCGCCATCTCGTCAATCGCCGGCGTCCGCACTCATCGATTTATGGGCTCTTACTGCGTCAGCAAAGCAGGTATTGATATGCTGGTTCGTAATACAGCGGATGAGCTTGGAGTTGCTAATATTCGAGTCAACAGCGTCTGCCCCGGGCTGGTAGAGACAGAGCTCGCCTCAGGATTACTGCAAACCGAAGCGGTGTTAAATGATTACCTCGATTGCATGCCGATCCGTCGTCATGGCGTTACCAAAGACATCAGTAATGCTGTGCGATTCTTGTGTGGTCCGGAGGCATCCTGGATTACGGGTGTGGTGTTAAGTGTTGACGGCGGTCACCATCTGCGGCGCGGACCTAATGTTGAGGCATTTTCGAGGACGCTTTTCGGTGATGATATTACCGAAGGCCGAATCACCTAAGGATAAGTGCCCTGGGTTACGGCAACCTAAACAGAGGGGCTTAAGATCACCTACAAGGTGATATTTGATCAGTCTATTCATGGATTATCCCTATGACATTGACGCTCGAGACTGTCTATCCTCTTAAGGTTACGCGGTTAGGGGCAAATGCTGCTTTTTGCACGCACAAAGCCTTAAAGCTATGGATACAGCAACGGTAGGCCGCGCCCTTTTTTACCAAAAAGGCCAACCAGCAAATAATTGTGAACGCCGACTCATTGAAGCCCAGAGACGGCAGCGGGCGCTTTGGCTGCGCTGCGCCCTTTTAAAAACCGTACGGCCAACTTCAGGGCTTGCGCTCAACGGTGCTGCTGAGATTATTGCAACTCAACAAAGAACAGCCGTAATATCCATCGAGAAGATAATCCCAGCCGAGCAATCGGAACACCGAGTTTCATGTACACAGAAAGAGCAAGCGTTGTGATGACATACCCTGATGGAACGAATAAAGCGCCGTCTGCAGAACACCGATTGCCAGAGGAACCAAGACAGTTTTTACCAATACCTGACCCTTTATGACTTCGAACACGACTAAAATCAATCAACGAGTAACCACTGCTTTGGGTTTGGTCATCCCTCCGGTTGGCGAGCCCTGAGCCATGATAGAAGCTTACCTTGGCAGCCCTATTTGCAGGCCGATGAGTCAGTCTCGCAGGCGAGATGCATGACGCTAGGCACTCACTCATGATGAAAGCCATTAAGGTGATCAACAAAAAGCCAACGCTCGTGGATGCGCCAACGCCGACCAGCGACGGTGTCAGAGTCAAAGTAGTGTCATCTTCTATTTGCGGCTCTGACCTTCATATGATGGATAGCGGCCTTTTTGGCGATCACATCATCGGTCACGAATTCGCAGGCATCACTGACGACGGTAAAGCCGTTGCAATTGAGCCACTGACAGGTTGTGGGGTTTGTGGTTTCTGCGATGAGGGCCATAGCATTCATTGCGCGAGTGGGTTTTCCCTGATGGGCGTTATGACTGATGGCGGTATGGCTGAATATGTCACTGTGCCTGCTAGCAAAATAATTGCATTGCCAAGCGGCTTAGACGTGGCCAATGCCAGCTTAGTAGAACCGCTGGCGGTGGCTATACACGGTGTCGAGCGTTCTCGGATTGGTCAAAAGGATCGCGTATTAGTGGTTGGTGCCGGCCCGATTGGTCTCGCCATCGGCGCTGTACTGCGCAGCAAAGGCATCGCTTACGATATCGCTGCTCGGTATCACCATCAGCAACGCGCCGCAGAAATGTTAGGCGGCAATCTCAACCCTGACGGGCATTACGATGTTGTGATCGACGCCATTGGCAACGCAGGATCTCTGAAACAAGCCACAGCCCTTATAAAGCCTATGGGAAGAATCGGACTTGTGGGCATGTTCTGGGAACCTACCAAACTTGAACAAGAATTTTGGACCAAAGAGGCCCAATTAATTCCCGCTGCAGGATACTTCTGCAAAAGCCCAAGCCGCAGCTTCGAGGCCGCTAGAACCTTGTTACATCAAAATCCCGACATCGCCGAGGCACTGGTCACCCACCGGTTTCCCTTGGACGCTGTGCAAGAAGCTTTTGACGTCGCACGCGACCGTGCTGCCGGAGCGATAAAAGTCGTGTTCGATATTTTCAAGCCCTAGCGTAAGGCAAAAAAATCGCAAAGATTTCATCAAAATAGCGTGAAAGACCTTATGGCTTCGTGATCAATTTAGGAGATTTGACGAACCACAGTGCCGCTCCGATCACGGAATACGATTTTTATGGGTTTTTCAAAGACCTTCATCTTAGTGATTTGGCAGCGCCACCGAAACGTCACCGGCGGATTCCTTCTGACGCTTTTTGGGCACGGGTTATACTCGCTGTTCCCTGCCTCAACTCAGCTTAGAGGGTTGCTATGACTTTTAACATTTACGCTGGTCCAGCCTCGCCTTTCTCCCATAAGGTTCGAAGCGTGTTTCGATATCGTCGCATCGCCCACACGTGGCTCGTGCCCATGGGTGGATTTAGTGGCTCGGAAGCGCTGGGCAGCGATATCGCATCGGCTGCTAACCCCCTCCAGCGTGCGGGCAAAGGCGTGGTGCCCGTTGTTGAATATCCCGACGGCTCATTTAAAGCAGACTCAACACCGATCCTGTTAGATCTTGAGTCACGCTTTGACGAGCGATCAATCCTCCCAACAAACCCAGCGGCAGCGTTTTTAGCTTATCTCATTGAAGATATGGCCGACGAGTATTTGCCGCTGCCAATGTTTTATTTCCGCTGGTTGGAAGACGCAGCGTGGTGTGGTCGACGTCAAATGACTGGCTGGAATGGCCCGCTAGATAATGAGGCGCTAACACAATTAGCGAGTAATTTTGTCACCCGACAACAAGGCCAATTGGGACTACTGAAAGACATACCAAGACAGAACATGGTTGAGCAATATCTGGGCTTTTTAAACGCTTTAGAGGAATTACTATCATCCTCCTGGTTTCTGTTTGGTGACCGACCATCCCTCGCTGAATTTGGGTTGTATGGTCAGCTGACTCAATACAGTATCGACCCGACAGCCTCGACAATCCTCAAAGAGCGCGCCGTTCGGACATTTCAGTGGACACACTTTATGGACGATCTATCCGGTATCGATTGCGGCGAATGGGATAACCTTGATCGTTGTCTGACGCCGCAACTCAGCGCTCTAATTGCCAGCATGGCACCCATGTACTTCGCAATAGCGAATGGTATGAGGGCACAAGTTAGAGACCGTGATCTATCCAGAGATTTAAATGGCCCTGGTTATAAAGTGAGGTGTCTCCTTCAGATCAAACAACGACTTGCCGATTTAGAACCAGAGGATCGAAATTTGCTGAGGCCTTTTTTAGAGCGCTGTGGCTGCTGGGAGGCTTTACAGTTTACTGAAGGCGAAGCCGCTCAGGTAATCCCACTGACGCTAGGTTAGAGTAAAAATATCCCTGTGCTGGGTTGAGGTGCTGGGTTGAGATCCTAGGTTGACGTGCTGGATTGTGGTCCTAGGTGGAGGTGCAGGGTTGTGGTCCTTGGTTGAGGTGCTGGGTTGTGGTTTAGCGCTAGGCGAGCGCTCACCGGCTGGCATAAAGTTGCCCAGGCACCACCTCCGTCAGTCAGTTCACATCAACTGACGAGTTCCAAACCGCGCTCGATACACCACATAGACGATAACCCGCCAAGCAAATACACAGGAATCACCCTCAACCTCTTTGGTTTCACCGTCAGACGCTCCATGGTCAGCGCTTGATTGATTAACCACGAGCTCCCTAGCAACAGCAAAACGAAACCAATTTGTCCTACTTCGATACCAACATTAAAAAACAATAACGCCAAAGGAACATTACTCTGAGGCAAACCAATATCCGCGAGTGCACCGGCAAACCCCATACCATGAAGTAACCCAAATCCCCCTGCCAGCCACCAAGGATGACGTTTAAGCAAACTTGCGGGTTGATCCGATGAGGGCTCGGATCGCGTTAAGGCTAGGGCCAAAACGAAAATGCTCAGCGCGATGGTAAATTCAACTAACGATACGGGATACGTCAAAAAACCCAGGGTTACTAACGCGAGGGTTATGCTATGTCCCACTGTAAAAGCGGTTATGGTCCACAACAACCGCACGCCGACGCCAACTAACAGCAGTAATCCAAAAACAAACATCAAATGATCAATACCCGCCCAGATATGCTCTGCACCTAATACCGCATACTCGGTCATTATTTTTGACCCGCTTGGCTGAGCTGGAACGGTGAATACAGATTTCTCAGCATTCAATACACTTTGATAGCTGCGCCCATCTCCTAAGCTTAATATCACCATTGCAGATGTGCGATTTTCTGCCAAGCCGATCACGCCAAGCGCCTGCCCGACGAGCCCCTCGCCACCAAGGGCAGTACAATCCAGCACCCAACTTGAGATACTGCCCGTACCTTCACGCAAGACCGGATTTGCCGTTTTCACCGCACAGCTACTCGGCCAGCTTGGCTGCAAAGGCAGATCGCTCACAGCTTCAATGGGCGTTTTCCAGACCACGTTGTAGAGGCGGTCAGAAATTTCCGTTATCTTTAACAGTGATGGTGCGAAGCGGTGGGCAATTGCTGCGCTAGGCTGCAACAGAGTTAGCAAAAGCCCGAGTACAACAAGAGGTCGAGGGATTAAGTTCATTCGCATCTGCTGCCCTGATTAAAATAGCGTTGCGCAACGCCGCGCACATCAAATTCGCTTCTGAGCGCAGCGATGGCACAGGCCAGAGCTTGTTTACCCGCAGCATAGGCCAGATCTCTGCGGATTTGCGATTCAACTTCTGCAAACTCGACATCCCTCTCAGGTTCAAACTCGGACAACCAGACGTAATGAACGCCATAGACTGAGCGCACCAAGCCTAGCCACTTGCCACTCGCGGCTTTGGTTGTCCCTGATACGTTCAGAGCCTTCTCAAAATCAAGGACAAAGCTATCGCCAAAATTTCGAGCAAGTTGATCGGTTGATTGGCTAACAAACTGATAACCCTGTAAAAACGGCGAGCCAAGTCCTCTCGCGGACTGCGGATCGAGGTTTTCTCGGGTAATGGTCTCGACGGCATCGCTAACCTCGCTCAGACGCTCGGGCGCAAAAAATACATGCTCTATCGTGTATCGTGCTGGATGTCGGAGCGCGTCCTTGCTGTCCAAAAAAGCGGTTTGGACTTGTTCAGAATTCGGCTTTGCCGGCGGAAACTCGGTAACAAGACGCTGCTCCATCAGTTGTATTAGCCGTCGCTTAACCACCTCGTCATCAAGATGCATTTGCATAGCAATTGCTTGATCAAACCGCTCGGATTCAGATTTACTTTGCCCCAACTGAAGAAAATCCATGTTCACAACTAGACGCTGGTAGATAATCAAGTCATGCAAATGCAAGCCAAGATCAATCGCCCGTTGTAATAACATGTCGCGATCGAGCTCTACAGCCACATAACTCATTATCTGATCCTGAGTAGGCGCTCGCCCCGTGCTGGCTCGCCACTGCTGCTCTAGTGCCGCGATTCTTGGCTCGCTCAAAGGACCAATCACTGGCTTAGGCTCTGGAAAGACTATCGACTGAAGTTGATAAAAAACCATACCGAGCACAACAAAGTGCAGCCACGGTTTATTGATACTGACTAACCAGCTCACCTTCACGCCCTTGTCACTGCTCGGAGCTTACGCCCCAGTATTGTCTGGAATGTAATGAATCGGTGATGACCAAGCCCGCTCTTGCACAGTCGCAGGAAGATCCGGTCGAGGCGGGAACCCAGCCCGAATTGCATCCCAAGTTGACCAACGACACGTTGGATTTTCGATCACCCGAGCATAATAAAATGCCCTCTGCTCTTGCTTAAAGTCCGGGTCTCGCCAGAGAGCTGTCAACTGCCCCGCACCTGTTTCAGGATTTATCGAGCAATCACTCAGCGATACCTTTGCACCATTGTCAGGACAACGAGCGGTTTGCGCATCAACGGCCGCACCCCCTGCGCACGCCACATCAATGACAGCTTCGTGGGCACCATCTTGATCCACCCAGCCTTTGATAATTTGCAGGCGTTGCAGGGGTGCGCTTTGCGCGTCTGCCGAGGCCATCACAAGAAAACTCGGCCCTTCACTCTCGCCCATGCGCTCAGCGCTTACCTCATTCAGGGCGTTCAGCCTACCACCCATAGCCACGCCACTCGCATAAGCTTTCTGGATAACGTCTGGATCAGTCAGCATGGCTTCATCAAAGTCAAATCCGGCAAACAGACGAATTTTTAGCCGCGGGCCAGATGTTGCAAACACTTCTTTTCTGCGAAAAGCGTCGTAAAGCGCTTCTCGAGTATTTTCTTCGGCCCATACTGCGGCCAGCCCAGAGGCGCCATAGGTTGGCGCTGCTCCCGCCGAATACATATCACCATCAATCCTCACCCGTGTATGACCTCGTCCAATGAATTTGAGCACTTGATAGTCATACTCTCCGGCAAGTCCGGATCGTGGAATCGAGCCTCTTTGTTCTGGGGTACCTGACAGCAATGCCAATTTTGAAACAAAATCTGATTCCTCAATTTCACTTGCCGCAGAGTGGGTATCGCTTGAGCCGATAAACCCAAACTCAAAGGGATTGGTGATCCCCTGCTGTTCTAAGGTTAATCCGTTCAGCAGGGCTTCACGAACATATGACCCTTCGATTTGACTAAGTGCGTTGGTGGCGATGCGATATGGCATAATCTCAAAAGCTGCCCACTCATCTCGGGACGATAGAACTGGATGGGTTTCTGAAGTGCCTTTTATCTGAGTAATTTCAACCAGCGGTTCGTTTCGGATTCGCTGATTTGCGTAAGCGTCGTCTAAAGGATCCCCGGCCCAATCTTCAAGCTTAAACATCTGTCCGTTTGAGCCATTGGAATTATGGGGTATTGCCAGACTCTCAACACCTTGGGATCGAAGCTCGTCCATCCATTGCCAAAGGTCCTCTGGGTTTGGAGAGTGAAACCGAGAGAAGGGTTCACGAGGCAAGAGATCAGAACTCTTAAAAATTACATTTCGATGTAGGTTACCCATATCCGCTGTGCTGGCCGTGTACTCGTAGCCCACAAAGGTCGTAAAGTTACCTGGGTCATTGAACTGATCAGCAGCTTCGATCGAGTCGAGCCACGCGCTTCTAACGACTTCGAGCACTTCGTTACGATCGAGATCGCCCGAGGAGATCTGACTCACCGCATCTGGCAAGAACGATGAGAACGTGCTCAAGCGATTTAACACACTCATTAAACCTGCGCCCATATTCTCTGGTGCATTCAGATCATTGTAAGGTTTAGAAAACGATTTTTTTGAAAATTCCGTCGTGGTGTCAGCAGCTGCTTTTACCACGCCTAGAAACATTGCATGATCGGTCACCGCATAGAAATCCATGGCTCTCGGCAACTGCATATCGAAACCTGCGGGATTTGCGATCGCTTCGCCTTTTGCATAGCGGTAGGCATCATAGGGGGTCGCCAATGTACCGAAGGCATAACCATCAAAAGAGTAAGTCGTATGCACGTGCAAATCGCCAAAGTAAGCTTTGCGTTCTGCGGATTCGGGGACAGGCTGGTCAGTCTCGACCGATAAAACCGCAGCTTCTCGGCGCAGAAGTTCTGTCTCTGTTTCGAACACAGTAGCGGACATCACAGGCCTTTGTGCTTCAAAACCAGCATCGATTTCAGCCGTTGCGGCAATTGCCTTTTCATTGGTGTGCATATTCTCTGGCAAGCTCAAAACCGGCTCATCTGAACAGGAAGCCAAAATAAACATAGACATCAACACTAAACTCATTGCTTCGGCGTTGCGTTTCATCATAACGATCGTCTCGATTTTTAGGTGGATTTATTCTGCAACCGCAGCGGGCAGGTAATGGATGGGCGAGGACCAGGCGCGCTCCTGTAACGTCGCTGCCAGGTCAGGGCGTGGCTCAGTACCAGCTCGAATGGCATCCCAGGTGCTCCATCGACAGGTAGGATTCTCGAGTACACGTGCATAATAAAAGGCCCGCTCATTAGCATTAAAGTCCGGGTCAGTCCAAACCGTTCTTAAGTCACGACTGCCTGTTTGAGCGCTATAGCTGCAATCGCTCAGGTTCACCGTCGCGCCGTTATCGGGACAACGCTTTGTAGCAACATCGACAGGTGCGCCCCCAGCGCAAGCCACATCAATCACCGCTTCATGGGTGTCTCCGGCAGCGTCGACCCAACCTTTGATGACCTGCAACCGCTGCAGCGGAGCACCCTTGGCATCTGCTTGTGCCCATAGCGCAAGTTGTAACGGCGCCCCATTACCTGTCGGGTTGGGCCCGAGGTCTGACCCCATAGTAACGCCAGATGCATAAGCAAGAGCAACGGCATCAGCCGAATCGAGCAAATCTTCAGGTAACCCATATCCCGCAAAAACGCGCAGACGAATACGTGGGCCTGAGGTCGCAAAAGTTTCTTTGCGGCGCAAAGCAGCGTAAATCGCTTCTCGGGTGTTTTCTTCAGCCCATACGGCAGCTAAACCCGATGCGCCAAATTCGGTGGTCTGGCTGCCGAGATAGCGTTTGCCGTCAATCTCAGCCACGGACTGCCCCGGTATCAGGCCAATAGCCAGACTTTCGAGATAACCTATAGGTGTTGAGCCTCGCATCTCTGCATCTGCAGAGAGCACTCCCAGCTTCGAGATAAAGTTCGATTCGTCGTTTTGTGAGGTACCGGTGTGAGAATCACTAGACCCAATAAAGCCAAGGGTAAAAGGATTCGTGATGCCCTGGGCTTCAAGTGCTAAGCCGTTCTTTAACGCTTGTCGGACGTAACTGCCCTCGGGCTTACTAAACACTGGGCGGCCCATACCAACCCCTCTTGTGGTCACCAATTCAAAATCCGCCCATTCATCCCGGGTGGACAATGTCGGGTGCGTTTCAGAGGTGCCTTTTATCTGCGTGATTTCAACCAGCGGCTCATTGCGGATACGCTGCACGGCGTATTCATCATCGAAAGGATCACCAGCCCAGTCCTCCAATTTGAACATATGGCCATTAGACTTATTAGAATTGTGAGGAATCGCCAAAGACTCGATACCGACTGCTCTTAGTCGATCCATCCAATCCCAAAGGTCCTCGACGTTGAGCGAATGCATGCGAGAAAACGGCACTGCTGGCACGCGATCGCTACTTTCGAAAATGATATTGCGATGCAGACTGCCATTATCATCAGCGGTCGCTGAGTATTCGTACGCAACGAAAGTCGTAAAATTTCCAGGGTCATTATGTTTATCCGCCGCGTCGATGGAGTCGGCCCAGGCGCTGCGAGTAATCGCTAAAGGCGCTTCAGGGTCTAACGAACCATCGGCAATCGCTGCAGCGATTTTGCGCGCGACCCCGAAACTTCGCATCCGGTCTAACGTGCTCCAACGATCCATGTTGTCTGGCGCATTTAAGTTATGCAAAACACTAGCAAAAGGGTATTTCGACAGATCACTGCTGGTGTCGGCCAACACTGGCGAAATGCCCATAAAAAAACCATGGTCGGTGACGCCGTAAAAATCGAGCGGCTCACGAAGCTGCAGGTCAAAGCCCGCCGGGTGCTTAATCGCCTCGCCCTTGGCAAAGCGATAGGCATCATCGGGAGACGCTAAGGTGCCAAAAGCATAGGCATCGAAGGAATACCTTGTATGTACATGCAAGTCACCAAAATAGGCATTACGCTCTGGATTGCGGTGTGTGGGGTTAGATGACTTACGATCGTCCGCACGGTCACTGTTCGTTCTCCGATCTATGATTGTATGCTCGGTCTCAAAAAGCCCCTGCCTAATTGCCGCACGTTGCGCCTCAGACGGCTCACTACCACCACCGCATCCGGTCAGTGTCAGCGCAACTAA
>Ga0181601_10003877_pt1 | contig 12579 bp, 25 predicted proteins | sample 041ome_8_FD_133020 | JGI IMG/M metagenome (GOLD analysis project Ga0181601, IMG submission 133020) | Coastal salt marsh microbial communities from the Groves Creek Marsh, Skidaway Island, Georgia - 041407BS metaG (megahit assembly) | ecosystem: Environmental > Aquatic > Marine > Intertidal zone...
AAGAAGCGTTCCCTGCTCTTTCACCTGATCAACGGGAACTGCTGATCTCTGGCACTCATCCCGAGTGTTGGAACAACCTGTTCGGGGAGGACAACTGACATGACATACAACCACGCATTCACGGTGGCGTTCGCCGTACCTTCCTCAGAATACGAGGACTGTGGCGACTCACTCGCCAACGAGAAAGACAAAATCATCAGCGCTTTGGAGCGTCGTATCCAGATGCTCAAAGACAACGACCAAGAGTTCATGGAAGCCGTAGAAGGTTTCGACACCTACGAGGAGGACAACTGACATGAGCAAAATCAAATACCCACGAACGGCAACGCTCCCGAATGTATGGGTTGCCCAACGCCCCGTTCCACGGGTGATTACCGCCAAGAACAACCCGCTGGTGGAGCAGTGGATGAAGGACAAGTGGTCAAGAGAGGAGAACAACTGACATGAGCGATAACCGCAATTACATCGTCGTGCATTGGCACACCACTGTGACAACGGAGGTGATCCACATCAATCCTCACACCAGCCTCGATGCGGAGGCTGCGTTCGAACTAGGTCTCTACGACACAGTGGAGATTTTGAGCGAAGAGACTCAGGACTCTGGCGTGGCTGACGTTTTTGAGGCTACGACCAAGGAGTTCACATCGATTCATTGGGTGCCAAAGGGCAACTGATGCCTGTACGCAAACAACGCAACAGCGACAACAAAGACTGGCCAATGATCGTCGAAGAAGTCGATCAAGCCTTGTACGACATGCGTGAGGGCACTGCGACGCTCGAACAAGTCAGCGATGCGCTGCTTGCTCTCGCTGAGCACAACCACATTGCTGGCACCTACATCTATGGGCGCTGACATACCTTTCAACCCTGACCTAGAATCCAAACAATTACAAGATGTCCCACTTCGGTGGGCGACCACAAAAAACACAACAACAAAGGAGGCACGCAAGTGTCAACAACATTCACACCACAAGTCAACATCAACGTGATCCCACGGGGTCGCAACGAGTACCGCAAGAAGATTGGCTCTGGACAGCGGGAGCGGTTCATGCGCTCCCACATTGTGCCAATGTTCCGCAGCGGTGTCGTACAGCACGGCTACGCCATCGAAATCCGAGACCAAGTCAAGTTGTCATGGGAACGCATCGAGCCACGCTTCCCGCAGTTCAACTTCGCCTACGGAGATGACATGTCTGTGCTTGTCAACGGCAAGTGGCAAAACCGCTGCAGCGTCTACATCACTTCGGCGTACTGATCCCTATCCACCCACAACAAACAACCAAACCAAACCAAACCAAACAAGGAGCAATACAACCATGAGTCACGAACTCGAACAAGTAATCATCAACGGCGAGACCGTCACCAACTTCGCTTTCAGCGGTGTGCGTACGGACATCTGGCATCGACTCGGACAGCAGTTCGACGACGCCGATCGTCTCATGACAGCCGAGGAAGCGATGGCACGAGCCAACATGGATCGCACCGTCACCACGGTGCCTGTCGCAATCCCAACCAACGAATGGGGCGAGCCACTCGTCCCTGCCGAGGGTCTCGACATGCCACACTTCGTTGTGCTCGACGGCAAGCCGATCATCACACCTAGCGGTGACCTCGGCCAGATTCCCACCAAAATTGTTGGTGTCACAGGCAAGCAAGGTTCGATCGGTCACGCCGACCTGTCGATCCTTGACCGTTTCCTGTACGCCGAAGAAGCACTCAAGGCTTCACGAGGTGAGGCAGTATGGTCAACCGCTGGGCTGTTGCGTGACGGTCGACAGGGCTTCGCCACGATGGAGGCACCACCCACCATCATCGACCCCAACGGCGTCAAGGACATCATCCGCAAATACCTGACAGTGACATGGGCGTTCGACGGCTCCCGTGGCACCGAGTTAGGTGTCAGCGATGTCCGTGTCCTTTGCGCCAACACCCAGCGGATGCATGACTTGTGCAAGCAGGCCATCATCAAAGTCAAGACAACATCAAAAGCAGAGAATCGTCTGCGTCTTGCGGCTGAGCACTGGGCAATGGCTCAAGACTCTTCAGCCGAACTCAAGATCAAGGCGGAACGCATGCTTGCCATCCCTGACGGCAAGAAGATGTTGCGTCGCATCTGCGACGAGGTGTTGGGCTACAAGCAGGATGTGGACGCATCGAAGCGTTCCAACTCGATCGCTGAACGCAAGCGTGACGAGTTGTACACCCTGTACCACGGTGCAACCAACCTTGAAGCAGTTGGCGACAACGCTTGGGCGGCATACAACACCGTCACCGAGTACCTCGACTGGTTTGCAGATGTCAAGGGTGAGGACAAGACGCTCTCGCACTTGCGTCGCCAGTTCGACGGCACTGACAACAACATCAAGCAACAGGTTGCTGACTTCATCCTGCAAGACGCCTGATCCCGTATTCATCAACCCTGTCCTTGTGTCAGCACTTTCGGGTGCTGGCACAAGGGACACAACACCCTTCACAAAGGAGCATTCATATGCAATTCAACTACTACACGCACAATGACATGGAGCGTGAGACGTACAGCGCAGCCCACGGCTTCATCCCGACAGCCACAGAAAACGAACTGCAGTACCTCAACTCGACAGCGACAACGCTGTTCATTGTCACCACATACGCAGACAGCCGAGACCACATGGTCGTCGTCGGCAATCTGCCTGACGACAAGCGACAGCACTTGCTGCACGCAGTGTCGAACACTGAGGACGCTTTCACCAGCGTCATCATGTACATGGACGGCAAGGGGTACTTGATCAACGACCGCAAAACTGCGCTCGAATGGCTCGGCCTCGCTGCCCGCTCCCCGGCGCGCATCGTCGATTCCGACCTGAACGAGTACATCGATGCACACGAATTGACGGTGACGTCATGACAGACCCACTCACAGCGACCTTGTCGTTCGACCTCAAACAACTGCGCATCCTTGCCAAGTCGATCTCACGATCACTTGACGCTGAAGCGAAGAAACTCGAGCGACTTAAACCCAACACACCTGTGCATACAGATGTGTCAGCGGACTACGGAACGCTCGACACCGTCGATGCAGAGGTGCGTGACGCAATGCGTGACATCGTCGCACGAGGCATGTTGTGATGGGCTGGTTTGCGACGCTGTGGCTTGCCATCGTGATGTTCTTCTTCCCCTCCGCTACGGCGGAGGGGGAGGGGTGCGAACACTACGTCCATCTGTTCCAAGCATACGACCTGCCTGTCGAGCACGGCATGTACATCTGCTGGCGTGAATCCAGAGGGTTCCCTGATGCAGTGAACAACGCCGACCCGAACGGTGGTTCGTTCGGCCTGATGCAGATCAACGCCATCCACATACGAGACGTAGACGCACGCCCACATCTGTGGCCGAACGTCGCAGGATGTTTCGTCGAGGACACGGACGACCTGCTGATCGGCTGGAAGAACATCTGCTTCGCCTCCCAACTGTACGCATATGCGGGATGGGAGCCGTGGGGTGGCTAAAGCAAAACAACCAGTAGCAACGTGGGAATGCCCAACATGCAAACAACGCATCGGCGTGTACGTCGAACTGCGTGAACCACCAATCTGTTCCCGCCACACAGGCGGTGGCAAAAAGATGGTTCACATCAAGTAGGGGTTGACGCCATGCTCCGCCGTGAACTACGGTCGGGGCATGGCATCCCCTGACATATCTCTTTCCAAAGCGGTCGGGCCTTCACTCGACCGTTTTGCGCGTCTCAGCCCGCTTGACCAGATTGTGACAGCAGCAAAGGTAAACGAAGTGCTGCTTGACGCACAAAGCCGTGTCGCAGGCATCAGGCGAGGCGCAATCAGAACCATGCGCTCAAATGGCTACACCCTGAACGAAATCGCACAACAAACAGGGATGACACCACAACGCGTACACCAACTAGAAATCGGTCACGACCGTCGTGACAAATTCAAATAGACAAGACCAGCCTTGACCGTTTCGGCGTTACAGGATCCCGCTTATAGTCCGACTCCCCGTCGTTTCTATAGCGACCTGTTTTCCGTCACGGAAAATTACAAGGGCTGGCTTGATGATCCAAAACAAAGGAGGGCATCATGCCAACACTAAACAGAACCGTCGTTGACGGTTACCTCGACTGGGCGACACATCGTGCGCGTCTAGCCGAGTCCACCATTGAGCAGTACACGGGGGTTTTATCCAAGTACCTTGACTGGCTTGGTGACCGTGACATCTCTGATGTCATGTTCACTGACGTTGAGGACTTTGGAGGTAGGGACAGGGGTTATTCTGCCGCTGCTGCCACAGTCAAGAAGGACATCATTATTGTTCGCCAGTTGCACACTTGGGCTGCTGAGCGCGACTACCCAATCCGCCGTGTCGACACTGCTACGTCACCCAAGGTCAATCAGCGGTCGCCTAAGCCGATTGATGACGATGTGTGGATGCGTATCTGGAACTGTGATCTGGATTATGACGACCGCATGTGGCTCGGCATCGGGTACTTCTTCGGGTTGCGCCGCATCGAGATCGTGACGATCAGACCTGATCAGGTTGATTTGGATCGTGGCGAGATGCGGTTCAAACGCAAAGGTGGTTCGACTCAGCCGATCGAGTATCGTGCGATGCTGGAGATAGTTGCGGAGGAACTACCACATCTCTGTCCAGAGCCGGACAAGTTCTTGGCCGACTTCGCAGAGTTGGTCAGGTTCCGTCACGACGACGAGTTTTTGTATCCAGATGCCCGTGGCGTCGTGTCGTCTGACTGTGCTCGTTTGAACAAGCGCATCATTCGCTATGTGTGCCCTCGTGCGGGCGTGTCGCCTGACGACATCACGCCGCACCGTTTGCGTCACTCGTGTGCGACGAACATGTTCCGTGCAGGTATCGAGCCTGCGTTCATTATGGACGCTTTAAGCCATTCAGATATTTCCACTACTATGAAATACATGAAGACATCGGGACAGTTGTCCCGCTGGAGAGGAAGACATGAGGGAATCAAAACTTCTTGACGACGACAAAGAACAGGCGGTCATCGAGGCGTATCAGCGTGGCGACAAACTGCGAGACATTTGCGACACGCTCGGCGTGCCTCGCTCAACGGTGTACTACATCTTGGAGAAGCACGGGGTGTCGGCTTCACGCGTACAGCGTGGCCGACGGCTCGGTGGCGGTGACCAAGAACTCGCACAGTTGTATGACCTGATCGACGCCCAGCAGAAGGTGATCGAGCAGTTGCGTGGCGAGGTTGCTCGCCTAACAACCAAATCACCTAATTGACACAGGTGTGACAAGGAGCGATACGCTCCGCTTTAGATAAAGGGCGGCTCAACATGAGCGCCGCCCGACGGATAAACGCCGAACGGGGAACCCCAAAGGTTCCCCGTTCTTTACTGCTAACACATTGTTAAACGGGAGACGGTTTCAATGGTGACCTTGAATCCAATTGCACTGTACACAAATCTAAACAACCCACGGAGGGGATAATGGCAACAGAAGGCACAATCAATCACCAAGGCGCATTCGGCCACGAGTCAAACGATGCAGTGGAACTACGTCCACCTTGCGGTGTGCCAGCACACAAGGCCGACTGCCTTTGCGACGTACACATCGTTTCCCCCGTTGAGATCGACAACAACATCGACCCGGAACGCTTCTGGGGAATGCGTGCCGCTTTGAACGGGGGGCACAGTTACGAAACGGATGAAGACATCGTGAACTTGCTGGAGGCGTTGGCGTTAGCCAAAGACGCCGCCGCAAACATGGCTTCGTTTGATCGGTATGACGACAGAGGCGTTCTTCGAGCGTCGATGGAACTCAGAGATCAACTGTTGGTCTTCATTGGCGATGGCAACTCGATCGTTGACGCCCCCCGCACGTTCCGCACATCGTGGGGCAACTGTCTTGCCGCAATCACCAAGGGTGTTGCTTCGACCATGTGGGCGTGGCCTGAACGGTTCTGGGCGCAGATCGAGGACTACATCTTCAGCCACGACGAGTGGTGCGGGTACAGGGCGCTCATGCGTGAATTCAACATTGAGCGTGGCCCAGCGCAAGCACTTGAGCGGCTGTACAAGGACGCAGTGAAAAACGAGAGCGCCCCTGCACTCTCTTACGCAAGAGAGTTGTACTTGAAGTCCCCGAGGGCGAAGACCCCGTGGATGAAAAAGAAACTCGCACAGCGAGGCTTCACCCTGACTGAAGACCAGTTGACGCAGTTGCGTGCTCGACTACGAGAGTCGGGTCTCGTGCCAGACAGAAACATCACCGTTGCAGAGTGGAGACAGCAACAACGCTGACAGACGTTTCACATCAATGTCAGACTTGATATGTCCCTCACCCCGTCCCTTCCCCGGGGTGGGGGATTCCGCAAGGGGGCATTATGGAAATCGGACACAGGCACGACGAACAAGATTTTGATCTTTGGATCTCCTACGGGATGGAGCAAGGATACTGCGGGCCAATAATCTGCCCAGACCACGACGGCATTCCTCTCACAGTGATCGAGGAGGAAGAAGCCGAAGAACACGGCGAAGTGTGCGTCCCCGTCATTCGCATCTATCAGGACAAGCCCACCGCAAAAGCAATCTCAGCAAACCACGGCCCCACCGTGTGGCGTGACACAAGGAACCACAAATGATCATCGACAACGAAACGAACAGCATCTGGTTCCGCCAGTCATGGCTCGACACAGCGTTCCGCTGCCCTGAGCGTGGCAGGCAAGCAATCGTGAAGCCAGAGTGGGACGAAATGACATCCGATTCTGCGCTGATCGGCACCGCCGTCCACCACGGCATCGAACAATTCCTTCACGGCAACATCGCCTCTCCCAAAGGGATCGCAGGCGAAGCCGAAACATTCCTCGACACGTTCACTGATGAAATCAAGTGGACGAAGTACGAAACCCAAAGCGACCTGAAACGCCAAGCAGATGTTTGTGCGCAGGGCTGGGTCAATGACATCCTCCCCAATCTTCCAAACCTCGACGACGCACGACCCGAGGTCACCTTCAAAATTCCACTGTGGTCACAGCACGGCTACACAATTGGCATCACAGGCACCATCGACCTAGTTGCTGACGGGCAACTGTGGGACTGGAAAACATCTGCCCGTGCCTACAACGCGCGAGACAAACAGAAGCATGCGATCCAGCCCACCATCTACGCGATGGCTGCTCTCAACTCTGACCTTGTGTCAGCAAATTCGTTCCCGATGGATTTCACCTACGGGATCATGATCCGAGGCTCCAAGCCGAAGGGTCAGATCCTGAAAGTCACCCGACACATCGGGCATGCAGATTTTGCCACGAAACGAATGATGCAACTCGTTGATCTGTTCCAGTTCTACGGCCTCGACAAAACGTGGCCGATGAACGACGACCACTTTCTTTGCTCTGCGACTTGGTGCCCTTGGTACTCGATCTGTCGTGGCGCACACATCTCGATCGCTGACGACAGAGTCAGCGAATGAAACCCAAAAGGGGAACAATGGATAAGACAAGTATCAGTATTCTCACTCAGGTTGCATTCAAGGGTGCGATCGAAGTGTGCAAGGGCAACATCGGGAACGACGCAGGCAACCTTGCCTTCATCGAAACCCTCCACTTCCTGACTGACTGCCTGATGGCGGAAGTGTCGGAACGCACAGGCGAGTCCGCTACTCGACCAGCGCCAGCGTCATCGCCAGCACCTCAAGCGCAGGTTGCTGTTCAGGAAGTGTTCGGCCAAGTCGAGCAGGTGAACACCGCCGTGGAGATCATCCCGACAAAGGACGGCGCACCATTCGGAGACATGCCTGCGTGGCTGATCTCAGCCGCACAGGCAAAAGGCGTCACGAAGGTGTTCGACAACCGCAACCGTCTCGCACAAAGCCCCAAGTCCCCTTGGTTCAAGGCTCCAGCAGATCAGGGCGAGCACGCCTTCTGGCCCCCGAAGGGGCGCTAAGTCCTGATGGAACCCTTGTCCTTGCAGGACGCTGAGGCGGCGTGGACGACTTTCGAGTCGTCCACGCCAACATCAGCGGACACACCACCAAAGTCATACGAGCATTACCGCCCGCTCACAGACGCTGCTACAGCGTTCGTTAAAGAGGCGCAGGATTCGCACCGCATCTTTACAGGGATGCAGGTGCTCGACGATCAGATGCGGGGAATTGGGAAAGGGCACTTGTGTCTGATCGTGGGGTACTCGCATTCAGGCAAAACACAGGTACTTCTTTCATGGCTCCGTCACAACCGTGACAAAAGGATCGCCATGTTCATTCCCGACGAACCAGCCCCCTTGGTTCTGACGAAACTCACTGCTGTCACACACAAGGTGTCAGCACGAGAACTAGAAGCCCGTGTTGCGAGCAACGACCGCGAAGCGATCGACATGCTCCGACGCACAGCAACTGAAGAGTTCCCCAACCTCGCAGTGTTCGACAAGCCGCTCACACCATCCGTGTTAGAGCGTGGCTACAACGAAGTGTCAGAAGTCTGGGGTGCTGAACCCGACCTCGTCATCGTCGACTACGTCGACCTTGTGCAAGCAGGAGAAACAGCACAATCCAAGTTTGACCTCATCAAAGGATTCGGCTCTCGGCACGAAGTGCCGATGATCGCCATCCACCAAACCTCACGCTCATCTGGCGCAGAAGGGAAACGTCTCACCATCTCCTCAGGTAACTACGGCGGCGAACAGCACGCCACATTCCTGCTCGGAGTCCGACGCAAACGCTCAGCACTGATGGCAGAGATCGACCTGCAACGAGAGAAAGCAGAACGAGGCTCAGAAGCCGCATACGACAGGATCGCTGAACTCGAACACGACGCCCACATCCACCAGTACACGATGACCGTGTCACTGCTGAAGAACAAACGCCCGGGTGGCGGCCTCGTCGACGAGTTCGATCTGGAGATCGACCAAGATACGGGCGCACTGTCCGAACTGAGGCAGGGCGAACTCCCATCCCAACATCTGTACAACGTCGAGCACGAACGCAACCTGCGCCGAGATATGGCGGCACCGTCGTGGCAACAGCCACAGGTGTACGAAGGCGAATTCTGATGGCAGAAGCATTCGGACTCAACGTCAGCGACCTCCCAGAAGGATCAATGCCACTCGAAGTTGTGGGAGCAGTCAAAGTGCTCAACGAAGACGGCCACCCAGAACTCTGGGGATTCCAAACCAAATCCGTGACCTTCTGGGAAGCAGTCGGGATGCTCTCCATCACACTTGAACAGTTCCAAAGCGGACTCATCTCCATCAACTTCGTTGATGAATCAACCCTCATGTTCACAGACGAAGAAGAGGACGACTACGAAGATGAATGACGTAGTTGACCGCTACATCACCCTGTTCAGAGGCAGAGGCGACTGCTACGGCTCATGGTCAGGCGGCTGCATCAAAGAACCACTCACCCGACGACAGTTCGAACAGCACCTAACCAGCGGCCCATTCATCGGCGTCTACCCGCTCGTGTCCGACCGCGTCTCATGGGGATGCATCGACATCGACGGAAAAGACTTCGGCCACAACTGGCCAGAGATGTGGACACTCGCCCGCAACCTCACCACCATCCTCAAAGTCAAAGACGTACACGCCCACACAGAACGCACAGCCAACGGCTACCACCTGTGGGTCTTCCCCGACACCCCCCTTGTGCCAGCAGCCCACATGCGACGGGCACTCATGGCTGCATGCAAAGCAATCGGATACGACCCCAAAGAAGTAAACCCGAAACAAGAGAAGGCAGTCGGCGTAGGCAACTACGTCCGACTCCCCTACTACGGGGCAATCTCATGCGGCACCCCAGAGAACCGCTACTTCGTTGACGCCGACGGACTCGCACTCGACCTGATCGAGTCGCTCGCAGTCCTCGAACACGGCAAAACCTCACCCGAAGCATTGAGCGCACTAGCCGAACTTTGGCAACCGCCACAAGTCACACGCACCGTCAACTCCAACAACACCTACGCAGACACGGAACTGCTCAACGGCCTCGAGTTCAAATGTTGGCGAGACGGCCCAGCCGAAGGGTTCGATCGATCAGGAACATTAGTGCGCCTTGCACGACTCCTGCTCCAACGAGGGTTCACACCAGATCAAGTGTTCCCATTTCTGAAATCTGCGGACGAACGATGGGGGAAGTTCTACATGCGAGATGACTGCGATGAGCAACTCATCGCAATCATCGAGCGGATGGCGAGCAAAGTAAATGCCTGAACTCAAATTCAGATTCGACCTACAACCGTTCCCCAAAGAACGGCCACGAGCAACAAAACAAGGACGCATGTACACGCCACGCAAAACCGTGGCATACGAGAAACAACTACGAGACATGTTCCTCGAAATGTTCCCCGAGCACACACCGCTCGACCAGCCGCTCGAAGTCAAGGTTGACATTGCGACAGATCACATTTCCATAGAGATCGACATCGCACCACACAAACCCAGAGGGATGCGAGGCGACCTCGACAACTACGTCAAAGCAGCCCTCGACGCCCTGAACGGCGTCGCATGGGAAGACGACAGACAGATCGTTGCCGTCACAGCCCGAAAGGTTGGCGAGTGAAAGACTTCAACAAACAGTCGTTCGACAACCGTTACGCCTACCTAGGTGACACTGCGGAAGCAGCGTTCGACCGTGTCCACCCGAAGCACCACAAGTTGGGACTCAACCGCCCCAAATTCGGGCTACGAGGCGTCGACGCAAACATCCGTTACACGCCAGACAGGCTCCTCCCCTCAGCGTTCGTGGAAGTCATGGCCATCGGCCACGACAACACACTGAAACTCAAACACGAAAAACTCGAAGCCCTCAAAGCATGGCAACGACTTGCTGACACAGACCTGTTCGTCTACCACAAGCCACGCAACGTGTACTGGCAGGCACCCGTGCGGGCATGGTCACGAAAGTTCACATCGCACGGAGTCGACAACATATTCGACGACGGCAAAACATTCATCGCACTCACAACGGACAACTTCCCAAGCGAACCATACGAGGTTCCTGATGCCGAATCGTGAGTTCCCCACACACATCAGTGAATGGTCAAGAGCCAGACCCGCAGACCCCCTCGACGCCGAAACATGGCCAGAAGCAACCGTGCGTGAAACGACCTTCACACGCCGTCCAGAAACGCTCATACAAGCACTTATGGAGTCAACGCCGATCGACCCAATCGAAACGTCAGTCGAAGAATCGCAACTACTGAGAGAAATCGTTGCAGACGCAATCGACAAACTCGACGAACGTCTCCGCTACATCCTCGATGCAACCAACAGTGAACGAGTGTCAATCCGTCCGTTAGCGGAACGAATGTCGCTATCCAAATCGCAAGTGCATCGGCTCAAAGACCAAGCACTCGAACAAGTCAGGTTGCACCTGATCGGACACCCAATCATCAGAAGGAGACTGGACTTGCCAGCAGAAAACTGGAACCAAGCAGCACGAGACGTTGTCGACATGCTCTGCCCCAAAGGAGCAGCAAGCGACGACGAACTATTCGCACGAATACTCATAGCAATCGACGACATGCGGACACGCTTCCACGCAAACAAATTAGAACCAGAAGTGTTCTCTGACCCCGCATTCAAACTCGGACGAGCCGCTGCAGGCTGGCTCGACAACCACGGCATTTGGAGCGTCGACGACATGTCAGCACTCCTGTGCCGCAAACAACGCGACTACGGGCATGGCAACATCAACTCATTCGGAGCGCCCGGAGTCGTAGTGCGGCTGTCAGACAAAGTCGAACGACTTAAAAACCTGCACTCACGACAGTTAGAGCCGTCTAACGAATCGATGATTGACACCTACGACGACATTGTCGGCTACTGCACAATCCTGCTGATGCTTGCCAACAACACATTCACATTGGAGTTGTCTTATGACTGAACAAAACCCTGACATCAAAGAACTGAACGCAATCGTTCTCGGCATCCTCGACGGGCTTGCCACCATCTTGTCGCCACAGATCATGAAGATCATCAACGACCGTTACGAGCGCACATTAAACCCAGACCACCAGCCCGAAAATGAGTGACCCAGACCTAACTGAACTAAAAGAAGCACTGCGTGCGCTGCGCAAAGAAACCCGACGCAGAGGAATGCCGCTCTCCATGATCGGCAAAATCAAAGTTGTGGAAGCAATCGTTGAAGAGGTGAAAAAGAAACGTGGCTGACTGCGGCAAGGACTCTGGATGTAAAAACTGCGGCAAGACCCTCAAGGGTCGTCGCCGTGTCTACTGCACCAACCAATGTCGATACGACTACTACGCCAACCACAAATGGTCATCTGCTAGAGAGCGGGCACGCAACCGTGTCCGCTTCTACAGATGCGAACACTGCTTCGAGTTCTTCGACAAAGTCGAAGTCAACCACATCGTGCCAGTCAGAGGGAAACGCAACGAGTGGGGATGTCACCATCACCAAACGAACCTCGAAGTGTTATGCCACGACTGCCATGTTGCGGACACACGCCGACAACGCAAAGAGGGCTACTTCGACTGAGGCTCACCCTCACAGCAAGTCCCCTTGTGGCCGCACTCAGGGCAACGCCACCTGCACTGCACAGGCGGATACTCGCACCCGCACAGATCACACTCAACCACTGGTCACCTC
>Ga0181601_10003880_pt1 | contig 12568 bp, 9 predicted proteins | sample 041ome_8_FD_133020 | JGI IMG/M metagenome (GOLD analysis project Ga0181601, IMG submission 133020) | Coastal salt marsh microbial communities from the Groves Creek Marsh, Skidaway Island, Georgia - 041407BS metaG (megahit assembly) | ecosystem: Environmental > Aquatic > Marine > Intertidal zone...
ACCCATTCGCGACGCCACCGAGCCTTCAACGTCGGCTTCAAAGGCTCACCATTTCGCCTCGGCGTCGTCTAGCCTCAACTGGTGCGACGCGTACATGTCTCTAGACACCATCGCTCCGTGAACGCGCGCGCAGAGAACCACGCACGCAACGAACCATACACGAAATGTAACGCATTTGTCACCAGCATTCATCGAAACCCACAACCGACCAAAAAATGTAACGCATTCGTCAACGCGCGCGCGCGCGCGGACGACCGCAACCCATTCGTCATCGATCGTCATCGAAATCCCGCCACTTCGCGGCGCGCGCGCGTGCACGAAACGTGACGTAACGAAACGCGACGCGACGAAACGCGCGTTTCCGTCGGTGACGTCGCGCTCGGGCGTCTTCACCGCCCCGCGCGACGCGCACCGACCGACCAACCATGGCGACGCGCGTGGGTCTGTTTGAAGACGGCGTCTCTTCGTCGTCTTCGTCCGACGACGGCGACGACGGCGACGACGACACCCCACTCGGGATCGCGACGCGACGGGAACGACGAGGGCGCGGGCGACGATCGAGCGGGGGCAAGGGGCGGGGGGCGACGAAACCGGCGACGAAACCCGGTGATGATGATGATGACGACGACGACGCTGATTTGGATTTGATGGATGCGGATGAAACGGAACGAAACTTTTATTACGACGACGACGACGACGACGAGAGGAACGCGGCGACGACTCGGGCGCTGAGAGACCACGAAAACGCCATGGCGACGCTGAACGACGCGACGAGGGCGGACGGGAAAGGTGCGGGGGACGCGTTCGGGACGTACTTACAAAGAGAAGAAGAAACGGAGGACGCGGAGGACAAAGGCGAGACGCGCGGGACGGAACCGCTGGACGGATACGGACGAAGGCCGAATCCGCCGTGTGCGAACGCGATGATGATCGCGCGACGCGCGGTGGACGCGCGGGGTGCGACCACGGCGAGGGCGACGGGGAAACCGATCGGGACCCGGGCGCCGAGGGACGCGCGGGGGACTTCGAGCGGGACGGACGCGTACGGCGCGCGCGCGGGTTCGAGAGGCGCGGGACACGCCCCGGGAGGGATCGTCGGTGTCCCGAACGCGGTGGATGGTGGGAAGGTTTCTGTGAGTGTCGTGCGGACGGCGTCGAGGTTTGATTCGCTTCGTGGGGCGTTGGAGGTGGCGTTGGGACAGTCGACTCGGGCGGAGGATGGCGGCGGTTTGAAACAAGCCGGGTCGCGGGGAGGGACGAGCGACGGAGCGCCGCCGTTCGGTATCGCGGAGATGTGTTTGAGACATCTCGAGGCGGTTGTCGGGGCGTTGGAAGGGATGGCGGAGGGCGACGGGAACGCGTTCCGGGATCGCGCGGCGGCTGAGGTGAGCGCGTGGGCGTTGCTCAGCGAACTCTTTGCCGAGGACAAATTCGGAGCGTCTCGCGGTACGGCGGCGGATACGCATCGTCGACGCGCGGGCGTTAGCGCGTGGCTTCGCGAACAAGTGGCGCGGACGCCCGTGGACGCGCGCGATCTCGTCGGTCGTCGCGCCGCGTTGACCCACATTGCGAGCGGGCGGACGGTGAGCGCGACGCGAGCCGCGGCGGCGCACGGCGATCCGCGTTTGGCTACGTGCGTCGCGCAAATCGGATCGGGACAAAACGTCGCCTTTTACGCCAAGCAACAACTCAACCGCTGGCGCTCGGCGTCCGTGGGTAAGTACGTTGACGCCAAGAGCGAAGAGGCGTTCAAGCTTCTCGCCGGAGAGGTGGAGAGAGACGAAAAAGACGGCGACGGGATGAATTGGTACCAAAACTTTGGTTTGCATTTGTGGCTCTCCGCCGGACCGACGACGCCGCTGAAAAATGTCGTCAAGTCCTACCTCGAAGCCGTGTCGAAGCGTCGCGCGGCGAACCCGTCCCCACCTGTGGCGTCGCAGGCGACGCTCGAGGCTAATCAGGCGACGCATCTTCGCGATGTCGCGTTTAATATCCTCGCCCTCGCGGCGACGACTGAGGAGGGCGCGAGTCCCACGGCGGAGGAAACGCGCGTCGCGTTTCATCCGTTGACGTACTCTGACGACGTCTTAAACGCGTCGCTCGGCTGGCACATGTTCACCGCGCTTAACGCCATCGGTGTTCTCGCCGGGGAGGGCATAGATGCGCTCGCGGATGAAATAACCGTCGCGTTTGTGACGCAACTCTCGGGCACTCCAGACGTGGGCGAGCGATGCGTCTGGGCCGTCTTTGTCTCGCAACACTTGAGAGACCCGGTTCGACGAGCCAAGATGACGGGACACATACTGCGCGAACGCTACGTCGAGTGGAGCGATGATGAGGATAAGATGGCGTTTTTCCGACAAGCGTGCGCGGTATCGCAGGAAATGCTCGATGACGCCAAGGCGTTGTGGGCTACGTACTCGACGCCTCGCGCGTGAAGGAAAATGTAATGTTGATGAAATGAAATCATACCAACTCTCATGTACTTGTTCGTGTTACAGCTCGCGAGGTAGGTTTCGGAGGTTATATATAGTTATGTCTAAGCGATGAAATCGAGCACGGCGAGCTTGTTGTTTGAAAAGCACGCCGCCACCTTGCTCCCATCCTTGTTCCAGCAAACTTCGAAAATACCGCCCTCGCCTTGGTACGTCTTCAACAGAGTGCCCGTCTTGACATCCCAAATGTGAAGGTGTTTGTCAAAAGACCCGCTCGCGAGGTACTTACCGTCGGGGCTAAATGCGACGGAGTACACCGGGTCGGTGTGCGCTTCGAGCGTGTGAAGACACTTGCCCGAGTCGACGTCCCACAGCTTGATGGTGGCGTCGTACGAAGCCGTGGCGAGCACGAGTGGCTGGTTTGGGTTCGACGTCCCAGGGCCCGTCGGACTCCACTTGATGGTGTAGATTTCCTTTTCGTGCTCATTCAAGTCGTGCATGACCGTGTCCTTTTTCATGTTCCAAATCTTCGCGGTGAAATCATCCGAGCAAGACGCGAGCAAGTTGCCGCTCGGGTCCCACTTGATGGCGTTCACCTCGTCGGTGTGCCCCTTGAACGTCTTGACTGGCTTCTCATCACCAATCTTACAGACGTAAATGGAGTGATCCATCGACGACGTGGCAAAAGACGTCGCATTTCTCCAGTCGACGTCGAGCGTTGGCGCAGAGTGATGCGCAAACTGCTGCTTCACCGTGCCCGTCTTTACGTCCCAGACAATGGCTGTCTTGTCTACAGAACCGCTGAGAAGAAGGTCACCCTCCTTGCTCCACTTCAAGGAGAAGATTGGACCCTTGTGCGCCTTCAACGTCTTCACGAGCTTACCGCTCGTGTCCCAGATGCGCGCTTTGCCGTCGTAGGAACCAGTCGCGAGTAAGGTGCCGTCGTTGTTCCAGTCGAGCGTGGTGACATCCTTTTGCTTCCCCGCGCCCAGAGCACCGCCCTCCTTATTCTCTTCACCAGTATCCATAGCGTCCACGGCTTCTTCATCGCCTTCACTCTTGTGTTCAAGCACCTTTGGCTTGGCCAATTTCGCTTGCGTCTCCCGTCCAGACGGTCCAGCCGGCACCGTCCAAACGCGCGCCGTACTGTCTCCGCTACCGCTCGCTAAGATTCCCTTGGCCGGATTCCACGCGCAAATAAACACCTCACCCGTGTGTCCATCCAAAATCGTAACGTCATCACTCTTCACCTCTTTCTCGACTCCGTTTTCAATCTTAACGCCGTTCGTCGCCGCTTTCGCCCGCATCTCCTTCTCTTCCTTTTCGCGTTCCGCTGCGCGTTCCTCTTCGGTCATGTTTCTTCGCTTGGTCACGAGTTCCTTGAGCTCATCCACGCTCGCCGTCAACAAATCCTTCGAGCTCAACACGCTAAAATCCGCGTCGACATCCGTCCCATCCTGCGTTGCGTGCGCACGCGCGTCTACAGTCAGTCTCCGCGAGCGAAACCCGGGTCGCAATCACTAATTGACGAGTAAATGCAATTCATTTCCCTCGTCGAATGAATGCACGATCGACCGAGCGACGCGACCGAACCGCCCGCGTTCACCGCGTCGTGGGCGAGCGACGACGGCGCGCGACGCGACGGAACGAAACGAAACAAAAAATAAAAAAATCCATCGCGTGAATGTACGCACGTCGTTGAGGTTCGCCTCGAGCTCGAGGTACTGCAAACCCTTTTGAACAAAGGAAATTAGTGCGCCCGGGGGAATCTCGCGTTCGGGCTTCCCGGGTCGGGCTTCCGTGCCCAGGGCGAAAGCGGCGTGGGTGAACCCGCTCTCGAGGAGGTATCGGTAGACGAGATAATTCATCTCATCGCTCGTGAGCGACATGGCGAGACGTCGAGCGTCGCGTCGTCGTCGGGCGAGGCGTACTGACGTCGTTCGGGCGTCGATCGCGCGCTATACCCCAGGTCTCAAACCCTAGGCGCCGATAGTCGTTATATGGGTAATGTATGTGCGGTGTTTCAGGGTGCTGTTTCATGGGTGTTTTTAGCTTACAGTATTACGCTGGAAAACGACTGACTGTCGCGTCCGGCGTTGACCGCCGCACTGACGGACGCGGGCGACGAGACGACGGGCCGAAACGCCTCCCCGTCGTCGTCGTCGTCGCCTTTGACCTTAGCGGTGCCGCGACCTCCTTCTCCCCGATGGGCGGTTTGCGCAGGCTTCGCGATGCGCACGGCAACTTAACGGACTTTTGGCTCAGCGACAACCGCTCGAAACCGTGGACGTCGACGTCGACATCGACGGACGCCGCGCGCGTCCTCGGCTCGGGGTCTGCGCTCGTGGACGCATCTCGCGCGTCGACTTCCACCGACAGAGGTGGGTCAGATGGTCTCGCGCGCGTGGGCGACGGCGTGAATGACGCGGCCGAGAACGGGCCGCGGTCTTTCGGTGGACACGACGAGATTGACGCGTTTGAGAGCGACGAGGACGCGCACGCGGCGGATGGGACGTCGAACGCGAGTCTGAGACACGCACCGACGGTGTTCGTTGGATATCCGCACGCGTCGTTGCTGTGTCCGTCGTGTAGGGACGTCATGTTGAACCCCGTCGTGGCCAAGGATGGGACGACGTATTGCGAGACGTGCGCGCCGGTGCTTCCAACCGGTGCTTTGGATGGTGAAGACAGCGGAAAAGGCATAGATTTGACGTCAGCAGAGGCGTTAGAAGCTTTGGTGAACATGCCGAACGTCGAGGTGGAGGATGCCATTAAGTCGTTGACGGTGTTGTGTCGACGCGCGCTGACATTGAAGCAAAACGCCACGGGGGCGAGCGAGTGGGTATGGAAACCAGACGGGTGCTCGCAGAGCGGTATTCGATTATCCATGCGGGACGTACACGATAGAGAGTGCATGTTCGTGCGGCGACGATGTTTTTTCCCGTTTCAAACGAACGAAGAGGCGAGGAGGGAAAAGGCCAAGGCGGGTGTCAACTTTTGCGGCAAGTACTTTACAAAGTATGCCTTTGTCAGTCACCTGGCTGAGTGCGATTGGCGATCCATCAAGTGCGACGTGAGAGGGTGCGGAGAACTCTTGCCGTTTTGTAAGATGCAGCAACATACGATGACGTGTCCGAGCGTCATAGTGCGGTGTTCGAATGGGTGCGATTGGGAAGGTAAGCGAAAGGAATTGACGGTGCACAAAGCCGAGTGTCCGCGAGAGTACGTGAAGTGCGGCCTTGTAGCCTTGGATGACGAAGACGCGCAGGGGTGTTTGCACGGATGCGAACGGTCGATGATTGATAGTCACCGCGCAGAGTGTGATTATCGCGTTTGGACCTGCCCAAACTGCGATACGCAGACGAATGCGTACCTCGCGGTGCGACACGGCGATCAATGCGGCGAATCTCGACAAAAGTGTCCCAATTGTCGCAAGCTCATTCGAAGGAAAGTGTTCGACATTCACTTGGATAAGTTTTGCGACGGCGCGAGCAAGCCTTGTGCGTTTGCTTCCTTTGGATGCTTGGAGCATGGAACGGCGCAAGAGCTGATGACGCACGAGCGGCAAGCCGCGCCGAGACATTTGCGGCTTGTCGTCAAGGCGCTCGATTCGGAGCGGAAGAAAGGTGAACGCAAAGTCAAGGTTATCGAGCGCATGGAGAAGGCTCTCGAAAAGTTTGGCGTAGAGTACGAAAATTTGGCGCAAAAGTCCAGCGAGCGCGTACGATTCGTAGAGACCAAGGCGATTGAAGAGGTTGGAAAACTTCGCGCACAAATAGAGAAGAATCAGCTCGCGTACGACGAACACGTTCAGGCGCTCGAAGAGGAAGTTAAAAGACTTCGTGCGGAGAGGGACGCGGCGTCTGATATCGACGCGCACTTGGCGAAACTCGGGGAGGCGCTGACGCCGACCGACGCGCAAAAATTATTCGACGCCGTACGCAAGGAGATTACGGCTTGCTCGGCGCGCTTTTCAAAACTTGAATCGACAGTCGGCGCCTGTGAAGACAAGTGGGACAAGGATATCTCGGCGATGCACACCAGAGATGAAGTCATCGTAGAGGCTTGCCGAAAGGAGGTTGATGAAATATTGTTCGCTCGAAGCGAGAAGGATCCAGACATGTCACGACGCATAGAGTCTCTATCCGCCAACATTCGCGATATGACTCGGGATCTCAACGGTGACATCATGAGCCTGAGCGATAGGCAGAGCGAACTCGAGGACATGTTGAGGCGGGCGAATGAGCGAATGGGCTCGCGAAGAGCTCCAGCGTACGATGCGTCTGCAGATGAGTTCGACGAACAGACGAAATCATCCCCTGCAGAGCCAAAGCCGCGACGCCGATTTAAGCTGATGGAGAAGCAAACAAACTCTGAAGACACTGTTTACCGCCGACGGTTGGGCTCGGCGACGCTCAAAATGCAACGAAACGCGCTGGTCGATTCACCAAATATTGAACAACAACCACCGAGTGAAACGCGCGCCGAAGACGAGACAGTTCAAAGCGAACCGCCCCGACGCCGAAGAACTCGTCGCCCCGACGGTGGCGACGATATACTGCGCATTGGAACAGGAAATTGGTACGCCGAGACGCAGAATGACGGCACTTAGATCGCATAATACTAAGTAGTATGATGTACTCGTAGTAGCTCGCGTTGTAATTGATGTTGTACAACATAGCCATCTGTCCAGACCCGACTGAAACCGTTTCGGATATCAGCCACGGCACTCCTTGTCGCTCGTCCGCCATGTCAGATACGAAAAAGTACGTCATAGGCGTCGATGGCGGCACTGGCGGCATACGCGCCGGTGTCTTTGACCTCTCCGGAAACCCGTGCGCGTTCGCGGACGTCCCGTACGAGACATCTTTCCCGCACCCCGGTTGGGCTGAGCAAAGTCCGCAAAGTTGGCTCGACGGATTATACGCCGCCGTCCGCGCCGCCATGGACATCGCGACCATCGATGCCGCCAGCGTCATCGGTATGAGCGTCGACACAACGTGTTGCTCGGTCTGCGCGCTCGACGACCGCGGTGCGCCGCTCATGCCGTGCGTGTTGTGGATGGATATGCGAGCGGCTAACGAGACGAGCGAGGTCGCGGCGACGAAAAACGCAGCGCTCAAGGTGAATTGCGACGGCGCCGGACCGGTGAGCGCGGAGTGGATGGTTCCAAAATCTTTGTGGATCAAGAAGAACCGACCAGAGGTGTTTCAAAACGCGAAGATGATTTGCGAGTATCAAGACTATATCAACCTCAAGTTGACCGGGCGTTACTGCGGTTCAGCGAACAACGTCGCCGTTCGATGGCATTTCGACGGTAAAGAGCCGCCGACGACGATGTTGGAGGCGCTCGGTCTCGAAGCGTTGTTAGACAAGTGGCCAAAGGATATCCACGACATGGGCTCTGTGGTCGGGCCGCTCGTCGAGGAGGCGGCAAACGCGTGCGGTTTGCCCATCGGTCTTCCCGTCGTTCAAGGCGGCGCGGACGCCTTTGTCGGCATGGTGGGCTTGGGAGTCATCGAGTCTGGACAGCTGGCGCTCATCACGGGATCATCACACTTGCACTTAGGCGTTGCGTCGTCTGAATTCCACGCGCCGGGCATATTCGGGACGTATAAGGATGCGCTCGTGCCGACGGCGCCGTACGTCGTTGAAGGCGGACAGACGAGCACTGGGTCTGTCGTCAAGTGGTTTAAGGATTTATGCGGCGGTGGCGATGATTTTTACGAACGTATGAACTCTGCGGCGGTGAAGTTGCCACCGGGATGCGAAGGGGTTACGGTTTTAGACCATTTCCAAGGGAACAGAACCCCGCATGTAGACGCGCTGAGTCGAGGCGTGATTTCCGGACTCACACTCAAACATTCGCAAGTGCACGTGTACAGGGCGATACTCGAGAGCGTGTGCTGCGGAACTCGACTAATATTTGAAACCATGGCGCGTGGAGGGTACACGCCCAAAGAAGTCGTCGTCGCTGGTGGTGCGACTCGTTCGGAGCTGTGGTTACAAATTCACGCCGACGTCACGGGCATTCCGCACGTTGTGACAGAATGCACCGACGCTCCCGCGCTCGGGTGCGCCATTTTAGCAGCCGTCGGTGCCGGCGCGTTCCCAGACGTCAAGACGGCCGTCGATACAATGGTTAGAAAAGTGCGAGTCGTCAGACCAGATCCTGACGCTCACGCGCTGTACACGAATCACGTGTATCCTGGGTACCTCAGAATGTACCCAGCGCTCAGAGACGTCTGGGGGGCTCAGCGCGCCGTGGCACAGGGCGCGGGCCGCAGGGCAATCGTTTGCCCATCCCTTCTCGCTGCGGACCAAGGCGCGTTGGCGTCCGAGGTCAACCGCATGCTCGATGAAGGTGCCGACTGGTTGCACGTCGACATCATGGATGGTCACTTCGTGCCGAATTTAACAATCGGTCCACCTGTCGTGGCGGACCTCGCGAAGAGAATCGGACCTCGAGACGCATTTTTCGACTGTCACCTCTCCGTGAATAACCCCGCCACGCTGGTCCCTGGACTTGCCGCGGCGGGAGCGTCGAGCGTCACCTTTCACATAGAGGTTGCGAGCGGTGATGAAGCGAGACAACTCTGCCGTTCCATCCGTTCGCACGGCATGCGAGCCGCCATCGCGTGTAAACCTTCAACCTCGTGCGAGGACAGCGGTATCACAGCCCTCATCGAAGAAGGTCTCGTCGACATGGTCCTCTGTCTCTCCGTCGAGCCCGGATTCGGTGGGCAAAAGTTCAATCCAGCTGTGCTCGAGAAGGTTACGCGACTTCGCGCCGCGTTTCCATCGCTTGACATTCAAATGGACGGTGGCGTCAATCCAACTACCGCACCGCTCTGCGCCGCAGCCGGTGCGAACGTTCTTGTCGCCGGATCCGCCGTGTTTGGCGCGAAAGACCCAGCGAGCGTCATCTCAGCGCTCAGACAATCGATAATTGACGCGCACGAACCGTAGCCTGTGTTCTAGTTTGTAAAATAGACAACGCGAGTGTAGTTAGCCCCACTGTGAGACGCGCTCGTCATGTCCAACGGCACCGATTTCGGCGCCGTAGCGCGCGCCAAGCTCGAAGTAGCCTTTGACGACGCCCTCGTCGTCGCGCGCGAGCTCGTGCGCGCTAAAATCGGCGACAAGGATGTCGAAACGCGCGCGCTCATCTTAGTCTGGACCGTAACGTTCTTGTGCGCGTTGTTTGCGCTGAGAGTTTTATCCGGCGTCGGACGCGCGCTCGGTGGATCGTCTTCGTCGACGCGCAAGACGCAAAAGCCCGCCGTGTTGCTCTTCGGACCGAGTGGGAGCGGGAAGACGGTGATGTGGCAGGTGTTGAGTTGGAATGAACACAGATTCCCGACGATAACGAGTCTCGAGCCGAACGAGGAGGGCGCCTGCGTGATCAAAGGGAAAACGTCTAGCGGTAGAGAGCAAACAAAGAGCGGCGTGCGCGTGGTGGATGTGCCGGGATACGGGAAACTTCGACCGGAGGCGTTCGTGCAGCTCAAGCGAGCGACGGCGGTGGTGTTTGTGGTGGACTCGGTGACCTTTGCTGCGGATAGAAAAGAGGTCGCCAAGCTTCTATTCGACGTCCTTTCGCATGAAGACTTCCAGAAGAAGCGTATTCCACTCCTCATCGCGTGCAACAAGGCTGAAAAGCTCACGGCGCATCCACCAGATTTCATTCGCAAGCGTCTCGAACGAGAAATTGACGCCCACCGCTCCGCCAGCGCGGGATCGCTTCCAAGCATCGCCGTCACCGCGACTCAGCGCAAGGTGGCGGCAAAGAATGAAAAGCTTCGAAATCGTCTTCGCACTCTCGGTCAGCGCCCGGGCGAAGTCTTCTCCTTTGAAGCATACTCGGCCGTGTTCAAGACGCCCGTTTTAGTCGGACGCGTCAGCGCGACCAAGAACGATCTCGCCGCCGTTCGGGATTTCATCGTCCAACACGCGCGATGATGAAGACACTTAATCAACATTCAAAGACACGTAGCGTCGACGCGACTCGACGACTCTTGCGATGTCGACATCCGTCGTTCGCAAGTGCTCGCGGCTGCCATGCCAATCCATTCTAGAAACCATACTAAATACTCATAGATGAACTAAAATGTTTCACTGGTGTCCACCACAGGGCCCCCTCTCGTGAGCGCCCGACGTCACGTACACCTCATTCTGTGCACGCCATGTTCGCCACCACGACGACCACGACGCTCTCCGCGCGCACCAGCGCGTTCTCCAACAACACCGTCTCCTCCAAGGTGCGCATGCTTCGCTCGATGACACCGATCGCGGATGTCGAAGCGCGACGAACGACGCGCGACGGCGATGCTCTCTAGAGACGGCGCGCAAGCCCTAGGTTTTCTAGGCTCGACGCCGCCGACGGTCGCGCGGGACGCCCGAGACGCCCCTCGCGCGTGAAATCTCGAAACGCGCGCGCAAACGTACTGACGATTTCGATTTGTCTCTTCACCGCGCGCAGAGGATGACGGTCGCACCGACTGCAGGACGTTCGACGCTCGAAGTCGTGGCGGTACGTGTGACGCGATGCGATGCGTTGACGATTCGCGAAGATGCGACGCGAGTGCGCGTCGGGGCGCAGAGGCGTGATACGCTCGGGCGGGAAATAAATGAGGTCAATTATTTCACGCAGGTTGCGGCGACGAAGCAGAAGCGGCGAAAGAGACCGACCACGCGGACGTCGAGAGCGAAAAGACTGACTTTCATGGGTGTGTGTGTATTTTTACGACCGCGCAGAAGAAAAAGTGGGAAAAGCAAGCGTTGACGAGCCGTGGTCTCCCGGTTCGCATCCCCATGCACGTTAAGACGAACGACAAGGTTATCGTCATCGCCGGTGCCGATAAGGGCAAGGTTACGAACGTCGTTGAGGTGTTCACCAAGACGGGTGAGGTGTTGTGCAAGGACGTCAACGTCAAGACGAAGCACGTCAAGCCGCGCGGAGAGGGTGAGACTGGCCAAATCATCCAGCGTGAGTTCCCGATTCACCACTCCAATGTGATGCACTACAGCGAAGAACAGAAGGTTCGCAGCCGCATCGGTACCAAGGAGCAAGACGGGAAGAAGGTGCGCGTCTTGCGCAAGACGGGCGAAGTTCTTGCCAACTAGGTTGCCAGCCATTCAGCTTAGCGTAGATATGTGTTAATTAAATTTGATTTGATTCGTTCAAACTTGTCTCATCGCGCGCGCGCATACATGGGTTTGGCGTACAGAAAGCTCGCGCATTGTTTCGCAAAACTGGCGTTGTTTTAATAATTTCAACCGAGGTGGAATGCATTTAAGACTTCCCCCCTACTATAGACTACACGATGGAACGAGCGCCGCTCGTACGAAAGAATGTCACCCTCAGAGCTGAGAGCGCGCGCAAAAATTATGCAAGACTAAAACCATGTTTGAGAGAGGCCTCCCAGGTGGCGTCGATCTTCGTGTGATCGATCGCACCCACCTCGTGGTGGTCCCAACCCTCGAGAGCGTGTACCAAAGCCCCCGCGTGGCAGGCGTGCACGTGACCCCGTTCCATGGTCATCTCACAGGAGCGGAAATCCTTGGCGTCTTTTGGCAGCTTGAAAGCCGGGAGGTCGGTGTACACGCAGTCCTTACGACTCTCGGGGATCGGGGGGACGACAAACTGGTGGAAGGTTGCCCCACGCGGCGCCTTCTTCTGGTCGCTTTCGCTGCAGTGCTTGCCGATGACCCAGTCCTTGATGTTCGCCCCGTCGCTCAAACTCTTCGACTGAACGAGCAAGTGCTGATCCTTCTTCGCCACTTCGGCGCGAATCTTCTCGAATCTTTCCTCGCTCGTCGTGTACATGACGACCCGCATACCCCTCTCCGCGCAGTAGAGCGCAATGGCGCGACCAAGCTTAGAAGTCGCGCCAGTGAGGAAAATTTCCTTGCACTCACCCGGGAGCTTTTGCAAGATTGCCGCCGCTGTGAGCGTGTTACCGTGCACAACCCGCGTCTTGAGATTCTTGCCGTGCTTTTTCACGAAAAGCGCACCTCCACCGTTCAGCGCCTCATTCTTATTCAGCGCTCCCAACCCAACAACTTTGACGCCAGACTTGTCCGCTTGCAAAATTGCCTCTTCAATCTTCCGGTTGATGTGATTAAACTCA
>Ga0181601_10003884_pt1 | contig 12562 bp, 11 predicted proteins | sample 041ome_8_FD_133020 | JGI IMG/M metagenome (GOLD analysis project Ga0181601, IMG submission 133020) | Coastal salt marsh microbial communities from the Groves Creek Marsh, Skidaway Island, Georgia - 041407BS metaG (megahit assembly) | ecosystem: Environmental > Aquatic > Marine > Intertidal zone...
AAACCACCGAAGCCGAGCTGATGCAGACGGTGTTCCCGCACCCCACAATCAGCGAGAGCATGCACGAAAGCGTGCTGGCGGCATACGGCAAGGCCCTGCACATTTGACCCATGAAGCAAACAGCATTTAGCCGGATGTGCGGCTATCGGCAGTGGTGCTGGTACCTCGCGAGGTCTTCGTAAAGATCAATGGAGAGAGACATTTTGAGACATCGGTGTTTAATTACCAGGCTGGACTTAAAAAATCTAGTAACGATAAATATTTCTGCCAACCTGAAATAGCTTGGAAATGCTGTCAGTATTCAAATTGGCCAGCGGGACAACGTTGCATATTCGATTGCTCTTCACCAAAAGTATTGTCGTAATAGGTCAGTTCATTGGGATCGTCACTCAATTCAACTATAAGGTCCAAATAGAGATCCTCTCCTTCGGCTCCGCATTCCAAGCTTCCATTAAAACCAAGCTCTGTGACTTTATCGTCAGGGACCGCGCAGCTCCACTCGTAACCACTCCAGTACCAGTTACCTTCTCCAGAGAATTCTTCGTATTTGAAAAATATGGATGTGTCAGATTGCATTTGATTTTTAGAGCATTGCTCTAGATTCCTATTCCACTCACCGGTCAGACGCTGCCGAATATCGTTAGGTGAGGCTTCTGTAGAACCTTGTGGGGCTTTTTGTTCCTGCTGCGCAGTCTTGGTATTACCAGTCTTTTTCTCAATAACTGTTTTGAGCCTATCGAAAATACTGGTCTGTGCCTGAAGTGCTCCAAGGCCACCAAAAGCCGATAGTGCGGCCACGATTACGAAAGATTTGCGCATAAATTCTCACCAAAGGTTCTCTGCAAATAACTAGCTTCTCCAGAAAGCGACACCTTAAAAGTTTCAGCAATGATATCAAGGGCGGCTGAGAGAGTTAGTGTCCGCCGCAGACTAGCGCGGAAAGCGTGAAGGGCAACCGGTTTTGTTTCCCGTCGTTTGTTACCCCATTTGTTACCCCGACCGATTTTTGGCTGTTTAGGATTGGCCAGAGTTAGTCCTAAGTCTCTGATTTGTATGGTGGACGCACTAGGGTTCGAACCTAGGACCCGCTGATTAAGAGTCAGCTGCTCTACCAACTGAGCTATGCGTCCATTCCTGACTTTCGGAGAAGCTTGAGCAAGCCGCTTCGAATCAATAGACGAGCTCGTATAACGATGCTGTTTCGAATTGGAAGCGATTGTTAGGCGTTTGAATGCCTAGACCGACAATCCGCGCCGCGGTGCGGTCTGATTCCATCGGTTCACTATCATCAACAGGCCAATGCAGATCATATTGGTCAGCATCGACGATCCACCATGGCTCATCCACGGCAACGGGATGCCGACAACCGGCGTTAAGGCCATCACCATCATCAGATTGATCGCAATGTAGAAGAAAATGGTGGCTGTCGCCCCTCCTGCGAGGAGCATGGAAAATCGATCGTTTGATGCAGCGGCAACACGCCAACCCCAACGCAGGATAAGCGCGAACATAGCCATGACGAAAAGACCGCCGATTAGGCCCCATTCCTCTGCCATCGTTGAAAAGACGAAGTCGGTATGCGGCTCGGGGAGGTAGTTGAGGTGGCTCTGCGATCCCTGATTGAATCCCTTTCCCGTAATACCGCCGGATCCGATCGCAATTTTTGACTGGGTAATGTGATATCCGGCGCCGAGTGGGTCACTTTCCGGATCAAGGAAAGTTGTGACGCGCCGCTGTTGGTAATCCTGCAGGCCGAAGAAGAACGCGATCGGCGCGGCTACCGCTGCGACTGCGCCACCGGCTGCGAACCATCTGATCGGAAGGCCTGCAAGCAGCATTACCACAGCGCCGCCAAATGCCAACGCAAGCGAGGTTCCAAGGTCTGGCTGCATCAAGACAAGCGCCATCGGCAATCCGATCAGCACGCCGGGGAGCGCCAGAGCCTGCCAACTGCCGACCATGCCCGGAGGAAGGGATGAGAAGAACCGCGCCAGGGCCAGAACAACTATCGGTTTCATGATTTCTGATGGTTGGAAGCGCATGAAGCCGAGATCGAGCCAGCGCTGGCTTCCCCCGCCGATAGCGCCGACAATCTCTACAGCCAGCAGCAATAGCAGGACGACGATGTATGCCGGATACGTCATGAACTTCACGAATGGTTGTGGCAATGAAGCGATGATGGCAGCCATCACCATAAACACGGCAAAACGGATGAGATGCGAGGAGGCAAATGGCTGCATTGCACCCCCAGCCGCCGAATAGAGCACGGCTGCGCCGAACATTACGAGCAGGAACAGAGGGATCAGCATGCCCCAAGGCTGCCGAGCGATGGGCGCAGGAATGAGCGATGGTTTGGCGGGCTCGCCGAATCTGCTCATGGTTGCGCCCCGTTCCGGATCAATTCGATCGGACTGGGCCGGGGTTCGCCAGTCGGTGCAGCCTCTGGCCGCGGCGCAACAGCCTGATCGGCAATCGCTTCAGATTGCGCGGCGGCACTTCGTGCTTCGGCTTCGACCCTTGCAAATATGTCCTCGTCGCGCCGAGGCGGAGGGCTGACCACTTCGCCCCTTGCTTCGGCATATGCCGCGTATTTTGCGGACAGCCGGTCTTGCGCATTGCCTCCCCATTGGGTTTCCAAGGCGCGGAGTTTTTCCAGCCCCTGCTGCGGGTCGAACAGGAAAGTCATTACATCGCGAGCGATCGGGTAAGCGGCGCCCGATCCACCGCCATGCTCGATCACAACCGCGCCTGCGTAGCGCGGATTGTCAAACGGTGCGAAGAAAGTGAACAGACCGTGGTCGCGGTACTTCCACGGCCCGCTTTTGCCGTCAGAAACATTTAGCGAGACGACTTGTGCAGTGCCCGTCTTGCCTGCCATCAATATATCATCGAACGGCAGGCGGCCACGCCCTGCGGTTCCCGGGCCATTGACGACATCGCTCATGGCTTGCCTCACATACGCCACATGCTCGGGTGGAAAGTCTACCTGATCGAAGCCCTTGGGCGGCGTATCCATTGTCAGGCGCGGCATGACATGCCTGCCTGTCGCGACCCGAGCGGCGCTGACCGCCAATTGAAGTGGACTGGCCAGCATATAACCCTGACCAATGGTAGCATTGACGGTGTCGAAAGCCTGCCATTCCCGGCCGAACTTGCTGAGCTTCCATTCCGGATCAGGGACGGTGCCGAAAAACTGGCTTGTGACCGGCAAGGGAAATTCTTCGCCCAGGCCGCAACGGCGGTTCATTTCCGCAATCGGGTCCATTCCGATGCGTTGGGCCAGATGGTAGAAATAGACATCGCAGCTCTGGAAGATGCCCTTGGCCATGTTGACGTGGCCATGCCCGCGCCGGTTCCAGCAGCGGAAAACACGATTGCCAACCCGCAATCCCCCACCGCAAAACACGGTTTCCTCAGGATCGATACCTTCCTTTAGGAAGGCCATGGAAACCATTGGCTTGACGGTGGAGCCCGGCGGATAAAGTCCCTTCAGGACCTTGTTACGAAGGGGAACCCGTTCGTCTTCGCGCAGCATCGAATACTCGATACTGCCAATGCCGGCAGAAAAGCTGTTGGGATCAAAACTGGGCATGGACGCCATGCAGAGCAAATCGCCGGTCCGGCAATCCATTACGACTACGGAACCGCTTTCCAGTCCGATCCGCCGCGCGGCATAGTCTTGCAATGGCCCGTCAATAGTCAGTCGGACAGCATTGCCCTGAATATTCTCACGTGTTTCGAGATCGCGCACAATACGGCCTGATGCCGTAACCTCGACACGGCGGGCACCGGGCACCCCGCGCAACGTCTGTTCGAACTGCTTCTCCATCCCGTCTTTGCCAATCTTGTAACCAGGCGTAATGAGAAGGGGATTGCGATCCAGCTCGTATTCTTCGGCCGATGCCGGGCCGACATAGCCGATCAAGTGACCGACTGTAGGACCGGTTGGATAATACCGTGAGAAACCCCTTTGCGGAACGACCCCCGGTAAATCCGGCAGGCGGACGCTAACCGCAGCAAAGTCTTGATAATCGAGACCGCTGGCAACTTCGATGGGCCGAAAACCACGCGAGCCCTCAACTTTGGATTTGATGTCGCTGATCCGGTCTGCCTCAAGACCAAGAAGATCGCCCAATTGCTCAATCGTGGCATTGGGGTTGTTCATTCGCTCCGGAATGATGTCGACCCTAAAATCCGCACGGTTCGAGGCCAATGGCGCACCATTGCGATCTAGAATCCAGCCCCGGCGCGGTGGAATTAGAGTCAGATTGACGCGGTTGCTTTCCGCTTCCGTACGGTATTTTTCATTTTCTCCGATCGAGAGATAGGCCATCCGCGCGGCCAGCAGCACACCAATCCCGCCCATCGCCGTGCTGACTACAAAGCTCCGGCGATCGAAGGCATTCTTCAGCTTCGTAGGATTAAGTGTCGAACGCGCACCGCGCAGCGCCATCAGCGAATTTCCCTGATGCGTATGAGACGGATGCGATCAAGCGTGGCGACCATGGCGGCGATCATGGGATAGAGCGCCATCGACAGCAAGAGTTGAGGCGTAATTGCTGCAAGAATCGGCAGGCTGAGCACCGCTCCTGATACCAGCGCTGCCAAAACGACGTAAGAACCACAAGCAATTGCGCTTGCAAGCCAATCCTGAAAGAAGCCGCGCCATGGAAACCGACTCTCAAACCACTCAAAGGCAAGCAGAGTGACAGACCAGAGCAAGATGGCACTACCGAAGGGCTGACCGCTAACCAGATCGTCGATCGCACCAAGTGGAAAGCCGATCCAGGCGGGCAGGGTTCCCGGCCGCATCAGGCGCCAGCCGACTAGCAAGAGAAACCCCATCGGCGGAACCAACGGCATGCTGGTAGTCACCAGGAATGTTGGGACCCAAGACGCGAGAATGATGGATCCATAGAGTACCGAGGCGGCAAGTAAGGGCGAAGGCTCTCGATTGATCTGGCGCCGAGAGTACTTTGGACGCGGGCCCATCTGAAGATCGCTGTTGATCATTGTGGCGCGTTCGTGCCTTGCAGCCTCTGATCAGGCGACTGTTGGGCGGCTTCGACCGCCTCCGGTTCCCAATATGCCTCGACACGGACAAAGTCAGTCCCCGCAGGATCTGCAATCATGCGAGCCAGACCTCCGTCATCGGTTACTTCATGAATCACCGCGACGGCGAGGCCTGGCTTGAAATAGCCGCCGGCGCCACTCGTCACAAAGACATCACCTTCCTCGACAGGATTGATGCCAAGATTGATCAAGCGAATTCGGACCAGGCCGTCACCTCGCCCCTCGGCAAAAGCAATCAGATCATCCTGAGCCCGCCGCACTGGGACAACACTCTCACTGTCGGATAGCAAAAGAACGCGTGCGGTTGACGATCCTGTTTCGAAAACGCGGCCCAGAATTCCTCGTTCGGAACGAACGGGCATTCCGGCCTGCACTCCATCCCTGGTACCTGCTCCGATATAGGCAAACCTGCGCGCGCTGACCACGCTGGACCCGACTATGCGGCTGATAGCGACGGGCGCTCCACTTTCCTCGGTCAAATCGAGCAGTGCCTTGAGCCGCGCATTCTCCTGTTCGGTCGCCTCCAGCTCCTTCAGTCGAATTCTCGCGAGCTGAAGTTCTTCGCGCAGGGCGGCGTTTTGATTGCCGGCATTCCAAAATCCGGCAATGCGATCGAGCACAGTTCCGCTTCCGTCGCGTGATACGGCAACCGCCTGTCCGGCGGGTTCACCGACATCACCTGCGACGCCGCGCAGCGAGCTGAATGTCGCTGGTTGCCAAAGCGAAATGCCGAGCAGAACCAGACCGATGGCCGCCCCGACGGCGGCAATCAGATAACTCGTAAAACGTGAGTATTGCGCTTTGCGTGAGTGGCCAGAAGCCCGGGACGACGGCGGCGCCATGAGCTACGCCGTGTGCAGAACGCCGCGATAGATTGGGTCCTCCATCGCACGGCCTGTCCCGATCGCTACGCAAGTGAGCGGGTTTTCCGCAATGCTAACCGGCAGACCGGTTTCTTCCCGAAGATGCTCGTCAAGTTTGCGAATAAGCGCACCACCGCCGGTCAACACAATGCCTTGGTCGACAATATCAGCCGCCAGTTCAGGCGCGGTGTTTTCAAGCGCGATACGCACGCCCTCCACGATGGCCCCGATCGGCTCGGACAATGCTTCTGCAATGTGCGCCTGATTGATCGTGATTTCCTTGGGGACGCCATTGACCAAATCACGCCCTTTGAGGGTGAAGGTCTCGCCTACGCCGTCCTCGGGAATGATCGCGATGCCATAATCCGTCTTGATCCGCTCTGCCGTGGTTTCACCGATCAGGAGATTGTGATGTCTGCGAACGTAGGAGACAATGGCTTCGTCCATCTTGTCGCCACCAGTACGCACCGAAGTGGTGTAGGCCAGACCACGGAGCGAAAGCACGGCGACTTCTGTCGTGCCGCCACCGATATCGACCACCATTGAACCAACCGGTTCGGTTACCGGCATATCCGCTCCAATCGCGGCGGCCATCGGCTCAAGGATCAAATAGACCTCCGAGGCACCGGCATTCGAGGCGGCATCGCGGATCGCACGTTTCTCGACCGAAGTAGCGCCAGACGGCACACAGATCGTGATTTCGGGATAGCGGAACAGCGTACGCTTGCCGTGCACTTTTCGGATGAAGTGCTCGATCATCTTTTCTGCCACCTCGATATCAGCGATCACACCGTCGCGAAGCGGGCGGACTGCCTTGATCGTATCGGGTGTCTTGCCCATCATCATCTTTGCGTCATCACCCACGGCTTTGACGCGTTCGATCCCGTTGATAGTTTCAATCGCGACCACAGAAGGTTCATCCAGCACGATGCCTTGATCTTCGACATAGACCAGCGTGTTTGCTGTGCCCAGATCGATAGCCATATTGTGTGAACCGAATTTCAGAAATTTGGAAAAGAAGCTCATTTGACCATGCAATTCATGTGTAGTGGACCGCCTTGGCAACCCCCACGGCGCCTCTCCTGCGATCCCAATTTGACAGGATGATCTCTATCTAACGGATCGCCAGGGAAAAGGCCAAAATAATTGTTCGATCCACACAGTATTTTCCACCGCTGGCCTCGAATTTGCAGCGATTGGCCGCTACCTTGTCAAAATGCCGCAAATCCGCCGCCTTCCAGAAAGCCTGATCAACCGTATTGCGGCAGGTGAAGTGGTCGAAAGACCGGCAGCCGCGCTCAAGGAATTGGTCGAGAACGCAATTGATGCCGGCGCGAGTCGCATCGATGTGAAGCTGATTGAAGGCGGGCTCGGCAAGATCGAGGTTGTCGACGATGGTTGCGGGATGAGTGCGGAGGAAATGTCCATCGCGCTTGAACGTCATGCCACGTCCAAGCTGCCGGATGAAGCGATCGAGCTGGTGAGCACATTGGGGTTTCGCGGCGAAGCGCTGCCTTCAATTGCCAGCGTCGCGCAACTTACCATCGAGAGCCGCGTTAGAGACGCAGCTGATGGATGGCGGAAGATAGTCGATCACGGTCAGGTGGTTGAAGAAGGGCTAGGTGCTTTACCGCCCGGCACACGCGTGAAGGTTGAAAAGCTCTTCGCCAAAGTGCCTGCGCGCCGCAAATTCCTGCGCACGCCGCGCAGCGAGTATGCTGCCTGCCTGGATGTGGTTCGCAGACTTGCCATGGCGCGGCCTGACATTGCGATCTCTCTGACGCATGGCGAGCGCCGGATATTCGGTCTGCAAGCGGATGAGCCGCTGATCGACCGCGTGTCGGGCATTATCGCGCGCGAGCTTAAGGACAACAGCGTTGCCATCGATCTTGAGCGACCAAGCCCCGCCGGTGTGATGCGATTGACCGGGGTTGCGGGTCTGCCGACATACAATCGCGGCGTGGCTGATCATCAATATTTGTTCGTCAATGGTCGCCCGGTGAAAGACCGGCTGCTGGTTGGTGCGGTGCGCGGGGCCTATGCCGATATGCTGGCGCGTGATCGCCATGCAGTGCTCGGGCTGTTTCTCGAACTGCCGCCCGAAGACGTCGATGTGAACGTCCATCCGGCAAAGACGGAGGTTCGTTTCCGTGATGCCAGCGGTGTGCGCGGGTTTATTGTTTCCGGCTTGCGGCAAGCGCTTGGGACGGGTGACAGGCGCAGCGCTCAGGGGCCGGATCGCGGTGCGATGGAACGTTGGCAGCAAGAGCCAGTATCTGAGCCATCGCCGGCCCTGCGTTCGATCTTCGAAGGACGTGACTGGTCGGCGCAGCAATCGCGGGTAAGCGACGCGGGCCTGACATACCGAGCCTATGAGAGCGATGTGATGGCGCGTGATGACTACGCGCCGCAGGGCAGGGCGACAGAGGCCGAACAGCAGGAAGCGCCAGAGGAATTCCCGCTGGGCGTTGCGCGTGGGCAGGTGGCAAACACCTATATTGTTGCTGAAGCAGCTGATGGTCTGGTGCTGGTTGATCAGCATGCAGCGCATGAACGGCTTGTACTGGAACGGTTGCGTGCGGCGGGGGCAGGGGACGCAGTGGCACGTTCGCAAGCTCTGCTGGTTCCCGATGTTGTGGAATTGGACGAGGTTGATTGCGACCGGCTTGAGGAGGCAGCCGAGGGTTTTGCGAAGTTCGGTCTGGTGATCGAGCGGTTTGGACCATCCGCCATGCTGGTGCGCGCGATGCCGCACGCGTTGCGCAAGGGCGATCCGCAAGCGCTACTAACCGATCTGGCCGATGATATCGCCAAGCACGGGCAAGCTTTGTTGCTGGAAGAGAAGCTCGAACATGTGCTCGCGACCATGGCGTGCCACGGATCGGTGCGGGCTGGGCGCGTGCTTCGTGTCGAGGAAATGAATGCCCTGCTGCGCGAGATGGAAGCCACCCCGCGTTCAGGGCAATGCAATCATGGCCGCCCGACATGGGTAAAACTTAGCATGGAAGACGTCGAAAAGCTGTTCGGGCGGCACTAGAAAGCGGACTGTCCGCTAACGACCCAATTGCGGACGTTACGCCCGACGTCAGCTTTGCTCCCCAAAGTAGGACTAGGGCACAGGCCTGCGTCATGCTGAAAGCGGACAGAGGTCTGGTGAATGGTTCGGCGGATTACGACGTGCCAACATCATGGCAGACCTACAAGCAGTCTACGAAATGCTCGACCGTTTCTTCTCGGCCGGCATCGTAGAGCACAGCCGCGCCGATTGAAAAGCGAAAGCCGCCTGGGTGCGGCTCTCCCTCGACTGCCCCTTCGGCGATGGTTGCGAGAGCAGCGGTTTCGGGAAGGGTCGTCAATATATCGGACTGTTTGGCGAGTTCGATGCACGCTGCTTGGCTCAGCAAGCGGTAGTGCGGGACGCCGTGATCAAGCAATAGTCGACGGAGATCTTCGGGCAATGAGCGTTCGAAGAGCTGGTCGAAACCTGCGATCGCCCACTGGTATTGGAGGACATCCTCTAGGCCGGAGCGGGCCCGGCTTATCGGGTGGCCCTTGCGGTAGATCATCCAATAGGGCTCATCAATGACCTCGGTTACACGCATACGCTGCTTGTGCGGCAGGCCGGCAAGGCTTGCCTGATGATAGATCAGCAAGTGGACGCGCCGCTGGACAAGCTCTTCTGAGGCAAGATGCGGCGGCATGGTCGACACATTGATGCGCGTCTTGGGAAAAGTCTTGGCGAACTTCAGAATAGCCGGATGGATCATGCTCTCAATCACGCCGGGGCCGCTCACGATGTTTAGGGCGTGCTCGGCTGAGGTCGTTGTCTCTCGGACATTGGCAGCAAAGGCCAAAAGCTCCACCGCGCGTGGGTAGAGTTGCTTGCCCGCCTCCGTCGCCACGACAGTGCGCGTTGTGCGGTGAAACAGCTGTGTACCCCAGTCAGTCTCGAGCGTCTTGATGCTCTTGGTAATGGCTGAATGGGTAAGCCCCAGTTCCTCTGCTGCAGCGGAAAAGCTGAGGTGGCGATAAACCGCCTCGAAATATCGCATGAAACGCAGGTCATCCATCTGTTCCCTACAGTAACAAATATGATGCAACTATTCAATTTAAATCAGGGTAACCCGGGATTATCCCTAGGTTCGCGAGTATACATCTTGGGAGGGATAAGCCATGACACTCGAAGCCATCGTCCAGTCGGATATCGCTCTCATCGTGATACCTCTCTACCTTGGCAGCATCGTTTTTGAATCGCTGTTCAACCACTTCAATCATGAAAACGGCATCGGCGACTGGAAGGATAATCTCGTCTCTATCGGTATGGGCTTGATCAGCGCGCTAACCAATGGTGCTACCGCCTTCCTTACCGTCGTGGTGCTGTTCTGGTCGGCGAACTACCAGCTGTTTTCGATCCCGCTTTCGATCGCCTCGCTAGTCGCTTGCTTCGTTCTTGACGATCTGCGGTTTTATTTGCACCACCGTGTTGCGCATCGGGTCCGCTGGGGCTGGGCGATGCATGTGACCCATCATTCGAGCACGCAGTTCAACTTCTCGGTCGCGCTGCGGCAGGGATGGACCAAGCACTTTACCGGCACGATGATGCTCAAGGTACCGCTGGTGCTGCTCGGTTTCGACCCCGTGGTCGTGCTCTTCTGCGGCGTGCTCAATGCGACCTACCAGTTCTTCCTGCACACCGAGCTGGTGGACAAACTACCGCGCTGGTTTGAATTCATCTTCAACACACCTTCCCACCATCGCGTGCACCATGGGCGCAACCCGCAATATCTCGATGCCAATTATGGCGGCACGCTGATTATCTGGGATCGCATGTTTGGGACATTCGTGCCCGAGGAGGAGAAGGTCGATTTCGGCCTCGTGAAGAACCTCGAGACGCTCAACCCCTTCGTGATCATCTTCCATGAATATTGGGCGATCATGAAGGACCAGATGCAGCGCGGGCTGAGCCTATGGCAGCGGTTCTGCTACCTCTTCGCCCCTCCAGGTTGGAGCCATGACGGTTCGCGCATGTCATCAGAGCAGATCAAGGCAGAGCATCTAGCAGGCACGGCAACGACGGCTGATGCCAATGTCGGGGCGGAAGCTGGCCTCGCAAAGGCCTGACATGGGAGCGCCGCATTACGCGCTGTCAGAAGCGTTGATCGTAATCGCTGCATGCTTGGTCGCTTGGCGACTGGCCCGACAGTACTTGTGGCTCGCTGCCGCAGGGGTGCTTTTGCTCGGGACTGCGGCAGGGATCGGCACCGTTCGGTTTGGCATGGGCATGGTCGATGGCCTCGCCGATGTGCATCGCTTGGTCTCGCAAGCAGGAGGAGCAACGGCGATGGCGCTGATCGCGCTGCAATGCGCATTTCCGCTAGATCTCGGCCGCTCTCGAGTATTCGGCTCGCTTGCCCTTGGCATCGCCACACTGACCGCAAGCGTGATGCAGCCGGCAAGCGCCACCCCGCTTTTCATTGTCTGGCTGGTCGTGGCGATCGGAGCTGCGTTTTTCCGTCCTGCCTCACAAGAATCCCTGCGCTGGCTGCGCGCTGGCGTGATAGCGATCTTCCTTTTCAATGTCCTGTTGGTCCGCAGATCGCTGTTCCTTGAAGCTGGCGTTAGCTGGCACCTGTTCCATGGCTTGATCGCGCTATGGCTGCTGGGACTTTGGTGGGTGCTCGTCGCAAGCGAGGAGCGAGTGTCGCCCCTGCCGTAATTCTGGTTTGAAATGGTACGGCGCTGAGTCCCTGGAGATGACAATGAAGCGCATATTCGCATTTGCCGCAGCGGGCATCGTAGGCAGCGCGATCGGCGCCTACAGCGCGGCTACGATGTCGGGACTGCTTCCCGGTGATCGCCGGACGATGGAAGGCATTTCCATCAGCGGCTGGAACGGCAGCCTCGACCAAGGTTCCTCCGATGCCTCGCCCTATGTGCGAGCCCGCATCGCGCGGCATGGTTTGCTGGCGATGGCGAAGAGCGAAGCGATATATTTCACGCGGGCAACCGATGACGCTGGCTCGCCATTACGCGAGACATGCCGCTATCGCCTGTCAGGCGGACCGTTGCCAGCGGGGTGGTGGTCGGTCACGCTCTATGATGCAGATAATTTCCTGCCCGACAATGACGACGAGGCGCTGAGCTACGATGCCAGCCGGACAGGGTCGGGCCGATGGGAGGCCGAGATTGCGCCCACGCGGCCACAAGAGGAAATCGGCTGGATCTCGAGCCGCAATGCCGGCCAGTTCGACCTGACCCTGCGCCTTTACATGCCAGAGCCGGGCGCATTGTCCGACCCATTGGACGCAATCGAGGCACCTTCTCTGGAACGGCTTGCATGCGAAGGAGAGGGCCAGTGAAGCGCTGGATTGCCCCGCTCGTTTTCGGCGTAGTTTCCGCTGGCAGCGTCCATTACGCGGTCCTGCATTTCGCGCCATCGCTGATCATGAGCCGCGCGATGGATCTGATCGCCCAGCGCGGCGCGCAGCTGCACCAGTTCCAGATCGGCCAGCGAACCACGCCCGAGACGCAAACGGTCGTCCGCCCTTCTCCCGATCTGGCCTATTCGGCGTGCCTGTACGACCTTTCGCAAGCACCTGACGGGCTGGTCGTCACTCTGGCGGCGA
>Ga0181601_10003886_pt1 | contig 12561 bp, 8 predicted proteins | sample 041ome_8_FD_133020 | JGI IMG/M metagenome (GOLD analysis project Ga0181601, IMG submission 133020) | Coastal salt marsh microbial communities from the Groves Creek Marsh, Skidaway Island, Georgia - 041407BS metaG (megahit assembly) | ecosystem: Environmental > Aquatic > Marine > Intertidal zone...
CACGCGACTCACGGCGTCTCCGTGCTGGTCAGCGCGGACGCGGGCGACAGGTTCACGCGCGCCGCGTCGGTGGCGTGTTGCGGCAGTGATGGCGGAGAGACGAACGTCGCCTCTGCGAGTCTTTGGCGCCACGCCGAGGCGAGCTCTTCGGCCGGGGGAAGGCACGTCACGAGCTTGGTGGTGCTGGGCGCGGACGGCCTGGTGTACCGCGCGCAGAGTCCGGATGCGGGTGCGACGTGGGGGAACGCGGAACGGCTCGACCCGGAAACGCTGGACGCGCGCGCCGTTCCAAACGGGGGGATCTCCGCGGCGGCTGTTGGCCGACGCGCCGCGGTGATGGCGCGCGTGTTTTTTCTTGATGAGTCAGAAGCCTCCGCCGAGGCGGACGGTCCGAACGCGAACGCGCGCGTCGTCGTTCGCCTGCGCCTGAGCGACGACGGAGGAACGACGTGGCCTCTGTGGCTGGACGTGCCCGTGCCGGGTGGCTGCGCGCGAAGCCTCACGGGTCCGGGCGGCGCGATGGCGCGCGCGGAGCTTAGGACGGAGCGATGCGCGGCGCCGGTGGTGGAGCCCTGGCCCGAACGCGGCGAGGGGCTCACGGTGTCGTTCGGCGGCGGCGGCGCGGGGGGGATCGCGTTCGCGGCGACGAGCATCCGCGCGTTTCGGGAGCGCGCTTCGGTCGGGAGCGACGCTGACGCGTCTTCAGTAGGGAGCGCTGGGAGCGCGGAGAGGTGACACGGCACGGCGTTTTCAACGAAGTCGTTTCACGCGTTTTTCTTTCCGGCCTCGCCCGCGCACCCGCCAGCCCCCGGCGCCTCGTACTCGCCGTCCACGTGCTGCGACTCTATTCGCATCTCGTAGTTGCCGCGCTCGTTGCCCACCGCCTGCACGACGTGCAGGCGGATGAAGCTCTCCGCCTCGACGCCCTCCTTGATCTTCTCCAGCGCGTCCTCGGGGCCGAGGTGCTTGGACTCCTGCGGGAGGCGGGACGGACGGGGGCGGGCGCGTAAGCGACGGCGATCGACGTGCCGTGTGGAGAGAAGACGGCGGTGGGCGATCGCGGGGACGCACGTCGAAGTGCTTGCGAATTTCCACCCTCGCCGCGGACAGGGCGGTGGGGTCGCCCTTGAACGCGACGGAACGCGCGCGGAGCAGGCTCCGGAACAGACCGCGCGACGTCGGCAGCGCCATGGTGGCCGTGTGCTGGAGAGTGGGGAAGCCCGAAGAGAGCGGCGCCGAAAACAATCCTTCAGTGTTTCGTCGGCACGACGAAACACTTTTTCGTTTTTTTCCGAAGGCGCTGCTACAACGACGCACTTCGTCGGACGCGGCACGGCGGGTCGCGCGGTCCCGCCCGCGGCCTCGCGTCGCGGAGACCGCCATGCACGTCCTGAGCGTCCCGTCCACGGACGGGGTGGTGCTCCAGGTACAGGACCGCGGCGTGTGGTACCCTCCGTCCGCGCCCTCGTCCAGTCACCTCGAAGGTGCCGATGCCGAGGCTCCGGTGACGATGCTGCTCGTGCACGCGAACGGGTTCCACGGCCGCGTGTTCGACCCGCTGGTGGACGCGCTGCGCGCCGGCGCGGCATCGCGCGGGCGCGCAGTCCGGATCGTCACCTTCGACATGCGCGCGCACGGCGCCTCCACCCCGCCCCGCGTCGGCGAAAAGACAGACACGCTGCGGTGGGACAGGTTCGCGGACGACGTCCTCGCCGCGGCTCGGGCGATTCGGGAGGGGCTTCCCGACGAAAGGGTGATGACTAAAAACGCGCGCGTGCGCGTGCACGCCGTCGGGCACAGCCTCGGCGCGCACGCCGCGCTTCGCGCGGAGGCTCGCGCTCCCGGTACGTTCGCGTCCATCTACGCGTTCGAGCCCATCTTCATGCTGGGTCCCGAAGACGCCGTGCCGCGCGGCGTCTTCTCCCCGGACCTGGCGCGCGCCGCTTCGCGCCGCCGCGAGTCGTTCGCGAGCCGAGCGGCGGCGGCGGCGACGTTCGCCTCGAAGCCGCCGATGCGCGGGTTCCACCGAGGCGCGCTCGAGGCGTACGTCGAGCACGGCTTCGTGGATATCGTTCAAGACGAAGACGAGTTCGTTCACCCCACACCTCCGGCCACGGTGACGGAAGAAGCGCCCTCCTCTTCTTCTAGAAAAGAAGCGCCCTCCTCTTCCCGCGGCGGGAACGTTCGCCTCGCCATGCGCCGCGACGACGAGGCGCTGGTGTTCGCGCTCGGCGCGCGCGAGACGGAGGCGATGCGCTCGGTCTGCGCGCCCGGCGCGGTGTCGTGTCCGGTGACGATCGCGCGCGGGTCGACGCGCGCGCGGCATGACCCCACGCTGACGCCGTACCCCGCGTTCGTCGCGGGCGTCCTCGCGGAGAGAATGGGGAAGGAAACCGCGAGGCGCCTGGAGACGCGTTCGGGCTGGGACCATTTCGCGCCGGTGGCGGACCCGGGGGGATTCGCCGAGCGCGTCTGGAACCACGTCGCGGACGTCGCGCGCGATAGCGGGGCGGAGGAATCGAGAAGCCGTACCGAACGCACGCGCGTCGACGGAGAGAAGGAAAAACGAGACGATCGCGACGAACGAGACCGGGTGTCACGACACGACGCGCGATCCCGGTTGTAGTCCGCGCGGCGTCCCGTGTTTTTCAAGCACGCATCGTGATGAAAAAAAAGGTTTGTTCGTTCTTCACTACACGTCATACCTCGCCGCCGCTCGATCCCTGGTGCCAGAAACGACCGCGCCTACCTCGCGCTCTTTCGCCTGTCGCGCCGTTCCGTGTTCTCCCCGCGCGATGGCCGACGTCTCGAACCCGCTCGGCGCCTCCCCCGCGAACCGCAAGAAGGTGGTCCTGCTCGGGTTCGGGGGCCAAAAGGAACTGGAGGTCAACAACAGGCTCTTCGACTGGGCGAACGTCAACATCGTCGACGAAGAGGACGACGTGTACGTCGTGCACTTCACGAGGACGAAGAAGACCGGGATGAGCGCTATACGGACGGCCTCGACGCAGCGTGCGGGGGTCACCGTCGTCGACATCGCCGCGCTCGCCACGAAGGAGGACGACTCGGTTCGGCCGAAAGTACCGCCGGAGTGGGTTCCTTCAGCGGTCATCGACGCCATGAACAAGCGCAGATCCGCGTGCCACTCCTGCGCCGCCTCGGTCTTCGAAGTCGACCTCGACGCGGGGTTCGGCACCGCCGAGGTGCGTCGACGGCAGTAGCCCGGGCGCGCGACGGGCGGACGGTCCGAGACCGTGTCGTTGTTTTTCTTTCGCCGTCGACAGGTCCGAGGGTTTTTTTTCACTGAAAAAACTCCGACGCGAACGAACGCGGCTTCGCTGACGTCTCCGCTTTTTTCGCCACGACAGGAGTGCATCGCTGCCTTGTCCCGCGGCGCGTACGCCACGCATCCCCCCGGCCTGCACGAGGCTCTGGTGGTCCCGACACCGGACATCGTGTGCGTCGGCTCTCGAGGCCAAAAACTCCTGAAACGGCTCGTCCTGGGCTCCGTCTCCACGGCGACGCTGGCGAGCTCGAACGTTCCCGTGTGCGTCTACCGGGCGGACCTCCCCGCGCCGAGCCCCGAGAGCGTGCAGACCAGGTTCAAGCTCGGCGACGAGCAGCAGAGCTCGAGGGCCGTGTGCATCGCCCTGAGTGGCTCGGACGCGAGCCACACGGTGGTGGGGTGGTCGCTCGCGACGCTTCTCCGCCCGAGCGACCGCGTCGTGCTGCTGCACTGCGACGCCCCCCGGAAGGCGCGCCGGCGCGGTCTGAGCGAGGAGCACGTCACCGCCAACCTGCGCGCGTGCGAGGAGACGGTGCGCGACTGGATGGCTAGGCGGGGCGCGAAGACCCGAGACGAACAAGGATCGGGACAGGCGGCGCAGTCGGTGATATCGCTTCGGCTGGAGGAGAGCCCCTCTTTGGCCGAAGACGTGCGCGACCGTTTGGTGGACTTCCTCGAGAAGACCGACGTGCAACTGCTCGTGCTCGGGCGGTCCAACCGCGCCGGCGGGTTCAACGCGTGGTCGCTGGGGACGGTGCCGATGTACGCCGTCACGCACGGGCCGTGCCCGGTGCTCGTAGTGAACGCACGCGGGGCGTACGAGTCGCCCGCGGCGTGAGAGGGAGGCGCGACTGTTACGGCACAACGGTACTGTTACGGCACGAACGCAAACGCCCACACGCGAAGAGACGGCGAAGAGGCGGAGACCGCAGAGACCACACCATCTCGCGCGGCATATGTACCGGTGCGAGTCATCGCCGGTACGTTAAATACCGGTTCGAAAGACAAGAATACTACATGAAAAACGTTTTGATCGACGACGACTGAGGTTACGTTCGTTTCGTTCGCTTCGCGTCTTTCTCGTCCTTCTCGTCGCGAATCGCTTCGTCGCCGCCGCGGACGGCGTTCTCCACGACCCGCATCGCCTCGCGACGCCTTTTTTCTGGGGGCGCGACGTCTCGGTCCAAATCGACCTCCGCGACGCCGCCTACGCCCCTACCCCCTTCCTCGCGCATCAGCGCGAGCGGCAACGCGCCGTCCAGCCGCATCTCATCGCCTGACCATCCGAAGAACCGGTCGCGCAGAGGTTCGCGGAGAGTCTTCGGAGAAGAGTCGTCGAAGACGCCGGTCACGCCCAAACCTTCGCGAGGCTCAGGCTCGCCGAGACTCGCTAGGTACTCACCGATCTCGGCGTTCGGTGTCAGCGCTCGCGCGACGTCGTCCGGAAGCCGACGCACGTCGCGCGGCCGATGGTTGAGCCATATGTTCACCAGGAACGTGACCCGCGAGCCGCAAGCGAGGGGATCTCCCCGGTGTGCTTCTCCCGGTGTCAACTCGGGAAACACCCCGTGCAGAAGCCTCCCGTCGAACGCGACGTGCTTCCCTCGCCGCGGCCAACTCGCGAAGACGCGGCGGCACTCCGGGTCCGGCCGGAGGTTCCCGGGGACGCCCGCGCCGTGCCTGGCGATTTCCGGGACGGTCAGGTTGTCAAACACCAGCGTCGGCGCGTTTCCCTCGTCGTTTCCCTCATTAGGGAGATTTCCCGTCAAGTACGTCACCGTGGACGTCGCGGGGTGGACGAAGATTCCGGACGTCTCCCGGCACGCTTCGTCTTTGTCCCAGTGCAGACCGGGGCATTTTTTCCCGGTCTGCACCCACCATTCCGCGCCGCTCGTCCCCTTCTCGAACGCGTCGGCGCCCACGGAGCTCGTGTGCGTCCGGAAGACCGCCGCGGCGAGCGCCTCGAGCGCGCACCGAGGCTGCGCCATGTCCTCGCACGCGACCCAGAACGTCGACGCGGGGCACATCGGCGAGTCCACCACCGCGGCGTCGGCCACGAGCGCGCTGATGTGTTTCGACGGCACGAAATCCCGGTACGCGCGGAACCCGAACTCCATGTCGTGGTAGTCCACGCCGAACACCCTGCCGTCGCCGTCCAGCATCACGAACACGTCGTCGTCGGACTCGGATTCCGTCGACATCGCCGCGTCACGCGCGCGCGGACGACTGGGGAAAAATACTCGTCTCGTCTGAAACCAGAAAGGTAACAACGTTACAAACAGCAAAAGCAACGACGTGTCCAAAGACCGCCGCGGAGCCGCGTGACACACACGCACGCGCGCGTACGATGTCCGCGTTACTCTCCCCGTACATCCCGACTCACTCCGCGCGTTCCTTTCTCTCGCGTCGCCGCATCGAGCGCCCGAGCTCCCGGCGCGTTTCTAAGGCGGCGGCGTTTCCCCGCCTGCGCCGCCTCGGCCTCCTCGGCACCGTCGTGGTCCTCGCGAGCGCTCGCGAAGCCCGGGGCCACGCGGGCACGCGTCGCGCCGAGCGCACCACCGAGACACTCGGCGCGATGCCTTCTCCCGGCGTTCGCAAGACCCACCTCCCCCTGGTCACGGGCATCGACTACGAGCCCGTCCCGGAGGGCGCCATCAAGCTCCCCGCCCCGGACGTGCTCGGCAGGCACCACGCGCCGTTCGAGCACGTCGTGAGCTCGCGGCGTTCGTGCCGCGAGTTCGCCCCCTTCGAGCCCGAGTCGGCTGATGCGTCGCCGGAAGAGGAGGAGGCGTCCGTCACCCAGCAGCGCGCTTCCGTCGCGCCTCGCGGGCAGGTGCACCTGTACGAGCTCGCGCAGCTCTGCTGGGCCGCGCAGGGAATCACCGCGCCGGAGGAGCCCGCGGACTCCTTCGGCCACGCCGCTGCGGCGAGACGCGCCGTGGCGTCCGGCGGGCGGCTCTACCCGCTGACTCTGTACGTCGCGACGCGCGGCGGCGGCGTCGGCGGTGTCGCGCCCGGCGCGTACGAGTACCTGCCCCGCAGCCACGCGCTCCGCGCGGTGCGGGCCTCGACGTGCAGCCTGCGCGGCGAGCGCGGCGCGGGCGACGAGGTGGACGAAAAAGAGCTTCCGGAAGAGCTTCCGGAAGAGCTTCCGGAAGAGCCTCCGGCGTCGTCCGCGCACGCGCGCCTCGTCGCCGTCACGACGCCGCAAACCTCGGCGCGCCCTTCGCAAACCTGGGCGGATGCGTCTCCCCTGCTGCTGGTGCTGGTGGGCGACGCGCGCAAGACCGCGCGGCACGGCGGTCTGTACGAGACGTTCGCGGATTCGCTCGCGACGCTCGAGGCGGGCATGGTGGCGGCGAGCGCGCAGCTGCAAGCCACGGCGCTCGGCCTGGGAGCGACGCCTATCGGCGCCTTCGACGCGCGCGCCGCGAAAGAGGCGCTCTTCGGCGAGGGGGCGCATGCGCCGGGCGCGCCGACGCTGATGCTCGCGGTGGGCGTCCCGAAGGGCTCCTTCAGGGAGCGCGTCGGGCACGTGCGCTGGGAGGACGACGACTCGGGAGATGACGTATGATCTTAGAAGACGCGTGAGAGGAGACGCGCCGCGCCTCTCGTATTCAGAGCCGCCAAGCTGGGGAGAGACGGCCGAGAGACATCAATATGTTCGGGACACGTCCATCGACGACGTAGTCACGTTTATAGCGCGGGAGCGACGGCCGAGAGACATGTACTACGGGTAAAAAAAGACGACGCGAGTGTGCCGCGCCGCAGACTCGTTCGATGGCTCGTTTTACTCCACAGGTATTCTCCGATGACTTCTTCGCTTCACACCGAGCCGCGCGAGCACGGGATCGAACGCGCGCGCGGTCGGCTCGCGGCGGTTCGTTCCTCGCGCTTCCGGGCGCGCCACATCGCGGGTCAGCGCGCTCGGGGTTCCACGTTCACAGCAGGCGCACATTTCCTCGCTCGGTATCCGATCTTCCGATGCCCGCTCCCGCGACATCCGACGTCTCGCCGCTCGCGCTGGTGGTCGCGCTGGTGGTCGTGAACCTCGCCGGCAAAGCCGGCGACGCGCTCGCCGCCGTGCTGGTGGACTCCCGCCCGCTCACGCTGCTCGCGCTGAACGCGAACGACGCGCACATGGCGCTCACCGCGGGCCACACGCCGTTCGTTCCGTACGTCGTCGTGTGTCTCTGTCGGCGTTTGCTGGAGGACCCGCTGTATTTCCACCTGGGCGCCACGCGCTTCGCCGGCGCGGTTCGCGTTTTGGACGACGCGAGCCCGGGGACGCGCAGGAAAATCGAAGCCTACAAGCCGTGGTTCGAGCGTTTTTCAATTCTCGCGGTGGCGCTCGAACCAGGAGCGGTGGTGTGTCTGCTGGCGGGGTGGTCGAATATGCGCGCGACGACGTTTTGGAGCGCAAACGTCCTCGGCACGCTCGCGCGCGTCGCGCTTGTCCGGCGATTGGGCGCGAAAGCGCGAACGTGGCCGGCGGCGGCGCGGGCGGCGGCGTTCGCGCGGGCGAACAGGCGCGTCATCGCGATCGCAGGCGCGGGGCTCGCCGCCGCCGCCGCGGCGTCGGTCGTCAGGGGGCTCGCGAAGGCGCTCGAGGCGGAGAAGGCGAGAAGGCGTCGGTCGTCAAAGCGAAGGCGTAGATTGTAGAAAGTAGTAGAGACTAGAGCGGAACGCGCGTTCTCAACAACGCGTTCTCAACGTCGCGTTCTCAGCGGAACACCACCCGCACGCGCATGGTGTGCTTCATCTTCTTGTCGTTCACCGATATCATAACCATGTCCTCGCCCTCCCCCAGGCCGCAGAGCGCTTTGGCGTTTTCGCGCGCGTTTTTCTCGTACTGCGTCTCCAGCACGCCGCGCAGGTACAAGTGCCCGCGCGCGTGCGAGAGCGACGGCGCGCTTATTTCTTCGGGGAACGCGGAAACAAGCGCGTCCATGACTTGTTGCAGGCTCGATTCTTTTGGAACCTCGAGTTTCCTCCCGGAACCGCACACCACACACTCGGCGTCGCGCTCGTACTCCACGGTGTGCGTGTACACGCCGCGCGTCCCGTTGTACATCACGTAGTTGGCCATCCCCGGCGCGCACACCGTGGCGAGCTTGAGCGCCTCGGTGGCGCACGCCGCCGCGACGATGGCGTTGGTGCTGGGGATGGCGGGGATGATGTTCTTCACCACCCCCTGCGTGAACGACAACGTGACACCCGGGATGCCGAACGCGGACGCGCGCGCGCTCGCCTTGTCGAAGACCCAACGCACGTGCTCGGGGTCGTCGCCGTCGAACGCCGCGACCTCGGCGGAGGCTCCGGCGGAGGCGCCGTCCGCCGAAGACCCCTCGCGCCCGTTCGCGCTCGAACTCGCGAACTCGCTCGGCCACTGGATCAGGCGCGCGTACTCGACGCAGTGCGCGGCGCACCGCGGCGTCTCCGCGAGCGTGCACAGCGGGAACGCCACCTGCGGGGGAAACAGCCACGACGTGCACTCGAAGCACGGCGTGATCCCGGGCAACAAGACGCGCGCGTGTCCTTTGAACCCCTCCGTGCCTCCGTCGATCATCGGCTTTATCGAGCTCGGCTCGACGGCGCCGTCGGCGTCGAAGGCCATGAACGAACACGCCACCTTGTTGACGTACGACCGAGCCTCGATGGAGTCCAGGCCGAGCACGATCACGTGGAACTGCGAATACCACTCATCGGGCTTCTCCTCGATGCGGCAGTGGTGCGGCGTCACGGCGACGCCGGCGACGCGCCGCGTCACCGCGCGCGCCGCGCAGATCGCCTTGCTCTGGCCGACGTCGTCTGCGGTGAACAGGAACTGGCGGTTCAGGTTGCTCACGTCGATGGTGTCCATGTCGATCACGTCGATCTTCTTGAACCCGCTGAGCGCCAGGTCCTTGAGCAGCTCGCACCCGAGCCCGCCCGCGCCCACCACCAGCACGTGCACCACGTCGTGCAGGACGGACTTGACATCCGCGCCGGGCTCGAACCCCGCGCCCACCAGGCTCCCGCCGCGGAGCAACAGCCCGTCGATGTCCGCCCACCGCCCGTGAGGGTCGCCGCGGCCGTCCACGGCCGCGTGCATCGCGGCGCGCGAGCGCGAGGCCGAGTCGCGGTGCGCGCGGGAACGTCGCGCCGCCCAGATCGAGCGCGCGAAGATCTGCGGTGATGACGGACACGCGACTTTTGTTACGCGCTTTTGTTACTTCTCGGCGCGTGTGTTTCGAAACGAGCCGTGAACATTTTCGTCGCGCGCGGGAGACGCGCGACGCCTCACTTCGCGCGTCGCGAGGCGTCGGCGTCGCGCGGGGTCCCGCGCGATGGCGCGTTCGTCTCCCACGCGCCTCGGTCAGACCGAGAAGGCGAAGGTGGCGCTTCGCGAGAAGACAGCCTCGGTGGGGGACCTCGACGCATTCATCCGACGGTCTCGCCTGCGGGCTGCCGAGTCCGTCGACGACACGCGCCGCGCGCTCGAGGACGTGCTCCCCGCGAGCGCGTCCCGCCCCTCGCTCGCCGGCCACCGCCTGCGGGGCGCGTCGGGCACGCACGCCAGCGCTTCGGGGACCGGCCCGCCCGCGACGCCCGTCTCCGCGTCGAAGGCGCCGTTCGACGGCTCCGCATCCTCACCGCTCCGAGCGCGCGCGTCCTCCCCGAAAACCACGCCCCCCGCCGACGCGGCTGGCGCTTTTCACTCGCCCGTCGCGGAGCGCCCCTTCCCGTCCCCCGGCGCGTCCGCGCGATCGAGCCGGTCCTCGCACCGCACGCCGGCGCGCCCTCTGCCGCCCGAACGCGCCCCGCGCGCGTCTCGATCCGTCCGCGATCCGTCCGCGAACGTCGACGCGCCGGACGCGCCGGACGCGCCGGACGCGGCGGCGGCGGCGGACTCGGGCCGCCGCGCGGCTCCTTCGCCTCGCGCCGCGACGCCTCGCGCCGACGACAACGCGCGCGTTTTGGCGGCTATGGCCGCCAAGACGCGCGCGCGCGCGCGATCGGCCGGCATCGGGGATCCCATGTCGCGCTTGACGGTTGCGTTCGACTCGGGACGCGACGCGGGGGTCTTCGGCGACGACTTCGGCGCGTTCGCGTCGTCGCCGGGGAAGCTTTCATCAGTCAAAAAAAAAGAAAAAAAAGACGACGACGACGCGTTGGTCGCCGCGCTCCGCGGTTTGCTCGCGCGGTTGGCGCCGAGCGGGTATAAATTATACGCCGACGCGCACGCCGCCTCGAGCCGGTCGAGTTTCAAGCTTCACCGGCGCAACGCGATCGACGAGCTGCTTTGGAAGGTGGAGCACTTCGCGTCTGTGAGGATCCAGGCGCGGTGGCGCGGCGGCGAGGTTCGCGCGAAAGAGCTCCCCGGGACGCGGCGCGCGCTTCTCGGACATCGCGCGACGCGAGCGAAACGGCGAGACGCGTCGTTCGCGTTCTGGCGATCGTGGTCCGTGACGCGTCGGCGGCTCCGCACTCGGGCGCGCGCGCTTTCGCTGAAGCACGGCACACGCGCGCACTACCACCTCGGGCGCAAAACCTCCGACCGCGTGGACGACGAGCACGTCGCCGGCGGATCGTGCGACGCTTGGACGTACTTTGAGGATTTGGGGAAAAACGGCGTCGCCGTTCGGTTCCGGGGGTGGCGCTTAGCGGCGTTCACGTTCTGTGTATGGAGATCGCGCGTGGCGTTCGGGTAGAAGAAGTGAGGTTATACTTTCGTTTCATTAGCCCGCGTTCGAAGCGCGCTCCGAACGCGCGCTCGAAGCGCGCTCGGAACCGAAAAATCCGAAATGCGAAATCAACAGCAGCGGACGCCAGATCGGTTTCAACCTCCGAGTCGCCCCGATCGCTGTCACATTGTAGGCACACCTATGCGCGTCGCGCCCGCCGGCGTGACCACGGTCACGAAAAACGGGCCGCCCATGAGACTCAGGGCATGCGCGCGAGCGCTCCGAGCCGCCACACAGCCCTGGAGATGTCTCGGCCCCTCGGTCGCGACGAGCTTCCCGAGCTCCGCGCGCGCCGCGCGCGTTCACGCGCACTCCACCCTCGCGCCGTTCGCGAGATCGCCCCCGGCCGGGTACCGCCCGAGCCGGGGCGTGCCCGGTGTCCGCGCGCCCCCCCCCGCGCGGACCGCCGCGGTCGCGCGCGCGGCCTCCTCCTCCTCGGCGTCCTCGGACGGGATCCGCGCGTCGGACGCGCGCGCGGCGGATGCGATCGCCAGCGTCTCGAGTTGGGCGGATGCCGACCCGGGGGAGGCGCGTTCGTCGTCTCGAGACGACGACCACCCGTGGTACGCGCGCGCGTTCTGGACCGAGCAGGTCACCGGCCCCGCGGTGAAGCAGAGCGCGCGTCTGATGGCGAAGCGGCTCGACTTCGACGACCCGCTCGGGGTGGACCTGGCGCTGCGGGGCGCGAGCTCTTCGCGGAGCGACGCTCCGCGGAGGGGCGGGAAGAGACGAGCGACGCTGTACGACTACGCGCTGGACGTGAAGCGGGCGCACCCGCGCAAAGTCACGCTCATTCGCGTGGGGGAGTTTTACGAAGCCCTGGGGTTCGACGCCGTGCTTCTCGTGATGCACGCGGGGCTGAATCCCATGGGCACCGCGGGGGTCCCGCGCGCGGGGTGCCCCCTGGTGAAGGTGCAGGAGACGCTGGACCGGCTGACGCACCGCGGGTTCGCGGTCGTGGTGTGCGAGGAGGTGCCCTCGATGAACCCCTACGGCCAGAGGGCGCCGCCGAAGGAGCGCTACGTCGCCGCGGTCATCACGCCCGCGTCGCCGCAGTACGTGGTGGGCGCGGCGGACGCCGGCGACGACGTCGCCTTCGACGGGGACGCGCCGCCGCCGGTGGTGGGGGTCGCGGCGACCGCCACGGGGTACACGCTCATCTCCGTCGAGCCCGACCTGCGCCGCGCCACCGTGTTGGAGGGCATGACCGCCGAGTCCGCGGCCGCCAGGCTCGCGGCCAGCGGCCACGCGCCGCCGCTCTACCGGCACGCCAGCCTGGACGCCGGGTTCGGCGCGCGCGGCGCCGCCGCCGCCGGGGTGAGCGGCCCCACGAGACGTCTGCGCTCGGAGATCGGGAACATCCTCTCGGCGGCGCGCGACGCGCGCGGCGACGGCGGCGAGCTCGGCGGCTCCGCCGCGCACCAGCGGTACGACGCGAAGGACCCCGCGCGGGGCGTTCTGGATATCGTCCGGCGCGAGTACAACATGCCGCCGGACGCGGCGTTCGAGATCGTCAGGGCGGGCGGCGGTCCGGGCGCGAACGCCGGC
>Ga0181601_10003889_pt1 | contig 12559 bp, 7 predicted proteins | sample 041ome_8_FD_133020 | JGI IMG/M metagenome (GOLD analysis project Ga0181601, IMG submission 133020) | Coastal salt marsh microbial communities from the Groves Creek Marsh, Skidaway Island, Georgia - 041407BS metaG (megahit assembly) | ecosystem: Environmental > Aquatic > Marine > Intertidal zone...
GACATGTTTTTCCCGGGTACGGGCGCGCTCGAGCAGGTGGGCGGCGCCGCCGGCAAGTACTACAGCGTGAACGTGCCGTTACACGACGGCATGGACGACGACGGGTTCCGTGCGATTTTCAAGTCCGTGATGCAAAAGGTGATGGACACGTACCGCCCGGGCGCGGTGGTGTTGCAGTGCGGCGCGGACTCGCTCGCGGCGGATCGGCTCGGGTGTTTCAACCTCTCGCTCGACGGCCACGCCGATTGCGTGCGGTTCATGAAGACCTTCAAGGTGCCGCTTCTGGTGACGGGCGGGGGGGGGTACACGAAGTCCAACGTCGCGCGGTGCTGGACGTACGAGACGGCGGCGCTGCTGGACCGCGAGATCAGCGCCGACATCCCCGAGCACGACTTTTACTACGAGTACTACGCGGACGTCGAGTACAAGATGAAGGTGCAGCCCACGAACTACATCGAAAACCTCAACACGAAGAGCTACCTGAGCGAGATTCAAAAGAAAGTCTTCGAGAACCTGCGCGCGCTGGAACACGCGCCCGGCGTGGCGATGCACGAGGTGCCGCCGGACAGCATGCTCCCCGAGTTCGACGAGGACGACCTGAACTGCGACGAGCGCAACGGCGGCGAGACGGGAGGCGACGCGCAAATTTTCCGCGACGACGAGTTTTACGACGGCGACGGCGACCAGGACAGGTAGCTTTTTTTTTACTTTCGTAGTGAGTAAAACGAGTGAAGCGTGGTATCACAAACGCCACTCCGAAACGTCGCTGTCACAAACCCAACTCGGCGAGCACCGCGCTCGCCTTGTTTCGTATTTCCGCGCCGGCGCCGGCGCCGCGCGCCTCGCCGGCGGCGAACTCGCCCAGGATCGTCGCGCCGTTCACGGCCACGGCGCGCCGCGTCGCTTCGTCGCCCGACGACGCGAACGCGTGTAACAACCGCAAAGCGCACAGACGAGCACCGTCGTCTCGCCGTTTCGACGCGTTTCGTTTGGTGTACGAGCGCGTCGCGTCGAGCGGCGCGGTGGTACCGGAGCACCTCGCGCCGCCCGCGCTTTTGAGGTGCTCCGCGCTTTTCGACGGGCTCTCGACGCACCACCCCTCCTCGGGCGACGTCAACAGAAACAGCGCGCCGTCCACGAAGCCGCGCCTCAGAAGCGCCGCGTTCGTCCGCGCCGACCCTTCGGCCAGAGCCGCGCGCGCGGCGGCGGCGGCGAAGCACGCCGCCTGGCCGTCGCCGGAGCGCAACGCCGACGCGAGCGCGCGCAAGGTTTCGCGTTTCTCCGCGAAAGGTTTCGCGTCAAAAAAGTCGCCGGCGACGAGCCGAGCCAGGCACCCCGCCGCGTACCGAAACGCGACGGCGTCGGTTTCGGCGACGGCGACGGCCCGCACGCGACGCGTCACGCCGAGCCCAGTGGCGTCCGCCTCGGCGATCGCGGCGGTGCCCTCGGAAGTGCCCGCGAAGCCGAACCACGCGGCGGCGGCGTGTCGAGCGCGCTCGGTCAAAACGCGCGCCTCTGTCGCCGTCTCAGAGTCGTTTTCGTTCGACTCCGAAGCGTCGTCGACCCCTCGCTTTCGAGCTTTCGCCTCGAGCTTTCGCCGCGTCGGAAACGAAAAGGCGCGTCGCCACCGTCGCCACGCGCGGTGCGGCCAACGCGCCGACGCCTCGAACGCGGCGTCGGCGCGCGCGAGCGCGTCGATCACACCCGCGGCCCGCATGGGCGCGTGGCACGCCGCGTCGCCCGCGAGCGCGGCGGCCAGCCGCGCCGACTCCGCCGCGGCGCGCGCCGCCGCGACGACGCCGGAGGTATCGTCCGTATCGTCCGGCGCGTCGCTCGCTTCACCAGGGGCTCGCGCGTTTTGTTCGTGCGTGTCCGGACTCAGACCGTGTTTGAGCGCTCGCAACGCGCGCGCGTCCGCGACGAGCGCCGCGCGCGCTCGCGGCGCCTTGGCGAGGTCCGCCAGGCACCGCGTCGCGAGGTACGTCGACGAAAGGGATCCGCGCCGTTCGTCGCTCTCGCTTCGCGCGAGAACCGCCAGCAGCGCGCGAAGCACCTCCGGCACCGCAAGCACCGCGTCGTGGTGGTCAATGAACAGAGTTATCTGCGTCAAGAGCCGCAGCGCGCGTCGGCGCGCGATGTCCGGCCCGGAGGAGACGTCCGCCGCGAGCGCGGCGAGGGAAACCGCATCGGGTCTCGAGCCTTCGCCGAACGATGGTTGAGGCGACCCGGACGGGACCGCGGAAGCGCCGCTCGACTGGACCGGACTGGACGCGCTCGCGTCCGCCCGCGAGGCGTCGACGCCCGCGAGCGCGAACGCGCCCAACCCCGCGAGCGCGGCGCCGAGTCGTCGCGCGTCGCGAGCGTTGTCAGAAGCGTTTGGCAGCGACGAAGGGTGCCGACTGGTCCGAGAAGCTTCGCCCGGCGACTTCCACGTCCACGATCGGCTGGACCCGACCGCGCTTGTGGATGCGGTCGCGCTCCACGCGCCGCGCGATGCGAAGCGACACGCCGCGCGCCGCATGGCGCGCGCGGCCGTGTCGCGCGAAGTGGCACGGAGGGCGGGATCGAGCGTGCGGTCTCGTCGACGCCGAGATCTACCAGCCGAGATCTCCCATCGCTACGTAACCTTTCGTAAAAAAAATGCACCGCGATACCTATCGTTCGCGACATCTACTGTACGCGCCGTCGCTTCGTCGCTCGCTACGAGAGAGCCAACTGCTTCCCGAAGAACATCGGCATGGTGCCCAGGATGGCCACCACGGAGCCGATCACCGCGCGCGCGGTGATGGGCTCGTCGTTGACCATCTTCCCGAGCGGCAACGCGTAGATCGGCCCGACGCACATGAGCGTCGAGAAGACGGCGAGCGACGAGACGCGGAACAGCGCGTAGTTTCCGAGCCCGGGTGCGAGAAACGTCGTAAACGCGACTCCAAGCAGGATTTGAACCCATGACCGTTTCGACAAAACAGGGAAGATGGTCTCGTGTGTCTCGTGTGTCTCGTGTGTCTCGTTCGTTTCGGTGTCGCGATACGAAACGTCCGTCTCATTCGCGCGGCGGAAACGCGCCGCCGTTCGCTTCGCCGCCGCGAAAAGCGCGAGCGTCGACGCGGCGGACCCGAACCGCACGAAGTTGATTTCCCAGGTGTTCAGCCCACCGCCGTGCTGCTTCGTGAGCACGGTGCCCCACGTGTCCAGCGCCACGTTCGCGGCGGCGGCGACGTACCCGCCGACGAAGGCGGAAGGCGAGAAGGGCGGCTTTAGGGTCTTAAGGGTCTTAAGGGTCTTTCCTCCTCCTGCGGGATTTCTTCGGGGCGCCGAGCTCGCGGACGCGCGTAGACGCTCCGGCGTCGGATTCTCGTCGACGGCGCCGACGACGTCCTCGATGTCGTTCGTCTCGGCGACGTCGGTCTCGGTGTCGCGCGCGTTCGTGTCGTTTCGTGATCCCGTATTCCCGTATTCACGGTCCGAGGACTCCACGTCCGCCGCTTCGTCGCCGGTTCGGTTCTCCTCCAGGCTGACGGTCAGGACGCCGCCGAGGGTGACGCACATGCCGAGGGCGACGGCGACGGAGACGCCCTCGCCGAGCGCGGCTTTCGCCATGCCGAGCGCGATGAACGGCTTGAGGATGTCTATGAGGATCACCCTGCGCGCGCCGAGGACGCGCAGGCTGTGCAGCCAGAGGTTGTCGCCGACCACGATGCCGATGAACGCGGAGAGCACGAGCCACGCCGTGACCTCCGCGGAGGCGTTCGAGAGCCACGCGCCGCTTCGCGACGCGACGCCGGCGACGACGAAGCCCATCGTCCCAACGGAACACTTGACCAGGTTCAGCGCGAACGCGTCGCCGGTCCACACCTTGCTCCAGATGAACAGTCCGATCGCGCCGAGCAGGGGCGTCGCCGCGGCGGCGAGCACGCCCACGGTCTCGGTGGGCATGCCCGCGGTGGTGCCGGAGACCATGGCGACGGATGCGCCCAGCGACGAGAAAACCTCGGCGGGCGCGGGGACGTACGGAGACGCGCCGACCGACGCGAGGAGTCGGGTCGAGCGGCCGCGCGGACCCCGCGAGCGCCGCGCGCGTGCGCGGGACGGCGCGGTCGGGCGCGGCGGGCACGCGCGACCGAGGACCGCCGCCGCGCACGCCGCGCTCATGGGACTGGTCACCACGACGTCTCCTCGGACGCCGAAAGCTTACGTCGGAGGTGCCGACTTGTTTCCAGCACAAGCGCGCGCACGGGCTCTCGGCGCTCGCGCGCGCGCACGTCCTTCGACGTCGCGCGCGGCTCGTCGACGCTCTGTCTCGCGGCATGCCCACGTCCACCGCGTCGAACGTGCCTTCCGCGCGTCGCCGCGCGCGCGCGGGGAACGCGGCGACGGACGCCAACGCCGATGCCCAAAACGACATCATCGCCGTCGAGTTCGCTCCCGACGGCGGACGCGAGCGCGCGTGGACCGCGGTTCACCGCGTCGATTCGCGTCCGAAGCGCGCGCGCGTAGGCTTCGCCTCGCGGTTCGGCGCGAAAGCCATCGCGCGTTTCGTGAAACGCGCGTTTCTTCCCGCGGGGTTCCCCGGCACAGTGTCTCCCGATTACCTCGCGTTCCAGTCCTGGGACACCGCGCAGGGCCTCTGCTCGTACGTGCGCGGAGCGCTCACGACGCGCGCGCTCCTGGAGGGCGTCGGCGTCGGCGCCGACGCTGTCGCCGCGGTGTCGGCGGCGTCGGCGACGGCGCAGTTCGTGCTCCGTGACGTCGTCGGCTCGCTGGGCGCCGTGCTCTTCGCCGCCGCGCAGGGCTCGAGCTTCGACGCGCACGCCAAGCAGTGGCGTCTCTTCGCGGACTGCGCGAACGACGTCGGAATGGCGCTGGAGCTGCTGGCGCCGACGCTCGGCGCGCGCTACGGGCGGGGCGCGTTCCTGGCGACGGCGTGCGCGGGGAGCCTGGCCCGCGCGGTGTGCGGCGTCGCAGCCGGCGCGACCCGCGCCGCGCTGACGAGGCACTTCGCTCGCGCGCACAACGCCGCGGACGTCGCCGCGAAAGAAGCGTCGCAGGAGACGGCGGTGAGCGTGTTTGGTTCCGCCGCCGGGGTCTGGGTCGCGCGCGTCACCGCGGAATCGCCCTCGTCCCAGTGGTTCGTGTTCCTGGCGCTCACCGCCGCGCACGTGCTTTGTAACGTGCGCGCCGTGCGGTGCCTGCGCGTGGACGCGGTCAACCGCGCGCGCGCGAGGAAGATGGTCGACGCGTACGCGCGCGGCGAGCCCGTGCCCACCCCGCGCGAGATGGCGTCTCGGGAGGCTTTGTTTGCGGAATCGTTCGCGGACGACGGGATCGTCCTCGGCGCGTCGTTTTCGTCCCTCGACGAAAACGCGCGCGAGCGCGTCCTGAGAACGCTCGAGAGAGAACGCTCGCGCGCCGGAAAAACGAAATCCCTGAAAGCCGGGTATCTGGTGTGCCCCGCGTCGCATACGCCGGGGAGGGAGGGGTCATCGATCGAATCGTCCCGCCGTCGTCGCGCGGTGCTTCTGCGAAGGGGAAGCGCGCCCAACGACGCGCTCCGAGGATACTTCACCGCCGCGGCGGCGACGCACGACCCGCTTTTTCACCCTCGAATATTCGACATCGACGCGTTCATGGCGCAGGTTGTCGCCCGAGGCTGGGACGTGAACGCGCGCGTCGCGCTTAACCCCGCGGGGTGGCGACTCGAGTGGGGCGACGATATTCGCGAAACGCGCGCGTCGTGAATACTAGCCTACAATAGTTTCAGGAAAAATGTCATACGAGTACTCATACCGCTACGCCTTCGCGGCGGCGCTCCTTTCGCGCTTTACGAACGTCGCGTCGCGTAACGAGCCGTCTTCCGCGTACGCGCGCGACGACGCCAGGTGCGTCTCGACGTCGCGCGACGGCGGAAGGTACGACGCGTCGCGGTCCGGGACGAACCAACCCGCGGAACACGTCGTCGCGCCCGTGGTTTCGTCTTTGAAAACCTCGCTGTACACGCCCGTGGGCAGCAGAACGACGTGCGCGGCGTCGTCCCCGCCGAACCCGCCCCACGCGTCGCCTTCCCAAGCGCCGTCAGTGAACGTCTCCACAGGCAGAGTGGGGTACTCGCCCCACTTGTTCGGCCCGCCGCACGACGCGCACAGCGACGCCGCGTTGTTGAACGGCTCGTAGTAATACTCCTTCCACGCCGTGATCGCGGCGAGGGTCCAACCGCCGTTCTCGCCGGCGTCGGTCGCATCGCTAAACCGCAAGTGCTGCTGCACGCGGACGCGAGCACGTCGGCCCTCCGAACCGTCCGCTTTTGGCGCGTCGTCGAAACCCAGGCAGTGCTCGACGACGGCTTCCGCGCCGATCTCCGCGGACGGGTCCAACGCGATCGGCCCGGCGTTGTACGAGCCGGGCGCGACGTTTTGCGACGTATCGGTCGACGAACCGCTCGAAACCGCGGGGCTCACCTCGTTCGCGTCCACGGTCCGGTCCCACTGCGTCTCCACCGTGCTAGAGTCCGCCTCGCACCCCGCGGTGGGGATGAAGCGCAGCTCGCGCGCGTAGATGCCCTCCCCGGGCGTCACGCACATGGCGCACTGGCTCTGCCAGTCCACCAAAACCTGGCCCCACTCCTTGAACGCGGGGGGCATGAACTTCTCGGGGATGGGCGCGGGCGTGCCCCGCGCGTCGAAGTACACGCGGTGGCCCTCCCACTCGCCGCTCGCGGCGGCGGCGAAATCGGCGTCGATCGAGGCGGGCGCGGCGGAAACGGGCACCGAACGCGCGCGCCCGTGGACACCGCGCGAGCGGGTGCCGATCTTCGACCGGGAGGTCGCGCCGGTCGCGCCGGCGAGGACGCGCGCGGACGCCGTCGACGGCGCGGGCGCGGAGAAGGCACGCATGGCGAGCTGCGACCGGTGTGACCGCGATTTCGCGTCTCGGTCGAGCCGCGCGATGGGATGTGGGGAGAGCGCGGTCGTCCTTGGAACGAAAACTTCGTGTGACAGTTGTCGTGGCGTCCGCGGCCGAAAATGCATGCGCGTCGGTTAGACGGGCGTTTCGTTTGTGCGGTTTCGTTCCGAGGTTCGTTCGAGGCGCGTTTCGGGACGTCCCGTGCCGCCGCCCGGGCCTCGAAACGCGGCTCGCTGGTCTGAGGTTCACGTCGGGCGACGCGACGTCGAGGCTCGCGAGCGCGATCGCGTGTGCGCCGCACACGAGTCACAGTCTGAGGTCTGAGCAGACACCTTCCACCCGAAGCGGGTTCACTGTCGAGAAGCACGACACCGGCACCGACTGAACGACCAGGGTGCCCCCCTTCTTCTCGATGTTCCGCCTACTCCTCCGCATCGGCATACTCGCGGTGATGATCCTCGCGCTCGCAATTCCGAAGGTGGACGCGCGCGCCACTTCCGCGAACGCCGCCGCGCTCGCCTCGCCGCGCCGCGCGCTCCTCAGCGCGCGTCCGCCCCGGAACGAGCGTCGCAACCTTATCGAAGTTGCGACGCAAGGCCTGTTCGACATATTCGGCTTCGAAGTGGGCGGTAGGTGCAGACGCGCGGCGCGGCCGCGAAGCGGCTCGTGCTAGCACCGCGATTCCGCGATACCGCGATTCCGCTCGAGCGCTACGTTCGCGAGTGTGGCGTCAGCGCCCGCCGAGTTGACGCGCCAACCCTCGTTCGGAACGAAAGAAAGCCAAACGAAACGTGACTGACGCTCTCCCCTCCGCCCCGCCGCGTCCTCTTCAAACAGCCTCCGCGACGTACGACCCGCTGTGCGAGTTCGTCAACCCCATGCTGGACGCGGAGAACAAGCTGAACTGCGGCGGGGACTACGCGTGACCATCCAGGCTTCGAACGGTCATCGGAAGACGCGTCGAGAGCGCGCGCGACGAACGCCGTTGTTACAGCTTCGAGTCTCGGCCTCGTCTGAGCTCGTCAAACGACGTCATCAATCCGCGTCACGTATTTCGGTGCTCGCGTCACGCGCTTTTCGCGAGTGCCCGAATCGCGTCCGCCCTTCACAGTCGCTCACCCGCAGCACTCGTGTGTTCCCTCGCGCCGTCGACATGACGCTCGCCTGCCTCGCCGCGCCCGTAGCCGCGTCGCGGATGCGCTTCGCGCCTCCCTCGATGCGCGGGTCCGCGCGTCCGACCGCGGCGCCCCGAATCGACGCCTCCCGAAACGCGCGCGATTCGGTCTCGAGACGCGGAGCGACCACGACCGTCCGCGCGACGAAGCAGTCGTACGCCTCGTTCGACGACATGATCGAGAAGTCCCCGGTTCCGGTGTTGGTCGACTTCTACGCCACGTGGTGCGGCCCGTGCCAGCTGTTGAGCAAGCAGGTGTTCCCGCAGGTGGCCGCCGCGGTGGGCAAGGACAAAGTCTCGCTCGTCAAGATCGACACAGAAAAATACCCGAATATTGCATCCAAGTTCAAGGTGGAGGCGCTGCCGACGATCATCCTGTTCAAAAACGGGCAGGTCGCGGACCGCATCGAGGGCTTGCCGGACGCCACGCAGCTCACGGAGAGGCTCAAGTACATGCTGGGGGCGTCCTGAGAGTACTTTCGTAAAAGTAATTAAACCTCTTCCGAACCGAACGCGCTTTCGCGCGCTTCGCGCGTTTGTTTCTTGGCGTGCCGCACGCGCGCCTCGACGTCCACCAGCGCGTCCCTGGTCTCCTCCAAACGCGCTGCCGCGCGGTTCGCGGCCCGGTCCCGTTCCAAGAGCCGCGCCGGTTCGATTCCCCCGGCGTCGCGAGAGAAAAAAACGTCACCGTCGCCGACGGCGTCCGCGTCGAGCGCGGCGCGCGCCGCGTGCGTCTCCCGCTCCAGCGCGGCGAGCTCCGCCTCGAGCTCAGCCTCGGTAACCGGTTCGATCGACGCGTCACTGCCGTGTTCGTCCTCGTCGGACATCGCGAGCGCGGCGGCGGCGGCGGCGGCGGCGCTCGAATTCGAGCTCGGTCGCGCGCGTCGCGGTGGTTTTGAAGAAGACGCGTCCGGGTCGGCGCTTGAGGAAGACGCGGCTTCTTCGGCTTCTTCGGCTTCTTCGGCTTCGGCTTCGGCTTCGGCCGATTCGGATCCGTCCCGATCGGCGTCCCCGTCGCCCTCTTCCCCGAGCAGCGCGCGCGCGTCTCTCCGCTCCTGCCGCGTGACCGCGACGCCGTCCAGCTGTTTCAGCGCGTCGAACGACGCGACCAGCGCCGGGCGGTACTCGTCGACGAACGACAACGCGCACCTCGAAAAGTCGCAAAACGCCACCGACGACGGCAGACGCTCCAGCAACGGCGCGACGCCGTTTAAGCGAACGTTCCCGGAGCAGTCGAGGTACATCAGCGCGGGCAGGGTTTCCAGCCCGCGAAGCGGGTGTGTTTTTGTCGCATCGCCCTTCTCGAAACACACGATGTCGTGCGTGTCATCGAAGGCGAGTGCGTTGTCCGCGAGCGCCAGGAACCGAAGGCGCGGCGTCGTCTCCGCGTTGATTGCGCCGCCCAAGTCGACGAGCCGGTTCTTCTGCAGGTACAGCGAAGAGACGTTTCGCAGCGAACGCAGAGGCGCGCTCGAGATCGTGGTATCCGCGGTCAACGAAGGGGCCGTCGACGACCCGGGAAGTCCCGAGCCCGACCCGGGTCCCAGCAGGCTGACCAGCCCGCACCGGTCCAGGCGCACGTGCTCGAGCCTCTCCACCGCGCACGCCAGCGACTCGGCGTCCCGCGCCTCGTCGCGCAGGAAGTCGGGAGGGAAATTCTTGGCGCACACCATCTGCAGGCTCAGGAACGCATCCGCGGGTGTCTCCTCGTCGTCGGCGGAACCGTACGAGCCCGCGTCGTCGTCCTCGACGTCCCCCGCGTCGTCCAGCGCGAGCCCGCCGACATCGCGCTCGAGCGCGAGCAGGTCGACCGCCGCGTCCGCCTCGGCTTCCGCCTCCTCGGCCGCCATGCTGGCCGGCGCGCGTCAAGGTGTGCCTACCTGACGAAACGTTTCGGGCAATCGGCCGAACGGGAATGACTCGATGACATCGCGGTCGAGAAGCGATTCATGATGAGTGATGGGGCTTCCGTCTCGACCGAGGTCACGTCACTGCGCAAGGCGCGTGACCAACCTCGCCCGGCTCAGGGTCGTCAGGAGCGCGGCGGTCGTCTGCGCGCGGTCGGACCCGTCGCCTCCGCCATGGCGTCCCCCGCGGACGCGCGGGCCGAAGCGGCTGCCCCCCCCCCCGATTCCGGGCCCTCGCGCGTGGATCTCGCGGGCGACGCCGCCGCCGCCGCGAGCGCGTCGGCGGGCGCCGCGAGCGCGTCGATGGACGACAAACCCACAGTGGCGATCGTGATCGGCATGGCCGGCAGCGGCAAGACGAGCCTGATGCAGCGCGTGAACGCGTACAAGCACGCGCAGGGCAAGCCGCCCTACATCATCAACCTCGATCCCGCGGTGACGCAGACGCCGTACGACGCTAACGTCGACATCCGCGACACGGTGGATTACAAAAACGTCATGAAGGAATACAACTTAGGACCGAACGGTGGTATTTTAACCGCGTCGAACTTGTTCGCCACTCGGTTCGACCAGGTGGTTTCGTTGTGCGAGAAACGATCGAAGGAACTGGACAACGTCTTCGTAGACACCCCCGGGCAGATCGAGATCTTCACTTGGTCGGCGAGCGGCGCCATCGTGACCGAGAGCTTCGCGTCGGCGTTTCCCACCGTCGTGCTGTACGTCGTGGACACCCCCCGCGCGCTGAACCCGCAGAGCTTCATGAGCAACATGTTACAGGCGGTGTCCATCCTGTACAAAACCAGGCTTCCCCTGATTGTGGTGTTCAACAAAATAGACGTCGCGAGGCACGAAACGTTGACGCGATGGATGGAGGATTTCGAGACGTTCCACGCCGCGCTGGACGATACCCCGACGTTCGCCTCCGACCTGAGCCGGTCTCTGTCTTTGGTGCTGGACGCCTTCTACAAAGGGCTGAGAGTCGCGGGCGTGAGCGCCATGACCGGCGAGGGCATGGAGACTCTGTTCGACGTCATCGCGCGCGCGCGGAAGGAGTACATGGACGAGTACTTGCCCGATCTGCGCGCCAGGCGCTCGGCGCGCGACGAGGCGGAGGAGGCGCGCAGACGCGAAACGACGGAAAAAGTGCGCGCCGACCTGGCGGCGGAGACGCGCGGCGAAGCTTTGGTGATGGACGGCTCGAACGTCACGCCGGAGTCGCTCGTGGGGGAGGAAGACGCGTGAAAGATGTATAGACCAAAAGAGTCAGTCATGTTTCGCGTCGCCGCCGCGTCGTATGTATTCGCGGGTCAACAAGTTGTTTCCCTCTTTGATCAGCCTGACGAGCTCGAGACGACCGGTCTACGAAAAAGCGAAAAAGCGCGCCTCATCACCGCCGCCGCGCGCATTATGTCGGCGGCGGTTCTATCGACGGCGCGGCCAGGGGCTGTGCCTCCGCGTCTGCGGCGACGCGGCGTGAGAGGCGCCGCTTCGATGCGCGCTCGACCGCCGCGCGCGTCCTCCGAGGGCTTCACACCCGAGATCGTGGTCGTCGGCCTCGGGCCGGGCGACCCGGGCCTCATCACGAAGCAGGCGTGGGACGTGCTGACCGCTGTCGGCGCGCGCGTGCACGTGCGCACGGCGAGGCACCCCACGCTGGACGGCTTGCCCCCGCACGTCGCGCTGACAACCTTCGACCACGTCTACGAGAACACCAAGATGCTTCAAAACGTCTACCCCGCCATCGCGGAGGAGCTCCTGACCATCGCCGAGACGGTGGCGCGAACCTCGGTGGCGGATGTACGCGGCGCGTCGCGCGAAGCCGGCGACGCGTTTTCCAGCTTCGTGCTGGAGGATGGCGACGACGAGGTGGCGGTCCGCACGGACGATAGGCAGAGACGCATCGTGTACGCTGTCCCCGGGGACCCGAGCGTCGCGGAGAACTCGGTGAAGCTCCTGCGCGAGCTCGCGCCCGCGCGCGGCGTCGCCGTCTCGATAATTCCGGGGGTGTCGTTCCTCGAGCCGACGCTCGCCGCGGTGGGCGCCGACGTGATGCCGAGCCTGTGCGTCGTGGACGCGATCGACGTCGCGACCGCGGGGCACGCCGTGGGCGTCTCGGTGGACGCGCCCACGCTCCTGTGCCAGCTCTACAGCAAGGCGGTCGCCTCGGACGTCAAGCTGACGCTCATGCAGCAGTTCCCGGAGACGCACCTCGTGACGCTCGTGCACGCGGCGGGCACGCGAGCGGAAAAGACGAAAACCACGCCGCTGCACGCGCTCGACGCCGACGAGGACGGAGACATCGACATCCTGACGAGCGCGTTCGTGCCCGCGGTGGCTCGCGAGCGCGACGAGGCCGGGGGGAGCCTGGAGAGCCTGCTGGACGCGATCGCGCGCGCCAGGCGGGGGGACGTCGCGGGCGAGCGGAACCCCGGAGGCGTTCGCGGCGGCGGCGGCGAAAAGGGAGAGGCGAGCGGAGACGACGACGACGACGACGACGACGACGCGGAAGCCGAGAGCGACGGGTACGACGAGACGTATTTCGGCGGCGTCGGTGACGATGACGGCGAGAGCGTTTTCA
>Ga0181601_10003893_pt1 | contig 12546 bp, 17 predicted proteins | sample 041ome_8_FD_133020 | JGI IMG/M metagenome (GOLD analysis project Ga0181601, IMG submission 133020) | Coastal salt marsh microbial communities from the Groves Creek Marsh, Skidaway Island, Georgia - 041407BS metaG (megahit assembly) | ecosystem: Environmental > Aquatic > Marine > Intertidal zone...
CAGATGGAAAAATAGTTAAAACTGGAGATTGGAAGTTAGCATTAGAGCTTGAAGATGAAGGTTATGGAAAATTTGTGAACTAGATGCAAGAGTATCAAGAAATTAAAGAAAGTTTTGAAAAATTTATTCAATCATTAAGTACAACTAGTGATGATTTGGAATTTAGAAAAAAATCTTTAAATAATTTTCTGCAAAAAGGATATCCGGTTTCTAAAGATGAAGATTGGAAGTACTCCCCCTTAACTAAGGATTTAAGTAAATTCATTACTTTTGATTTTCCCAAAAATCAAAATAATATTTTGTCAGATAATATAAAAGAGTTATATGAACATTATTCAATTATTTTTATCGATGGGTGCTTAGTAAGTGAAGATATTGTAGAAGAAGGGTTTTTTATAAAAAAAAACAATTTATTTTTAAAATCGGTTAAAAAAGAAGGAGATAACCCTGTTTTAAATTTAAATAATGCTTTTGCATCAACTGGGTATTTAATAGAACTTAATAAAAATTGTTCTATTGACAAGCCAATAGTTATTTATAATTATTTCAGTAAAGAGCATCAAGCAAGCTTTTGCAGTTTTAAAAATTTTATTTTATTAAACGAAAACTCTAAAGCAACAATCTATGAAAAAAATATATATTTATCTGACAAGCAATATTTAATTACTGCTAATACAGAAATTTTTTTAAGTAAAAACTCTGATTTAAAAAAATATAATTTAAATTGTAACAATAAATATTCAACTATTTTTAACTATTCAAAAGCTAATTTGGATGAATCCTCAAATTTAGAATTTTTTACTTTTTCAGAAAATGTAAACTCATGTAGAGATGAAAGTATTATCAACCTAAATGGCAAAAATTCATTTGCATCAATTAATGCACTGCAGTTACAATATTCAGATTTTGTTCATGAGATAAAATTACAAGTTAATCATAATGAGGAGCAGGCCAAAAGTTCACAATTTGTCAAATCAGCATTACATGATGAATCAATAGCCGTATTTCAAGGGAAAATTTTTGTAGATTCTAAAGCTCAAAAAACAGATGGATATCAGTTATCACGTGCTTTATTATTATCTGATAATGTTAAGTTTTTTTCAAAACCTGAGCTTGAAATTTATGCAGATGATGTAAAGTGTTCCCATGGATCATCCTCAGGAAGTATTGATGAAGAGTCAATTTTCTATTTAAGATCACGAGGTATTGATGAAAAGTCTGCCAAAGAGCTCATGATAAAAGGTTTTTTAGCAGAAGTAATAGATAAAATTTCAAATAAACAGTTTAGAGATATTTTTTATAATAAGATTGGACACAATTTAGAAAATGCTTAATGATATTAAAGATCAATTTCCAATTTTTAAAAATAAAATTAAAGGAAAAAAATTAGTTTATTTAGATAGCGCTAATTCTTCTCAAAAACCCCAAAGCGTTATTGATGCAGTAAATAATTTTTATGCAAACGATTTTTCTAATGTTGGAAGGGGTATATATACATTAGCTGTTAACGCTTCAGAAAAGTACGAATTAACACGAACTAATATCAAAAAATTTATTGGTGCTGATAACGAAACTGAGGTTATTTTTACTAAAAACGCCACAGAGTCCTTAAATTTAGTGGCTAGTTGTTTTGGAGAAAAATTCATTAACAAAGGGGATGAAATAATTTTAACAGAATTGGAGCATCATGCCAATTATGTCCCTTGGCATTTTTTGAGACAAAAAAAAGGTGCCATAATAAAGTTTTTACCAATTGATCAACATGGGGACTTGCAAATTAATGAATTGGAAAATCTTATTACCAAAAAAACAAAAATCATTAGTGTTACACACATGTCCAATTTTACCGGAACAATAAGCCCTTTAGATAAAATTATATCAATAGCTAAGAAGCACAATGTTCCAGTTTGTGTAGACGGGACACAAGGTGCAGCCCATTTAGATGTTAATCTTAAAGAATTGGATTGTGACTTTTATGCTTTTTCTGGTCATAAAATGTATGGACCCACAGGAGTTGGATTGCTTGCCTTAAAATACAAGTGGCTAGAATCATTTGAACCTTTTTTGGGGGGAGGTGGAATGATTGATTTTGTTTCAAAAAAAGAAATTGCTTATGCGCGGGGTGTTTGGAAAATGGAAGCTGGCACTATGCCTACAGCTGAAGTTGTGGCTTTAAATGAGTCAATCAATTTTATTAACAATATTGGAAAAAAAAATATTATTAATCACGAGAATGAACTTACACAATTAGCGCTAGAAAAATTAAAAAGTATGAAATCAGTAAAAATAGTTGCAAACCCAAAGTTACAAGGAGGAGTTTTTTCTTTTAACCTCGACCAAATTCACTCACATGATGTTTCAACTATTTTAGATCAAGAAGGTGTCGCCGTCAGAGGAGGGCATCATTGCTGCCAAGTTTTGCATGATGTATTGAATATAAATTCTTCTGTTAGAGTTTCTTTTGGAGTTTATAATACAAGCGAAGATCTAGAGATTCTTTGCGAGAGTATTAAAAAATGTCAAAAAATATTTAAACAGTAAAATGAGCTCAAAAAATCTTTATCAAGATTTAATTCTTGATCATGCTACCAACCCTAGAAATAAAGAAAAATTAAATTTTTTTAATAAAGATACTGAGGGTTTTAATCGCCTCTGCGGAGATAATATTCACGTTTTTATACATGCAAACAATAGTGCGATTGAAAATATTGGTTTTTTAGGAAATGGATGTGCTATATGCATTGCTTCTGCATCTCTTATGACTGAAACCTTAAAAGGAAAATTAGAAACTGATGCAATTGTTTTGATTAATTATTTTTTAGATTTGGTCAAAAATAAAAGCAAAGAAGAAAGTATTAAAATTGATAAGGTGAACCAAAGCTCCTTAGACGCATTTAAATCAATAGTTGATTTTCCAATGAGGGTTAATTGTGCTACATTGCCTTGGATTACAGCTGAAACAACAATTAAAAATAAAAATAAAAAATTTAATATTGAGGATTATAAGTAATGGATCCAAATCATTCCGCGTTAATGGATAAAATTGTTGAAAAGCTTAAATCAGTTTATGATCCTGAAATACCAGTTGATATTTATGAACTGGGCTTGATTTATGATGTAAGAATTGAAAACAAAAAAATATCATTAGACATGACTTTGACAAGCCCACATTGTCCAGTCGCAGAGTCTTTACCTATGGAGGTAAAAAGAACTGTAGAGTCCATTCCTGAAGTTGAGGAAGTTGTGGTTAAGATTGTATGGGACCCACCTTGGGATAAAACAAAAATGTCCGAGTCTGCAAAATTAGAATTAAATTTATAATATGAAATCAAAAATAATATCAATCACGGATTCAGCAGCTGATAGAATAAAAGAGATATTATCTAGCGCAGAAGACAATAGTATCAAAGGTGTACGCGTTTCAGTTGTAACAGGTGGTTGTGCAGGCATGTCTTATGAAATGAATTATATAAAAGAAATTAACTCCAGTGATGAAGTGGTCGAAGATCGAGGCGTGAAAGTATTTATTGATCCAAAAGCAATCATGTATTTATTGGGTACTAGTATGGATTATAAAAAAGATAAATTCTCATCTTCCTTTGTTTTTAACAATCCAAATGAAACAGAAAGATGTGGCTGTGGTGAGTCTTTTAAAATTTAAATTGTTCAGCTAAATTTCTTTCCTGCAAACCAAATTTTTTATTGTACAGTAATTTGAAACCAATAGATTGATTAATATAAATTTTTACGTTAGCAACATCTCTAATTTCAGTATTGTCAGCAACAGCACTAACTGGTCGTTTTTTTGGATCTAAATTTTTAATTGTAATTCTTGATTTATTTGAAACTATAGCGCCTCTCCATCCTCTTGGCCTAAATGGATTGATAGGTGTAACAGCGAGATGATTACTATCTAAATTTAAAATAGGACCTCTAGCAGACAAATTGTAGGCAGTGCTACCAGCTGGCGTTGCAACTAAAGCACCATCTCCTGTAAGCTCATTAATTCTAATTTTATTATCAATTTTAATTTCAAGTTTACAAGCTTGTTTGGTTTGTCTGAAAATTGAAACTTCATTTATGGCAATTTTTTTTTTAATTATTTTACCATGGCTACTAACAGTCATTTCCAAGGGGTGTAAAATAATTTTATTACTTCTGGCAATATTTGCTTTAAGGCTTTTTACAGAAAATGGATTAAGCAAAAAACCATGATTACCTTTATTCATTCCATAAAAGGGTTTGTCATACTTATGATATTTTTTTAAAGACTGAAGCATAAAGCCATCACCTCCAATAACAACAATAGTAGAACATTTTTTCACAGGATGATTTTTATATAATTTTAATATTTGTTTTTTTGCCAAAAGGGCTTTACTTGTATTATCTGTTATTAGACAAATTTTTAAATCATTCATGATAAGTAAACTAATAACATAAAATATTTAAAAAAAATGCAAATAAAACTTTTAAAAGAGGCTTTTTTATCCATGTGTTTGGATCGTAAACTTAAAAAAAACTATGAGCAAATTGTGATCATTGAGCAGCTCATTAATTTTTATGAGAATATTAATAAAGAAAATTCATTTATAAAAAAATTGTTTTTTAATAAAAAGAAAAAATTAGGATTTTATTTATATGGCGATGTTGGTGTTGGAAAAACGATGATTTTAAATTTTTTTTATGACTACCTCGATATTCCAAAAAAAAGAATGCATTTTAATGAATTTATGATTGATGTTCATAATTTTCTCCACGAAAATAGAAAAAGAAATCATAATAAAAATTTATTAGAACTTTATGTGAATAACTTAAAAAAAAATATTAAAATTATTTATTTTGATGAGTTTCAAGTAACTAATATTGTAGATGCAATGATACTTGGAAAACTTTTTCAATGCATCTTTGAAAACAATATTATTACTATTTTTAGTTCGAATATTACAATTGATGATCTTTATAAAGATGGCTTGCAAAGAGATCAATTTGTACCTTTTATTAAAATTCTAAAAAACTATTCTGTTCAAAAAGAGCTTATTATCAGCGAAGACTATAGAAAATCTGGAGTTCAAACACTCGATCGCTATTTCTTTCCAAATGATGAAAAGGCTTTATTTAATATTAATCAATTATTTCGAGAATTAACTAAAAATAAACCACAAACTGAAAAAATTATTCATGTTAAAGGAAGATCATTATCAATAAATAATTTTTTTGATGGCATTGCTAGATTTCATTTTAATGACTTGTGTAAGAAGAATTTAGGAGCTGAGGATTTTATTGCTATCGCAGATCATTGTTCATTTTTGGTCATTGATGATATTCCAATTTTTTCTGATGAAAATATTAATGAACAACAGCGCTTTCTTACTTTGATTGATATTTTATATGAAAAAAAAGTAGCTTTGATGGCCTCTGGCGCGAATTCTTTAGAGCTGTTAGGTTCATCTGTTAAATTAATTAATATTTTTAAGAGAACTATTAGCAGGGTATACGAGTTGACATCGCCTAATTATATTTCTAAGTAATTTTTTCTCTAGCTATCTTAATCAGTGTATCAATTAAATTAGATAAACCACTTTGTCTTTGAGCAGTTAATAATTCTATAATACCCAAAGCTTTAAAATCTTCTTTATTTAATTTTGAAATTTCATTCACATTTTCGTAATTTAAAAGATCTATTACTAGCTTGGCTGTACCTTTGGTTATAAAAGCGTCAGCATCAAATTTGTAAAGCATAGTTTTGTCATTTAGCAATTCACCTACAACCCACAAGTTGGAAGCACATCCGGTAATTTTATTTTTATCTATTTTATATTTATTATCTAAATTTTCATTCTCTGATGCAATATCAATCAAATATTGTAGTCTTTCAGTTCCATCTAAAACTGAAATTTCTTTACCTTTGTTTATAATTTTATCTACAATCATTTTTTTCCAAGGCATTTAAAATAGCATTTATAGGTAATGCAATACATTCTTTTCTAGAATTATTTTTTTTCTTTAATAACTGTTTGAAATCAAAAATTACCAATTGTTCATTTTTACACTTATTGTCAAAATAATCATATATCTGTTTTTTTAAGTTAAATAATTTTTGAAGAGTTAATTTGTTTTGATTTTTTGATACTAATGAAGACGAAGCCTGACAAAAAATACAAGTTTCTCCCTCATATCTAAAATTTGAAATTTTTTCATTTTTTGTGTTAAACTCTATTTTTATATGGTCACCACAATTTTTGTTTTTAAGACTATATTTGTATACCGCGTTACCTTTTAATCCTACAGATTTAGAATTTGCAGCAATTTTTATAATTTCTTCCATTAGGAATCTTACAGAATTAGATTTGAAATTTTTAAAATAATTTGCTGCTTTATTAAAAAATAATGCTGAAAAGAGGGGATTATTTTAATTAAAAATATTTTAATTAAATCTAAAAAACCAATTAGCGTTGTTAAAAAAATTAATAAAAAAATTAATTTATGAATTAATGGAGTTTTAAAAGTGCTTTCTGATTTAATTGATTTTTCAGAAAATTTACTAGAAACATTTCCGTAAAACCACTTTTCATTGCAAATACCGCATTGAACTTCTCTACCGTTATTTCCGATGTCGGATTTTTTTACGTCAAATTGGTATTTTCCACATTTGCAATTTATAATCATTTATTAACCTGAGTTGATATTTTCATAGTAATAATTTTTAAATTTGAATTGTGTAGTTTTTTTAAAAAAAGAGTTTTGCTTTTAATAGGTTCAAATTTAATGATATTTGTTAGCATCAAGGGAGTTGTGAAAACTTTTTCTTTTTTTTCAACTTTTGTTTTGGTTTTAATGTCATTGTTTAAACTGATATTATTTGGAATAATTTGAATTTTTTCTGGTGCGAGTATTTGTTTTGGTTTTTCGTTATCATAAATTTCTTTAACAGCATCTAAAATCTCTTCATTAGCATACTTCTTATTACTTTTTTTTTGAGGATTCAAAGTTTGAACCGCTTCTAAAATTTCATTTATTGAGTATTTGTGACTCATCTGCGACTCTTATATCAGTTTTTTTAAATAAATATAATTTTACTTAATTTTAAAAGAATACATATTCAGTAATTAAAATAATGAAAAATACCATTTTATTCATCACCACACTTTTATGTTGGGCGCCTACATGGTATATAATTAAATTCCAACTTGGTTATGTAGATCCTCTTATATCAGTCTTTTATAGAATTTCTTTATCCTGTTTAATTTTGTTTTTAGTTTTATTCATTTTAAAAAAAAATTTGAAATTTTCTTGGTCTTATCATTTGTGGTTTGCCATTTTAGGTTTGTGCCTTTTTTCTTTTAATTATATTTTTTTTTATTTAGCAAATACACATCTTATCAGTGGTATTGTGTGTATTGCTTTTTCTACTAACCTAATCTTTAATATTATAGGAGAGAAAATATTTTTTAAAAAAAATGCAACAATTAATACTTGGATTGCTGCTATATTAGGTGCAATAGGTATTTTTGTAATTTTTTATGAAGAAATTTTATATTTTAATACAAATGATTTTGAGCATGTTGGCATAGCTCTTTCATTTATTGCTACATTATTTTGGTCATTTGGAAATATGGTTCATATTAGAAATGCTAATAAAAAATTTCCTTTTTTTCCTTCAATAGCATATGGCATGCTTTATGGCAGCATATTTACATTAATTATTGCCGAGGCCACGGGCGCAGAAATTTTATTTGAATTTACCCCTAAGTATATTTTTGCTCTAATTTTTTTATCAGTATTTGGAACTATCATTGCATTTTATCTATATTTAAATCTAGTTAATAATATTGGACCCGGCAGAGCAGGTTATGTAGGTGTTATGATGCCAGTTTTAGCTTTGTTTATTTCTACAATTTTTGAAAATTTAGAATGGACAAATAACTTATTAATAGGATTACCAATCTTAATGGTTGGATCTGTTTTAATTATTAATCAAAAAACAAAGGTTATTATTTAATTAAATTATTTTCAGTTGTTTTAGTAGAATTAATTATGTAAAAACCTCCAGTCATTGCCCCCTTAGCTCATTTGGTAGAGCAACTGATTTGTAATCAGTAGGTGGCCTGTTCGAATCAGGCAGGGGGCACCATTTACTTGCTTATTCCTTTTAAATACCATTAAATACAATTATCTAAATGAGGTATAAAAAATATATTTATATATGCAAAATATTTTAGTCTTAGGTTTTGGAGTGGCAAGCACTGCATATGTTAGCTTGCTCGACCATAATAAAAAAAGAGTATTTGTAGTTGGCAGCCCTTTTGATTTCAAAAAAATTAAATCAGCAAAAAAATTAAGATATATAAAGAACGATAATATAAAATTAAATTTTTCTAAAAATATTTTTTTCTATAATAATCTTGAGGATATTCCTTTTTTTAACTTTTCTTTAATAATTATTGGAGTGAATTCAAATGGTATTGCCTGGGCAGCAAGTGAATTAAAAAAAATAAAAATAAATTGTCCAATTTTAATACTGACTAAAGGACTTAAAAAAGAAAAAAAAACAATTTGTACAATAAGTGATTATTTTAAGAGTAATACTTCCTTTAAAAAAATTATAAGTGCTTCTGGACCATGTCTAGCAGGAGAATTGATAAAAAAAATACATACAAGAACAGTTTTAGCAAGTTCAAATATAAATGATGCAAAAATAGTAAAAAAAATTTTAGAAAATCAATATTATCATCCTGCGTTAACTACTGATATTAAAGGTGCTGAAATTTGTGCCGCAACCAAAAATATTTATGCTACTATAATTGGAGCTGCAGCGGGACAGTCTAGTTTAAATATCAAAAAGTCCAATACTGTCTACTTTAATGCGGCATCTGCATTGTTTGAGCAGTCCTTAAAAGAAATGAACATTATTGTAAAAAAGTTTCATGGAAATACATTAACTGTTATGGGCCCAGCAGGAGCGGGTGATTTATATGTTAGTGCGTTAGGAGGCAGAAATAGTAAAATGGGTTATTTTTTAGGAAATGGATTTTTATATCAAAAAATAATCAATAATTTTATGAAAGGTATTACAGTTGAAGGTGCTGAGCTCATACTAGATGTTGGATCGCAGCTAATTAGAATCTTGGGATCTAAAAATATTCCATTAGCAACTTTTTTATATGATGCTGTTAAAAAAAATAAAAAACTTCATATAAATTGGAAAAAATTTACAAATTAATTAAGTTTTTCGCTATTTTTTTGTTCACAAATGCTAAAATCGCTTATTTATAAGGTGTTAATTTAAGTGTATAGACTCCGGCTATGGAAATAGAATTTTTAAGAGATTATGCAACAATTTTAATTTTTTTATTTATTTCTGTTGCCTTAGGTTTTGGTTTTATAGTCGTAAATTTTTTATTTTCCCCTAGCAATCCGGATACTGAAAAATTATCAGCTTATGAATGTGGATTTGAGGCTTTTTCAGACTCTAGAATGAAATTTGATGTTCGTTTTTACCTGGTTGCAATTCTTTTTATAATTTTTGATTTAGAGGTTGCTTTTTTATTTCCCTGGGCTGTTTCATTAGGAAAAATTGGGGCACTTGGTTTTTGGAGTATGATGATATTTTTAACAGTATTAACCGTCGGTTTTATTTATGAGTGGAAAAAAGGAGCTTTAGATTGGGAATAATGGATTCTGAAAAATTAAACAAAGTACCTCAGGAATTTAAAGAAGTTGCAGAGGAATTTACCAAAAAAGGATTTGTGACTATCGCAAGCGATCAATTAATTAATTGGGCAAGGACCGGATCCTTACACTGGATGACTTTTGGCTTAGCCTGTTGTGCTGTTGAGATGATGCAGACCTCAATGCCAAGATATGATCTAGAAAGATTTGGAGCTGCTCCGAGAGCCTCACCAAGACAATCCGATGTAATGATTGTAGCAGGAACTTTGACAAACAAGATGGCACCAGCGTTGCGCAAAGTATATGATCAAATGCCTGAGCCAAGATATGTTATCTCAATGGGTAGTTGTGCGAATGGTGGGGGCTATTATCATTATTCTTATTCCGTTGTAAGAGGTTGTGATAGAATAGTACCTGTCGACATATATGTTCCGGGCTGTCCACCGTCAGCGGAAGCGCTGCTTTACGGAATTTTGCAACTTCAAAAAAAAATTAGAAGAGAAGGAAGTCTCCAAAGATAACATGTCAGATATTTATTTAAATTTAAAAAATACTATTTTAGAAAATAAAGAATTTAAAATTAATAGTATTGAATTGTTGCATGACAATTTGATATTGAGCTGCAACAAAGAAAGCTTAGTCAAAAATATTGATATTTTAAAGCGGGATAAAAGTCTAAAATTTAGGCAATTGATCGATATTGCTGGAGTAGACTATCCTCAGAAAATTAAAAGATTTGAAGTTATTTATTTATTATTAAGTCATGAAAATAACTTAAGAATATCAATTAAAATTTGCATTAATGAAAATGAAATTGTCCCGACATTAACTTCTATTTATCCTTCTGCTAATTGGCAAGAAAGGGAAGTATTTGACATGTATGGAATAAAGTTTGCTGATCATCCAGATCTTAGACGAATACTAACTGACTATGAATTTGAAGGTTATCCATTAAGAAAAGATTTTCCATTAACTGGATATAAAGAAGTAAGATATAGCGCTGAACATCAAAAAGTTATTTACGAGCCAGTCAAGTTGGCTCAAGACTATAGGGATTTTGATTTTGAAAGTCCTTGGGAAGGTTCTGATTATATTAAAAAAGAACAGGATAAAGCAAAAAAAATTAAAAATGACTAAACACACTAAAACGATGAATTTAAATTTTGGTCCACAACATCCAGCTGCACATGGTGTTTTGAGATTAATTTTAGAATTAGATGGTGAGGTAATCGAGAGAGCAGATCCGCATATCGGACTTTTGCACAGAGGTACAGAAAAATTGATTGAGCATAAAACTTACACCCAGGCCGTGCCTTACTTTGATAGGTTAGATTATGTTGCTCCAATGAATCAAGAGCATGCCTTCGCTTTAGCGGTAGAAAAGCTTTTACAAATCGAAGTACCATTACGAGCACAGTATATTAGAGTTATTTTTTGTGAGATCGGAAGAATTTTAAGTCATATTTTAAATATTACTACGCAGGCTTTAGATGTTGGAGCGTTAACCCCTTCATTATGGGGATTTGAGGAGCGTGAAAAGTTGATGGTATTTTATGAAAGGGTATCGGGTTCACGACTCCATGCCAATTATTTTAGACCAGGTGGAGTGCATATAGATCTTCCCAATGGTCTCGCAGATGATATTTTGGATTTTTGTAAAAATTTTCCAAAAGTGATTGATGATTTAGAGACACTTCTTACTGATAATAGAATATTTAAACAAAGAAATGTAGATATCGGAATAGTATCAAAACAAGAGGCTCTCGACCATGGTTTTTCTGGAGTTATGCTAAGAGGCTCCGGCGTCCCTTGGGATTTAAGGAAGTCAAATCCATATGAATGTTATCAAGATTTTGAATTTAAAATTCCTGTGGGAAAAAATGGTGATTGTTATGATCGGTACTTATGCAGAATTGAGGAAATGAGAGAAAGTGTAAACATTATGGTACAAGCTTTAAAGAAACTACCAAAGGGACCAATAATGACTTTAGATACAAAAGTTGGACCACCTAAGAGAAGAGATATGAAGATGAGTATGGAAGCTCTAATTAATCATTTTAAATTATATACAGAAGGTTACCATGTTCCAAAGGGAGAGGTCTATTCTGCAGTAGAAGCTCCTAAGGGGGAGTTTGGTGTTTATCTTATATCTGACGGATCTAACAAGCCGTACAGATGCAAAATTAAAGCCCCTGGTTTTACCCATCTTCAAGCTATGAATTATATGATTAAAGGTCATATGCTAGCAGATGTTCCGGCAGTTTTGGGCTCTATGGATATTGTCTTTGGTGAGGTAGATCGATGAGCGGAAAGCATATAGCAAAAAATCAACCTGTAACATTTACTTTTTCTAATGAAAATTTAAAAAAAAAAGATGAAATATTAAAAAAGTATCCTTCAAGTAGAAAAAAAAGTGCAATCATGCCTTTGCTTTATTTGGCCCAAAAACAGAATGAGGGATGGATTCCATTAGTTGCCATTAGATATATCGCTGAGTTATTAGAGGTTCCATATATAAAAGTTTATGAGGTAGCTACATTTTACACTATGTATAATTTAGCTCCTGTAGGAAAATATTTTGTTCAAGTTTGCACTACTACCCCTTGTGCTATCAGAGGCTCTGGAAAAATTGTAGAAATGTGTAAAAAATTTATATCCGCTAAAGAGGGACATTTAAGTAAAGATCAAAAAAGTTCATGGATAGAAGTCGAGTGCCTAGGAGCTTGTGTGAATGCTCCCATGATACAAATTAATGATGATTATTATGAAGATTTGGATGCAGAGACTGCAGAAAAAATATTTAAAAGTTTTGCTGAAGATAAACTGCCAAAAATCGGATCTCGAAAAGGAAGAAAGGGATCTGAACCTGCAAATCAA
>Ga0181601_10003897_pt1 | contig 12540 bp, 8 predicted proteins | sample 041ome_8_FD_133020 | JGI IMG/M metagenome (GOLD analysis project Ga0181601, IMG submission 133020) | Coastal salt marsh microbial communities from the Groves Creek Marsh, Skidaway Island, Georgia - 041407BS metaG (megahit assembly) | ecosystem: Environmental > Aquatic > Marine > Intertidal zone...
ACAAGTTTTTGAGGCCAACCCGAATATGCAACCAGATTTACAGAACAAAGATTATGTGCTTCAAAGACAATTAAAGCCAGAGGCACGCAAAGATGTAATTGAATTGCTTGAAAGCAAGGGCATTGTCCCTAATTCAATGATAGATATTTCAGACGGCTTGTCTTCAGAGTTATTGCATTTGTGTCAAAAATCAAATGTAGGATGCACTATATATCAAGATAAGCTTCCAGTAGATTTTACTGCTATATCTATTGCCGATGAGTTTAATATCTCTTCTGCTACTTGTGCTTTAAATGGTGGTGAAGATTATGAACTATTGTTTACCGTAAGTCAAGATCATTATGAAGCTGTAAAAAATGACCCCGACCTAAGCATTATTGGACACATTACCGATGAGTCTTTAGGGGCAATAATAGTGACTAAAGACGATCATCATCAAGCCTTAACAGCTCAAGGGTGGAAGTCATTTTTTTAGAATTTTTTCGCGTAGCCAACGGTTATAGTTTATGATATCGTTTTCATCAGCTTCTTTATCAGAATAAATACATAACAAACTGTTGATGTCATCTAGAAGGCTTTTGTTCAGATCAATCCTTTGAGTAAAAATTAATTTATTGATAATTTTGAATAATAATTTTTCTCGCTGAAAATTATTTTTTTGGAGCAAGCTACTAAAGCGTCTTTTGATTACTTTAAAACGGATTTCAATTATGTCAAAATCTCCAATTTCGTATCTGATAATAAGTTCAGCACTTATAATTTTAATTTGAAAAGATTCATCGAAGTTTAGAAAGTTTTTATGTTGAATAATCCGGCTTAACGTTTTAATAGCTAATTTATATTGAGACTGATCGTAATATTGAAGGGCTAAATTTGAACAAATAAAGAAATAATGATAGTCTGATTGTATAATTGAGGGTTCACTTTTGGCTTTAAGAAGAATTTCTATAGCTTTAGATTGATCAATTCTTGAATAATTAATTACTAGCCCATTGTAATAGTAAAAGAGGTATTTATTTCTTAAAAATCCATTGTATTTTTCCATTTCTTTATAGAGTTCCATGGCTACAGTTAGAGATTCTTGATGTTTTTTATTTTTGAATAAACAATTGACAAGATAAGTTAGCAACTGTAGTTTAAGATCGTGATTTTTTTTGTTGAAAATAGAATTGGACTTAAAGTCTTTAAAACTATGTTTTAAGAATTCTTCTAAATCTTGATATTTTCTTTTTTGAAGAAGTAATTTGCTCGTTGATTGAAAAATTTTAATTTTAAGCTTTTCACTATTAATAATTTCTTTATTTTGAGTAAAATCTTTGATTGTTTTTTCTAGTATTTCAATGATTTTGGTATTTGCTTTTGAGTAGTTTTGAGCTTTTCTGAGTCGATGGTTTACTGCTGCTAACACATTATCAATTTCTTGGATTTGATTCATCTTTTTAAAGTTATTTTTACTTTTTTCAATATACTTTTCCACTTCCAATAGAGGAGATTCGTAAGACAATTTTATAAAATCAGAGTAGATGATATTTAGAAACTCAAATGATTCTATTTTTATAGCTTTTTTTTCTGCTTTAATCAGAAAGCATATGGCTAAATCTATTTTTTCTCTTGCTTTCATTTTACGAGACACAGTAATTAGCCTCACAATTACCAATTCCATTTCTTTGTTAATGTTTTGAAATGTTAGGCTATTTAAAAGGTCGATTTGCAGTCTATTTTTGAGTCTAAAAAAAGAGTTTTTTTTGTGCTTATAAAGCTTATGTGCAATTCTATCATCATCGTAATTAGAGCTATTTTTTTTGTAGTACTCTAAGAGTTGTAAATCTTTTCTTTTTGTAGATAGTTGTACTCTTTTGACAAGGAGGTTAAAAAATCTTAATTCGTCTTTTTTTAGACTTTGTATAAGTTCATATAATACATTCATGGCAGGCTAGTTTTTTCAATTGGAGGCGTAAGTTACAAAATAATGAATTAGGAATGGGCTTAAACAATAGATATCTTTGAATTAAACGTTTTGATTATGAACTTAATAAGAAAAGTCTTTCTGTTTTTGATTTTAGTGAGTTTTACTTCAAAAACCTATTCACAATACAGCTTATCTTTTGGTAATGTAGATCCGATAATTTCAGACACAGCCTATATGGAGTCACTACTAGGTATAAGTTTGACAATAGTGAATATCGGATCAGATGACATAAATTTTCCTATTTCGGTTTCTTCGAAGGTTAACTCTGAAAATTTTTATGAGTTAGCATATTTTTATTTTGATGATGATGACCCATTACTTGTTGGGGATAGTTTTAGTTTAAATTGGCCTGAATTTGACCCTTCATCAGGGCTTATTTACGGGGGCTTTATTGAGGTTAATCAAGAAACGGGTTTTTTTAATGGAGATAATATCATAGTGGTTTGGCCTTCTGTCTCTACCCAATTTATTAATCAAGGTGAAATTGTGTCTGTTGAACAGTACGTTCACTCGGTTCATGTTATTGATGCGGTGACAACTCTTTCAACTCATCCAAAGTCAACCGATTTGACAGTTGTGATATCTTCAAATTGGATTGAAGTGAAATCTGAAAAAACTATTGAATTGATCGAAATATATAATTTAGAAGGGCAAAAAATATTGATTGACCGCGACACTAAAATAAACATTCAAAATCTTGCTGCTGGACTTTATTTGGTGTCTGCAAGCTTAACTGATAGAAGCAAAAAATATGTAAAAATATTAATTCATTAAATCTTCAATTTCATTAGCTTCAATTGGAATATTTGACATTAAGTCAAATGGCTGATTTTTGGTAATGAGGAGATCATTTTCTAAACGAATTCCTAAATTTTCTTCTAAAATGTAAATACCTGGCTCGCAAGTAAATACCATACCCTCTTGAATGGGTTTATCCCACAAGCCTACGTCGTGCACATCTAAACCTAAAAAATGACTGGTGCCATGCATAAAATACTTTCTATAGGCAGGGTTTTTAGGATCTTGTTTATCAATATCGTGCTGATCAATTAATCCTAACCCTAAAAGTTCAGACTGCATGATAAAACCTACCTCTTTATGATAGTCATTAAGCATAGTGCCTGGGGTGAGCAGACTTGCGGCTTTTTTCATTACTCTTAGTACAGCATTGTAAACCTCTTTTTGTCGCTTACTAAACCTACCGTTTACGGGCAAGCACCGCGTCATGTCCGAGGCATAATTGGCGTATTCTGCACCAACATCCATTAGAATAACTTCACCATCCTTACAGCTTTTATTGTTGTCAATATAGTGCAATACACAAGCGTTTCTTCCTGAAGCAATAATGGGTTCATAAGCAAAACCCTTGGAGCGATTAATTAAAAATTCATGATTAAACTCAGCTTCAATTTCGTACTCCATTACGCCAGGTTTGATAAAACCAAGGACACGTCTGAAGCCTTTTTCAGTAATATTACAAGCTTGTTGCATCAATTGTATTTCTATTTCATGTTTTAGGGCTCTTAGCTCATGCATGATAGGAGCAGACTTTAAATAGTCTTTTTTAGGATATTTATTTTTGCACCAATCGTTAAAACGATCGGTTTGTGTTTCTACTATTGAGCTTGCTCTAGAGTGTTCGTTAGAATTCAAATAGACATTTTGAGCTTCACTCATAAGTTCATCTAACACTGTTTCAAATTGTGTATTCCAGTAAACCGTTCTTATGCCTGAAGTTTGAAAGGCTTGTTCTTTGGTTAGCTTTGCACCTTCCCAAATTGCGATAAGTTCGCTGGTTTCTTTTAAAAAAAGAATTTCTCTATGCTTTGAATTATTACAATCAGGAAAAACGATGAGTTTGCTGTCTTCTTGATCAACCCCGCTGAGCCAAAACAAATCGCTATTTTGTTTGAAAGGCATAGTGCCATCAGCATTGGTAGGCATTTGGTCGTTAGAGCAAAAAATAGCCATAGATTTTTGATTTAGAGACTTGTAGAATTTGTTTCTATTATATTCAAACAATTCTTTGGAAATGGCCTGGTATTTCATCTTTTAATTCGTTAGTTTACAAAGATAGATATTTTGAACGATTCTAAACTCAACACATTTAGTGTTGTTTATGTTGCTTTTCTGTGTCAAGCGTGCTAAATTTGTACACTTAAAAAATAATCTACAATGAGTACATCCGTTTTGATTAAGTCTTCTCTAGCCAAAAAATATTGGATGGCGGCCACGGGCTTATTTTTATGTCTTTTTTTAGTAGGACATTTGTTGGGAAACTTGCAGTTGTTATTGCCTTTTGAAAAGGCTTCAGATTCATTTAACCTCTATGCTCAGTTTATGACTACTAATCCAGTAGTAAAAATTTTATCCTATATTACTTATTTAAGTATTTTGTTTCATAGCATAGATGGAATACTTTTAACCATTCAAAACAAAAAAGCACGCCCCGTAAACTATGCCTATACTAAGCCCCATGTCAATTCCTCTTGGTCATCAAGAAATATGGGATTATTAGGCACGATTTTATTGTTATTCATTGTCATTCACATGCGTAGTTTTTGGTATGAAATGCATTTTGGTGATGTTCCATTTACTACTATTGAAGGACAAGAAGTTAAGGATTTATATTCCATAACAACTGAAGCTTTTGAGCAGTTGTGGTATGTGATCTTATATGTAGTTTGTATGGTAGCCATTGCTTTTCATTTATCGCATGGTTTCTCTAGCGCCTTTAAAACACTTGGAGCAAGTCATCCTAAATACTCTCAGTTTGTTACAAAAATTGGCTATGCATTTGGTATAATTATACCTTTTGCTTTTGCCATTATTCCTTTAGCCCTTTATTTCAGATAAGAAAAATTATGAGCAATAAATTAGATGCTAAAATTCCTGTCGGCCCTTTAAAAGACAAGTGGACCAATCATAAAAATACCATTAATTTAGTAAACCCTGCTAACAAACGCTCTATTGATGTAATTATAGTTGGCACTGGTTTGGCAGGAGCTTCAGCAGCAGCGTCATTAGCCGAGATGGGTTATAATGTCAAATCGTTTTGCTTTCAGGATTCTCCTAGAAGAGCACATTCTATTGCTGCTCAAGGGGGTATCAATGCTGCCAAAAACTATCAAAACGATGGCGATTCGGTTTATCGATTATTTTATGACACTATCAAAGGCGGTGATTACCGATCTAGAGAGGCTAATGTCTATCGCCTTGCCCAAGTAAGCACTAACATTATTGATCAATGTGTGGCTCAAGGTGTGCCTTTTGCTCGAGAATATGGAGGGCTTTTGGATAATCGCTCTTTTGGGGGGGTACAGGTTTCCAGAACATTTTATGCTAAAGGACAAACTGGCCAGCAACTTTTATTGGGTGCTTATTCAGCAATGTCACGACAAATCAATAAAGGAAAAATAAGTATGTATAACCGTCACGAAATGTTAGATGTGGTAGTGGTTGACGGAAAAGCACGTGGTATTATTGCCAGAAATTTAGTTACTGGAAAAATAGAAAGACATTCGGCTCATGCTGTTGTTTTAGCATCTGGAGGTTATGGCAATGTATTTTTTCTAAGTACCAACGCTATGGGAAGTAATGTGACTGCTGCTTGGAAAGCACATAAAAAAGGAGCCTTTTTTGCCAATCCCTGTTTTACTCAAATACACCCTACATGTATTCCTGTTTCTGGCGAATATCAGTCAAAGTTAACTTTAATGTCAGAGTCATTGAGAAATGATGGTAGAATTTGGGTTCCTAAAAGCAAAGAAGATGTCGAGGCTATTCGTTGTGGTGAGAAAAAGCCTACAGAGCTCAAAGAAGAAGAAAGAGATTACTATTTAGAAAGACGCTACCCAGCTTTCGGCAATCTAGTTCCTCGTGATGTAGCTAGTAGAGCTGCTAAAGAACGATGTGATGCTGGTTATGGTGTTAATGAAACAGGAGAGGCCGTCTTTTTAGATTTTGCCTCTGCAATAAAAAGATACGGTCAAGAACAAGCCAATATTAAAGGCTTGGATGAAACAGATCTTAACTTGGTTTTAAAATTAGGAAAAGAAGTGGTTAAAGCCAAATATGGTAACCTTTTTCAGATGTATGAAAAAATTACCGACGATAACCCATACGAAACTCCAATGAAGATATTTCCTGCCGTTCATTATACCATGGGAGGCTTATGGGTGGACTATAATTTGATGACCAATATCCCTGGGTTATATGCTTGTGGAGAGGCTAATTTTTCAGATCACGGAGCCAATAGATTAGGTGCTTCTGCTTTAATGCAAGGCTTAGCCGACGGCTATTTTGTCTTACCTTATACTATTGGCGATTATTTATCTAGTGATATTAGAACTGGAGCCATACCAACTGATTTGCCTGAATTCGAACAAGCACAACAAAAAGTTGAAGAAAAACTTCAAAAGCTAATCAATAATCAAGGCACTAAAACTGTAGACTATTTTCATAAAAAGTTGGGAAAAATCATTTGGAACAATTGTGGTATGTCAAGAAACAAAGCAAATTTATTGAAAGCTATTGATGATGTTGCCACATTAAGAGAAGAGTTTTGGAAAGAAGTTAATGTACCTGGAAGTTCAAATGAGCTCAATCAAGAGTTAGAAAAAGCCGGTCGAGTAGCTGACTTTTTAGAGTTAGGAGAGCTTATGTGTAAAGACGCTCTTGAACGAGAAGAATCCTGTGGAGGACATTTCAGAGAAGAGTCTCAAACAGAAGATGGAGAAGCCTTAAGAAACGACCAAGATTATACTTTTGTGTCAGCTTGGGAATATGCTCATAAGCCCTCAGAATCGATCTTACACAAAGAAGAACTACACTTTGAAAATATAGAATTGAAACAAAGAAGTTATAAATAATTCGATATGAATTTAACGCTTAAAATTTGGCGTCAAAAAAACGCAAACGAAAAAGGTAAAATGGTAGAATATAAAGCTGCCAATATTAGTCCAGATATGTCCTTTTTAGAGATGATGGATGTTGTTAATGATAACATAATTCAAAATGGTGGTGAGCCAGTAGCTTTTGATCATGATTGTAGAGAAGGTATTTGTGGTAGTTGCTCTATGTATATCAATGGTGAAGCTCATGGCCCAGCCAGAGCGGTTACAACATGTCAATTGCACATGAGAGAGTTCAAAGACGGTGAGACTATATATATAGAGCCATGGAGAGCAAAAGCCTTTCCTGTTGTAAAGGATTTGGTCGTTGACCGCTCAGCTTTTGATAGAGTAATGCAATCGGGAGGTTATGTATCGGTAAATACATCTGGAAATACCCTTGATGCCAATGCCATACCTATACCCAAAGAAGATGCAGATGACGCTTTTAATGCAGCAAGCTGCATAGGTTGTGGAGCCTGCGTTGCTACTTGTAAAAACTCTTCTGCTATGTTATTTGTGTCTGCTAAGGTATCTCAATTAGCATTATTGCCTCAAGGGCAAGTGGAGAGAGAAGAACGTGTAATAAATATGGTTAACCAAATGGATTTGGAAGGGTTTGGTAATTGTACCAATACTGGTGCTTGTGAAATTGAATGCCCAAAAGAAATTTCTTTAGAAAATATTGCAAGAATGAATAGAGAATTTTTGTCGGCTTCAGTTAAGTCTAAAAAGTAAAACAAATCATGTTGCATTCTAGTTATTTAGAGGTAACTATTGTTCAAAGCTCTCTTTATTGGAACAGCCCAAGTCAAAACAAATCCCATATATCTCAATTATTGTCTAAGGTTACTCAGACCGACCTTATCGTATTACCCGAACTCTTTACTACAGCCTTTAGCATGACTGCTAAATCCGAAACAATGGATGGCCCAAGTATACTTTGGATGTCTAATTTATCAAAAGAAAAAAACGCTTTAATCTTAGCGTCTATACGTATAACAGAAAATCGTAAAAATTATAACCGATTGATTTGCACCTTTCCTGACGGCAAAATATTGTCTTATGACAAACGCCATTTGTTTAGTCTGATGCAAGAAGAAAAATATTTTAGCTCAGGCAAAAACCGTTTGATCGTAGACTATAAAGGTTGGCGGATATGCCCTTTAATATGTTATGATCTACGATTTCCTGTTTTTAGTAGAAATAATGAAGCTATAGACATACTTATATATGTAGCCAATTGGCCGACTTCTAGAATCAGCCATTGGGATAAGCTACTTACGGCCAGGGCAATAGAAAATCAAGTGTTTGTCGTTGGGGTGAATCGTATAGGCAAGGATGGTAATGGGGTAGAATTCAATGGTAATAGCACCATCATAGATGCTAATGGAGAACACCTTTATTTAGCACAACAAAAAGAAGTGGTAAAGTCTGTAAGGCTGAATAAAATCGATTTAAACCTTATAAGACAGAAATTACCATTTTTAAAAGATTCCGATTCTTTTACTTTGCATTAGAATTCCATTGTATCAAGATTTCCCAATCTGAACGTATTTGAATGTCTGAGCTATAATATTCTATTTTTTCAGCTTGTCGCTTTTCAATAAGTTTACCAGTATCCCACTTTCCATTGTTATTGGCATCATGTATAACACGAAGAGTGTAGCTAGCGGGAACTAAGGAATCAATATGCAATGGTTGTGATGATGAAGATTGAAAAATTACAGTTTGATCTAGAAGCAATTCAACAATAACGGAATTCAGTGGAAGGGAGTCTATTATGAGTTTACCATATAAATTTGATAGGGTATCTTTTCTAGCATCATTGATAGAGTCTTTAGCTATTAATGTTTCGTCGAATAACTGAAGATAAATATTGTCACAATTTGGTATTACCGTATTTGAATAAAAGGCTACGCGTTCTTGAGGTAGCGAAAACAACATATTATGGTCTAAATCCTCTATAGCCATTATTTCAAATTCTTTTTTTGGTAAATGACTAAAGCTAAAGGAACCATTTGCAGAACTCTTTGTGAGATATTGAGGCTTTTGGTTATAAAACAAACTATCTCCTTCAGTAAATTTTGAAGCATACAATCCTACCCAAACGTTCTGAACACCAACTTGTGTTTGGGCATCTAATATTTCACCCTCTATATATAAGGAGTCAAGGCTTGGGCCAGTAGAAAAGCTATATCGCAATTTTTCCAAAACATTTCCTTCGTTTAGGTCTTTAATAATGTTATCTATATATATAGTGTATGTTGTAGAGTCTTCTAAAGTAGAGCCTATATCAATTATAAGTTTGTTTTTGTTTGATTTTAAATTCAGGCCTTTATTTACATATGGCGATATAGTGGCTTTTTCTGAGGGTGTAATCTGAATGGCTTCATCAAATTCAATAATTATATCCTGAGAATTAAAAAATAAAGAGTAATTATTTGGAGTGGATTTTATTGTGATTGGTGGCGTCAAATCTTTTTTCCCTCCACTAGGTGGAACTACATTAGCACAGCTAAAACATAATAAAATAATGAACAAAGCTAGCTCAATTCTCATGTTTGTAAAGATACTATTATATATTGTTTTTTATTTCAATTTTTTTTTGACAAAAATTTGAAATGTGATAAAATAATAATATATTTATGAACTCTAAACTAATGAATAGGGGTGCTTAACATGTTTAACAAGTTGTAAATCAATTTATTACTACCTTTTAATATGTCTAGTTCTTTTGTTCTTAAAGTATAGATTTATTTATTTATTAACCAAAAACAAGTATTATGAGTTTAAAAACTACAAAAAACTCTAGTCCGATTCTTGGACTACTCTTGACTGTGTTTATGTCAGTATTATTTATTGGCAATATACAGGCTCAAGAAAATACATGTGACTCTGTGACTATTGTTTTAATTGACACCTATGGTGATGGTTGGAATGGTAATTCATTGACTGTTGGTGATGCGATGTACACGCAAGTAATGGAGCCTGCTTCATATGAAGCGGAAACCTTTTCTGCTTGTGTAGATTTGTCATCATGTGTAACTATAGCATATAATGCTACAGGTTTCTACAGCGAAGAAAATTTATGGGAAGTCACTGTAAATGCAACAGGAGAAACTTATTCTTCTGACGTATTAATCGGGACATGTGTTACCGCATGTACAGATGAGCTTGCTGACAATTATGATCCAGCAGCAGACATTTCGGACAACTCTCTTTGTGAGTATTCCGTCATGCCTGGTTGTATGGATCCTACAGCTTGTAACTTTGATGCAGATGCTGGTCAAGACGACGGTTCTTGTGCTTATCCTGCCGATGGTTTCGATTGTGCTGGCAGCTGTTTGTCTGGTGATGCATTAACTCTAACATTGTATGATCAATACGATGATGGATGGGACTATTATGATGGTTCAGTAAGTTACCTAACTATTAATGGCGTAAACTATGGTCAAGACTATTTAGATGGCGGACCATTAGCCATTACTATTTGTGCTGATTTACTATCATGTACAGATGTTTATTTTACACCTGCCAATGGCTGGTCAAGTGAAAATTCATGGGAAATCGCTGATGCTGCTGGAAATATTTTAGTTTCTGGAGGTAATTTTGGTGGTGTCTTTGGAGAATGTGGTGTACTAGGCTGTATGGATGCATCTGCTTGTAACTATAATATGGATGCAACAACAGACGATGGTTCATGTACCTATGCTACAGAAGGATTTGACTGTGATGGCAACTGTCTATCAGGTGTTGCCGTAGTTTATACTTCAGGATCATATGCTGGAGAAAACAACTTCGCTATTTCAGATTGTGATGGTAACGTATTGGCCTCCATGTCATCAGGCTATAATGGATTCAACTCTTGTGTTGAATTGGGTGAAAATTACTCTATTTCATTAAACGACACTTATGGTGACGGCTGGAATGGCGGTAACTTATCTGTTGGTGGAGTAGATTATACTATCGCCGATGGATCAGATTATTTTGAAGTTATTGGTTCATGTGGTGTTGCGGGTTGTATGGATCCAACGGCAACTAACTACAATGCTGATGCTACTTTTGATGACGCATCTTGTACTTATCCATTAGCTTTTGAAGTCTCTATTCCTTTTGAAGGTGTTGGATTAACCACTTGTGGTTTTAATGAAGATTATGATGCTAGCAACACTTCATATTCAGGTTACTACTTAAATGGAGATGATGTTGCCTATATCTTTACAGGTACAGGAAACAACTTCCAAATAGATATGACTTCTCCTGACACTTATACTGCTGTGGTTGTTTTTGATGGCGACCCACTTTATGGTTCAAATGTTGTTGACTTCTCTACTATGGGTTATAGTTCTACAGGAACTTCTCACTCATTTATGATGGCAACAACTGAAGGAACTTCTTATTATGTTGTTATTGATAGCTGGCCTTGGCCACAATGTATAGATTTTGATTTGTCTATCGTTGAATTAACAGGTATTGGTGGTTGTACAGATTCAACAGCCTTTAACTTTAATCCAGATGCCGACTATAATGATGGCTCTTGTATTCCTGTAATTGAAGGATGTACAAACCCATTTTCAAATAACTATAATGCATCAGCTAACACTGACGATGCTTCATGTACGTTCTGTGTTGATGGAGTAGAAGTTACTGAATTACCTGCTGGTCAATTCCCTGACCAAACAGTCGTAGTTACTATTAATACTGGATACTATTCTGGTGAAATAGGTTGGGAATTGCAATCTAGCGATGGTACTGTATTGATGTCAGGAGGTAACCTTGCTGGTCAATACTATTCAAACTACTCTGAGTACATTGCTACTTATTCTGGATGTTTATCTGATGGATGTTACAAATTCGTTGCCATAGACACCTGGGGTGATGGTTGGAACGAAAGTGGTTCATTTACCATTACAGATCAGTATGGTTCTATTTTAATTCCTACAACAGTTTATACGGCTGCTATGGGAGTAGATATAAATGGTGATCAGACTTATGCTGATTATTTTGCTATCGGTGATGCTAGCTGTGCTGTTTACGGATGTACCGATGCTGCGGCATCAAACTACTTGCCTGAGGCAACTGATGATGATGGTTCTTGTATCTTCTGTGAAGAAGGATCTAACGACATCTACTTTGTATTCAGTCAAGAAAACGAATTAAACGACGCTGTATATGTATTTAATGAAACTGACACTGTATTTAGTGTCGAGCCAGGATCATTAGGTTATTGGGGTGCTTCTGACATCTTAACTTGTGTTCCTACAGGATGTTATACAGTGGCCATGTTTGCACAAGATGGTGATGGCTGGGACGATGGTTCTACCCTAATTACTACTGATGGCTTAGGAGAAAACAACCTTACCTTTGACTTTGAAACAGGTACTGTTTCTTATGTGACTTGGGCTGTTGGTGATACCCTTTGCGAAAATGTTTGGGTACCTGGTTGTATGGATACTGAAGCGTTAAACTTTGACGCTACTGCCACTTTCGATGATGGCACTTGTGTTTTCTTAGGTGACGAATGTGAAACAGCTCTTACGGGTGTTCCATCTGAAGTTTTTGAAGCTACAGGAACAGGTTCTTGGATTGAAGTATGTGCTGATCCAGAAGGATTTGGTGCTCTTGTATTCTTCGACGAAATTTCTGAAACAGGTGTTACATATCAAGCCGTAAACG
>Ga0181601_10003902_pt1 | contig 12535 bp, 13 predicted proteins | sample 041ome_8_FD_133020 | JGI IMG/M metagenome (GOLD analysis project Ga0181601, IMG submission 133020) | Coastal salt marsh microbial communities from the Groves Creek Marsh, Skidaway Island, Georgia - 041407BS metaG (megahit assembly) | ecosystem: Environmental > Aquatic > Marine > Intertidal zone...
CAAATAGGCCGAAAGGATACGGGCAATACGGGGCGCTTCGGCGGGGCGTTCATTGGCCAGCCCCTCTAGCTGCTCGATCGCGATGGCGCGGCTGACAAGGTCATCTGCCCATTCGGTCAAAACGGTTTTACTGTCGTCCTTCTTGGCAATCTGCGTGACCTGTTTGCGCGCGGCCAAGCCGGTGGCGGCGGCGCTAAAATTTTCGTTAAACAGCGATGCATCTGTCAGCTTGACCTGTTCGCGCGTCAGCCGAATGCGCCAAACCGTAAAGGGAAAGGCAATCAGCGCGCCAATAACGGCGGTGATTGCGGTCAGCTTGGCCAGCGCAAAGCGGAAATTCCACCTGTCATCCACCCCTTCAGGATACGGGGTTCGCACCGCCTCGGTGATCACATAGATCAGCCCGATAAAGAGGGTTGTAAACAACATGACCCACAGCAAAACGCCCAAAAACACCACGCCCAGCGGCAGCTGATCCAGCTGGAAAAACGAACGCACCCGTTCGATCACCGAGGGGCGTTTGTGATGCGGGCCATGCAACAGCGCAAAAACCAGCCCCGACCCCAGCACCAAAGCCACAAACAGCACCAAGGTGTAAAACGCTTGCGGCGAAAATGGCAGGGTAAGGGTTGTGGTGGTGGGCTGCATCTGTTCGCCTAAAAAATGTTGATTGCAGCATCAAGTTAACCAAAGGTTGTTCGGCGTGGAAGCCCCCACACCCGCTTGCCAGCGTGGCGCCTTCCCGCTAGGACAGGCCAAAGCCATTTGCCCGAGGTTTCCAATGCGCCTAAGCCGCTATTTCCTGCCCGTTCTCAAAGAAACGCCCGCCGAGGCGCAGATTGTCAGCCACCGCTACATGCTGCGTGCGGGCATGATCAAACAGCAATCGGCTGGCATCTATTCGTGGTTGCCGCTGGGCTTTAAGGTGCTGCGCAAGCTGGAAAACATCGTGCACGAAGAACAGATGCGCGCGGGCCATATCCCCATGCTGATGCCCACGCTGCAATCGGCTGATTTGTGGCGCGAATCTGGCCGCTATGATGACTACGGCGAGGAAATGCTGCGCATCACCGACCGGCAGGGCCGCGACATGCTGTATGGCCCCACCAACGAGGAAATGATCACCGATATTTTCCGCGCCAATGTGGGCAGCTACAAAGACCTGCCGCTGACGCTGTATCACATTCAGTGGAAATTCCGCGACGAGATCCGCCCGCGTTTTGGCGTGATGCGGGGGCGCGAATTTTACATGAAAGACGGCTATAACTTTGATCTGACAAAGGAAGATGCGCTGCACGCCTATAACCGCCATCTGGTCAGCTACCTGCGCACCTACGAACGCATGGGCCTGCAGGCCATTCCCATGCGCGCCGACAGCGGCCCAATTGGCGGCGATGATACGCATGAATTCTTGGTCTTGGCAGAGACCGGCGAATCCGAGGTGTTTTATGACAGCGCGGTGACCGATATCAGCCTTGGGGCCCGCGAAATTGATTATGACAGCCATGATCAGTGCCGCGCCATCATGGAAGAATTTACCGCGCTTTATGCCCGCACCGATGAAACCCACGACGAGGCGGTGTTTAACCAGATCCCGCAGGCGCGCCGCCGGGTGGCCCGTGGTATCGAGGTGGGGCAGATCTTCTATTTTGGCACCAAATATTCCGACCCTATGGGCGCCACCGTTCAGGGCCCCGATGGCAAGCCGGTGCCGGTGCATATGGGCAGCCACGGCATTGGCGTCAGCCGCCTGATCGGCGCCATCATCGAGGCCAGCCACGACGAGCGCGGCATCATCTGGCCCGAAGGTGTAACACCGTTCCACGTGGGTATTGTAAACCTGAAACAAGGCGACAGCGCCGCCGATGCCGCCTGTGACAGCCTTTATGCCGCGCTGGGCGCCCATGGGCTGGAACCGCTCTATGACGACCGCAAAGAGCGCGCAGGCGGGAAATTTGCGACGATGGATTTGATCGGCTTGCCTTGGCGCGTCACCATCGGGCCGCGCGGGCTGGAAAAGGGTGTGGTTGAATTGACATGCCGCCGCACCGGCGAGAGCGAAGAAATGTCGCCCGAAGCCGCGGTTGACCGGCTGGTGCAGATCTATGCACCGCATCGGGTAAGCGGGCTGTAAGGCCTATTTTCACGCTGTTTCAGGGCGTCGGGCCGGTGGCTTGGCGCCCTTTTTCATTGTCGCTAATCGTGCAAGCAATTGTTTCGCGGCTTTCGCTTGGGATTGGGTGAATTCTCTGCCAAGTTGCACGTGGGCTGGTTGCGTGTATGTGTCGCTTTGGCCCGACAGTGGTGTGTGAAACTGCCGGACGCATGTGCAAAGGGCCGGGGTGTGATGATAGCTTTTGATAACAGCGACTTGCGCGACGAGCATTGGCAAGACGCGCTTTATGTTTCGAACCGGCTGACGCGGCGAATCGTGGCGCCAACGGGCGGGAGCGGGTTCAATACGGTGGTGCTGATGCAGCCCTATGGCGCCGCGCCGCCCGATATTCGCTGCGCCCATACCGCCGAGGGCGATGTGCTGTTGCACCTCAACCTTGGCGAAGTGGTGCTAGAGGGCACAAAAGACCCGGCACAGGTGCGCATGGTGCTGCGCCGCCATTAGGCGCGCAGCCGCCTAAGCGGGTGCCGGCGGGGTTGACCCGCCCGCCCCGAATGCGCAAGGTCGCGCGGCACGCCAGTACGGAGTACCCCCTTGCCGCCGCCAAAGCGCCCGCCAACCCCCGCGCCTTTTGCCCGCTATGAATGGATGATCGCGTGGCGATATTTGCGCGCCCGCCGGGCCGAGGGCGGCGTCAGCGTGATGACATGGATCAGCCTGCTGGGGATTACCTTGGCGGTCTTTGCGCTGATCGCCACTTTGGCGGTTCGCTCGGGCTTTCGGGCGGAATTCGTGGATACGATTTTGGGCGCCAATGCCCATGTCACGGTCTATTCCATGGGGCAGATCGACCCGGTGACAGGCCGGCTGGATCGCACCATGCCCGATTATGCAAAAATCGCTGCCGATATTGCCAAGGTGCCCGGTGTCACCCGTGTGGCCCCCTTGGTAAAGGGGCAGGTGATGATCAACGCGCGCACCCGCAACGCTGGGGTCGAGGTGTTTGGCATTGCCCCGGCCGATCTTAGGGCCATCCCGCGTATCGGGCAGGGCGATGGGCACTTGGGTGACATTGGCCGCTTTGGCAGTGGCGTTGCCATCGGGTCGGGGGTGGCGCGCGAATTGAATGTTGGGGTGGGCGATACTATTCGCCTGATCAGCCCTGATGGGGTGAAAACCCCCTTTGGCGCCAAACCCCGCGTCAGCCCTTTTGAGGTGGTGTATGTGTTTACGGCGGGTCGCTACGATATTGACCGCACCCGCGTCTATCTGCCCTTTGACCAAGCGCAATCATTTTTCAACCGTCAAGGTGTGGCAGACGAGCTAGAGGTGATGGTTGCCACACCCGAGACAGTAGACGACATGGCCACCGCCCTATTGGGGGCTGGTGGGCCGCGCGCGCAAATCTGGACATGGCGCGATGCCAGCAGCGGGTTTTTATCCGCGCTCGAAATCGAAGACAGGGTGATGTTTGTGATCTTGTCGATCTTGGTGCTGATCGCCACGATGAATATTGTCTCGGGGCTGATTATGCTGGTCAAAAATAAGGGCCGCGACATTGGTATTTTACGCACCATGGGCCTGACCGAAGGCGCCATTTTGCGGGTATTTTTTATCTGTGGCGCGTTCACCGGCATTTTGGGCACGGTTTTTGGCGTTGTTTTGGGCTGCCTATTTGCGCTGTATATCGACCCGATATTTAGCTTTATCAACAGCTTAAGCGGCGGCAATGCCTGGGATCCTTCGATCCGTGGTATATATTACCTGCCCGCACGGCTGGAATTGGACGATGTGTTATCGGCGGTGGGCCTGTCTTTGGGCCTGTCTTTCGTGGTCACAATTTTCCCCGCCCGCCGTGCGGCGCGCATGAACCCGGTCGAGGCATTGCGCTATGAATAACACCGCCCCCCCGCCTGCGTTGCGTTTAAGCGGCGTTACGAAAACCTATAATCGTGGCAAGGCAGGCGCGATCGAGGTGCTGCGCGGCGTTGATCTGGTGTTGCAGCGCGGCGAGATCGTGGCGCTGGTGGCGCCATCTGGGGCGGGCAAGTCGACGCTGCTGCATATGGCGGGGCTGTTGGATACGCCCGATGCGGGCTGCGTAGAAATTGCCGGGCAGCCGATGCAGGGCTTGTCAGACCGCCGCCGCACCCTTGTGCGCCGCGAAGACGTGGGCTTTGTCTATCAGTTTCATCATCTATTGCCGGAATTTTCGGCCTTGGAAAATATCATGTTGCCGCAACTGGCCGCTGGTGTGGGCCAAGCGCAGGCGCGCGCCCGCGCGATGGCGTTAATGGCGCGGGTGGGGGTGCAGGCGCGCGCGGCCCATCGCCCGGCCGAGCTGTCGGGGGGCGAGCAGCAACGCGTGGCCTTTTGCCGGGCTTTGGCCAATGCGCCACAGGTTTTGTTGGCGGACGAGCCTACCGGCAATTTGGACCCGGCGACATCGGATACCGTGTTTGAAGCCCTGATTGATCTGGTGCGCGATACCGGCCTGTCTGCCCTTGTGGCCACGCATAACATGGCGCTTGCCGCCCGCATGGACCGGGTGGTGCGGCTAGAGGCGGGGGTTTTGACCGCGGTTTAGGTTGCGGTTGCGGTTTAGGCCTTTTGCGTCAAAAACACCCCCGCAGCCATAAGCGCGATACCGCCCAAGCGCTGGGCAGATACGGGGCTGACGCGGGCGCCAAACAGGCCAAAATGATCGATCAAAGCGGCGCTGATCAGCTGGCCCAACAGCACGAAAAATACCGCGTTCCCCACCCCGAAGCGCGGCGCGATAAAGGTAACGGACAGCACGTAAAAAGCCACCAACACGCCCCCAAGAAACAGGTGTTTTGGGGCTTGGGGCAGTTTTAGCAGGGCGCTTGGCCCTTGAATGGCCAGCAGGGCCAAACTGCATAGCAATGCAATGGAAAACAGGCAGGCGGCGGCGGCCACGGGGGCACCAAGGCGCACGCCCAATTGGGCGTTAAGCGCGGCCATCAGGGGGATGCCCACCCCTGCCAAAAGCATGACGGCGGCGTAAACTTGGGGTGTTTGCATGGTGGGGCCTATGGTTGAAAAAATGTGGCGGTGGCGCTGGCGATCAGCTTGTTTTCGGGTTCGGCAAACAGATCGGCACGGGCAAACAGCAATGCCTTGCCGCGGCGCACCACTTGGGCCTCGCATCGCAGCCGCGTGCCGGTGCCGGGGCGCATGAATTGGGTGTCTAGGTTGGTTGTGGCCACGGGGTATGGCCCCCCGAGGGCCGCAAAACAGGCAAAGACCATGGATGTATCGGCCAGCGTGGCCTGTGCCTGCCCGCATACAATGCCGCCCATGCGGGCAATCTCATCGGTGATGGGAATGGACAGGGTGGCCCGCTCGTCACCGATGGCATCCACGGTGATATCCAGCGCCTGCACCCATGGGGCAAACCCTGTGGCCAGCATGGCCTGTGCCGCGTCTTTTTGCATCCCTCGCGCCCCGCTTGCAGTGGTGGTTGGGCCCGGCTGGGGCCGTGGGCAGAATGGCCGGGTTTGGGCGGCTTGTCACCTGCCATTGGCGTGGGGTGGGCATTTTTCGGCCCGCCCCATTGCCTATTTGGCAGCGCTTGGGCAGGGTGGGGTAAAGACCAAGAAAGGTATGATCATGGCCCAAACCCTGCCTTTGAAACCGCGTCTGCCAGTGCTGGCCTCGTCTTTATGTGCCCTGTCGGTGTTGGCGGGCTGTGCGCTGTGGTCTTTCATGCCAAGCCCGGCCGAGGGGCAGCGCCTTTATGCGCAAAACTGCGTGCAATGCCATGGTGCCAGCGGGCTGGGCGATGGGGATCTGGCGCAAGGAATGGCGCCAAGACCTGCGAACTTAACCCAAATTGCGGCGCAAAACGGTGGCGCGTTTCCACGCACACGGGTGCTTTCGGCGATCGATGGATATGCCAAGGGCACGCGCGGGGGCGCCATGCCAGAATTTGGCGCATGGCTTGGGGGCCCCACCGTGCCCGTGGCGCTGGAAGACGGCAGCCAAACGCCGGTGCCGCGCCCCTTGGCGGCGCTGCTGGGCTATTTGGAAAGCATACAAACGCCGGGCTAGCGCAGGCGTTTACACGTCAAGTTCGGCCACAAAGCGGGCGTTTTCCTGAATATATTGGAAACGCAGCTCTGGTTTTTTGCCCATCAGCCGCTCGACCAGATCGCCGGTTTCGCCCGGTTCGTCCTCGTCTATCGTTACGCGGATCAGCTTGCGGGTGGTGGGATCCATCGTGGTTTCTTTCAGGTCTTTGGCGTCCATCTCGCCCAGACCTTTGAATCGCTGCACGTCGATCTTGCCTTTGCCACCCAGCCCTTTTTGCAACCAAATATCTTTTTCCGCATCATCGGACACATACATCCGCCGTGCCCCTTGGGTCAGCCGGTAAAGCGGCGGACAGGCCAGATAAAGATGGCCATGGTCGATCATCGGGCGCATTTGGGTGAAGAAAAATGTCATCAGCAACGCGGCGATATGGGCGCCATCAACATCGGCATCGGTCATGATGATGATCTTGTCATAGCGCAGATCGTCGATGTTGAACTTGCTGCCCAACCCCACGCCCAAGGCCTGTGTCAGGTCTGATATCTCTTGGTTCGAGGTCAGTTTGTTCGACGCCGCGCCAAGCACGTTCAAGATTTTTCCACGCAATGGCAGCAGGGCTTGGTTGCGCCGGTCACGGGCCATCTTGGCAGAACCGCCCGCGCTGTCGCCCTCGACGATAAACAGCTCGGTGCCCTCGCGGGCGGTGGCCGAGCAATCCACCAGCTTGCCGGGCAAGCGCAGTTTCTTGGTGGCCGATTTACGCTGGGTTTCTTTTTCTTGGCGGCGGCGCAAACGCTCTTCCGAGCGCAGCACAAGGAAATCCAGAATGGCCCCGGCAGATTTGGTATCGGCCGCCAGCCAATTGTCAAAATGGTCGCGCACCGCATTTTCCACAAGGCGCTGGGCCTCGACCGTGGCAAGCCGGTCTTTGGTTTGGCCCACGAATTCCGGTTCGCGAATAAAGCACGAAACCAGCGCGCAACCCCCGGTCAGCAGGTCTTCGCGGGTGATCTGCGCGGCTTTGCGGTTGTTGATCAGCTCGCCATAGGCGCGGATGCCCTTCAAGATCGCGGCCCAAAACCCGGCCTCGTGGGTGCCGCCTTCGGGGGTGGGAACGGTGTTACAGTAAGATTGGATGAACCCGTCACGCGCGGGGGTCCAGTTGATGGCCCATTCCACCTTGCCGGGCGTGTTGAATTTTTCCTGAAAATCCACCGTTCCGGCAAAGGGGCGATCGGCATAGGTGCTGGCACTGCCCAGTGTTTCTTTTAGGTAGTCGGCCAAACCACCGGGAAAGTGAAAGATGGCCTCGGTTGGGGTATCGCCATCGGTGATGGCCGATTTCCAGCGAATTTCCACCCCCGAAAACAAATACGCCTTCGAGCGCACCATTTTCAGCAGCCGCGCGGGTTTGAACCGATGGCTGCCAAAAATCTGTTCATCGGCATGAAAGGTCACCGTTGTGCCGCGCCGGTTGGGGGCTGTGCCGATTTTTGCAATCGGCCCCAGTGGCGTGCCACGGGAAAACCGCTGTTCGTAAAGCTCTTTGTTTCTGGCCACTTGCACGACCATGCTGTCAGACAAAGCATTGACAACCGAGGCGCCCACCCCATGCAAACCGCCCGATGTTTGATAGGCTTTGCCAGAAAACTTACCCCCCGCATGCAGGGTGCACAAAATCACCTCAAGCGCGGATTTGTTGGGAAATTTGGGGTGCGGGTCGATTGGGATGCCGCGGCCATTGTCGCGGATGGTCACGCAATAGTCTGCGTGCAATTCCACTTCGATACGGTTGGCATGGCCGGCCACGGCCTCGTCCATCGAGTTGTCCAGCACCTCGGCCACCAAGTGGTGCAAGGCGCGTTCGTCGGTGCCGCCGATATACATGCCCGGGCGTTTGCGTACCGGTTCTAGGCCTTCCAAAACCTCGATCGAAGAGGCGTTATAATCGCTGTCTTGCTGGGTGGAAAGAAGATCGTCGGCCATGGGTGCTGCTCTTTATTTTGCTTGCCGCCACTATGGCAGAGCGCGGGCGCGGGGAAAAGGGTTTGCGAACCCCCGCAACCCTAAATGCCGCATGGCTAGGGGTGTTGGGCCAGCCAGCGGGTAATTTCGTGGGCCACTTCTGCGGGTTTTTGATGGTGCAGCCAATGATCGGCCCCGGCAATGTTGCGGCGTGTCAAATCTGTGCAAAACGCCTCTAGGCCCTCGGTGGCTTCGGGCAAAAGCGCGGTATCATTTTCGCCCCATACCAGCAGATGTGGCGCGCGCACCTGCAGCCGGTCACGGGGCAGGGCGGGCAGGTCTGTGACAGGGGTGCCCGGCTTTGCCACCACCAGCGGCGAGGCGCGATACCAGTTCAGCATGCCACGCAGCCGCCCGGGCCGGGCCCATTCGTGTTGGTAGGCTTGCAGTTTCTGGCCATCCAGCCATGCCATATCCATATGGGCGGAAAACAGGCCGCGCAGGCGGGCGAAATTGTTGTCTTGCAGGCGTGCCTCTGTGCCCTCGGCGCGCAACCAGTTGATGTATTGCGACGCCGCGGTTTGGGCGCCACCTGCGGCCAAAGCTTGTTGAAAAGGGGCGGGGTGCACGCCGTTCATGACGATCAGGTGCTTTACCAATTCGGGGCGAAACATGGCCAACCCATAGGCCACGGCCGAGCCCCAGTCGTGCCCCAGCACCGTGACAGGCCCCAGCCCCAATGCGCCAATCAGCGCGGCCATATCGCCCACCAATTTGCTGGTGGCATATTCGGCCACAGCGGTGGGCGCCCAGCTTTGACCATAGCCGCGCTGATCGGGGGCGATGATGTGGTGGTGGGGTAATTGGGCGGCCAGCTCTTCCCACGCCCCGCTATATTCGGGAAAGCCATGCAACATCAAAATCACCGGGCCATCTGCTGGCCCCCAGCTGCGGTAGAAAAAATTTTGCCCATTCAGGCCTATCTGTGTGCCACGCATGCCCGCCCCCTGTTTGGGCCCAGTGTGCTACAGCGCAGGCCTTTTGCAAGGAAAACCAGCGCTTGACCGGGATCAAGGCGCCGCCAAACCCGGGCTGATAGGCTGGGCGCAAGATAAAGGAGTGATACCCATGGATGCCAAGCCTATGGCGGCAACGCCTGACACCGCCCCCCACAGCCCCACGGCCACGCCCACACCGCAAAAAGCGCCCGGCACGGTGCGGCGCCGCAGCCCCACCAGCGACGAGGTGCGCCATGTCTTTGAAACCGGGCAATACCCCTACAAAACCAAAATGCCCCGCGCGGCTTACGAGAAAAAGAAAGCCGCCTTGCAGGCAGAATTGCTGAAAGTGCAGATTTGGGCCCAAGAAACCGGGCAGAAATTTGTACTGCTGTTCGAAGGCCGCGATGCGGCAGGCAAGGGCGGCACGATCAAACGCTTTATGGAGCATTTAAACCCACGGCTGGCGCGGGTTGTGGCGTTGAACAAGCCCTCGGATACCGAAAAAGGCCAGTGGTATTATCAGCGCTATATCCAGCATTTGCCCACCGAGGGGGAAATGGTTTTTTATGATCGCAGCTGGTATAATCGCGCCGGGGTAGAGCGGGTGATGGGGTTTTGCGAGCCCAACGATTATCTCGAATTCATGCGCCAAACCCCCGAGCTAGAGCGGATGATGGTGCGTTCTGGGGTGCGGCTTTATAAATATTGGTTTTCGGTCACCCAAGACGAACAGCAGCGCCGCTTTAAGGCGCGCGCCACCGACCCGCTGAAACAGTGGAAACTGTCCCCCATCGACAAAGCCAGCCTTGATAAGTGGGATGATTACACCGAAGCAAAAGAAGCCATGTTCTTTTATACCGATACCGCCGATGCCCCCTGGACGGTGGTGAAATCGAACGACAAAAAACGGGCGCGGCTGAATTGCATGCTGCATTTTCTGGCGTCGCTCGACTATCCGGGGAAAGACCGCCATCTGGTGCATATGCCAGATCCGCTGATCGTGGGCCACGCGGGCCATGTGATTCACCGCGCAGATCATATTTTGGGCACCACCCTGCACCCAGAGGCACGCCACCCCGCCGAGCCCGATATCGGCTAAAATTTGCGCGCCGCAGGCATGGGCAATTGCAGCGCGCGCGGGCGGCGGGTATCACTGCGCTATGCGGGCATTTTTACCCTTATCTGTGTGTTTTTGGGCGGCCCAGGCGGCTGCGCACCCGCATGTGTTTGTGCAAACCCAGCTTGTGCTTTTGCCCGATGCGCAGGGGCGCGCCGCCATGATCGAGGTGCAGTGGGCCTATGACGAGCTGACCAGTTTGTTGACGCTCGAGGATATGGGCCTTGATCAAGATTACGACGGGGTTCTCAGCCCGGCGGAACTGGCCCGCTTGCAGGGGTTTGATCTGCGCTGGATCGCGGGGTTCGAGGGCGATTTATACCTGTCGCAGGGGGGGCAAGCGGTGGCTTTGGGCGCGCCTGTGCCCGTGGAAACGCGGTTTGAAAATGGGCAAGTCATCTCTGTGCATCGGCGCGCTTTTGACCCGGTGCCGGCGGGCAGTACGTTGGAAATCAGGGCCTATGACCCCACGTTTTATACAGAATATTCGTTGGCAGCCGCGGTGCAGGTGCCCGATGGGTGCAGCGTAGACGTGCTGCAGGCCGATTTAAGCCAAGCCAATGCGCTGCTGGATAAGCTATTGCAAGAAAGCCCAGACATGGCCGATGACGCGTTTCCGGCCGTGGGCCATGCTTTTGCCGACAAGGTTAAGGTGACATGCGCGCAATAAGTGTCGCAGGTCTGGCGGTTTTGGCGCTGCTGGCGGGCTGGCTGTGGCTGCTGGGGGGCGCCGATGATCTGGCGCGCTGGGCTGCGCAGGGCCAACGCGAGGTGCAAAACGCCATGGCTGGGCTGTTGCGGCGCTTGCGTGGGGGCGACCCGGCGGCGCTGGGCGGGCTGATGTGGCTATGTTTTGCCTATGGGTTTTTTCACGCAGCAGGCCCCGGCCACGGCAAGATGCTGATTGCGGGCTATGGTGTTGGGCGGCCGGTTTCGGTGCTGCGCTTGTCGGCTTTGGCGCTGGCGGGCAGTTTGGCGCAAGCGGGCAGCGCCGTGGTGTTGGTTTATGCCGGCGTCTTGATGTTTCAGATGGCCCGCGCCCAGCTGGAAACATGGGCCGAGGCGGTTTTGGCGCCGGCCAGCTATGCCATGGTGGCGGCGGTTGGGCTGTGGCTGATGCTGCGCGGGCTGCGGCATTGGCGCCAAAGCGGGCCAGCACAGCAGGGCCACGACGATGCCGGGGGCCAGCCCTGTGGCTGCGGCCACAGCCATGGCCCAACCCCCGATGCGCTGGCCCGCGCACAGGGCTGGCGTGACATGGCCGTTTTGGTGGGCGCCGTGGCGCTGCGGCCCTGTACGGGGGCGGTGTTTTTGCTGCTGCTGACTTGGCAAATGGGCATTGCACAGGCGGGTGTGCTGGGGGCCATTGCCATGGGGCTTGGCACTGCCAGCGTGACAATCTTGGTGGCCATCGCGGCCGTTGGGCTGCGCGCGGGGGTTTTGCAGGGGCTGGCGGGGCAGGGCGCACGGCTAAGCCGCGGCGCCAGCTTGCTGGAATTCATGGCGGGGCTGATGGTGGTGTTGGTGGCAGGCCAGCTGGCGCTGCGGGCGCTTTAGCGATGAGTGGCGCGCTGACAGGGCTATTTCTGGCCGCTTTCGTTGCCGCAACCCTGTTGCCTGCCCAATCCGAGGCGCTTTTGGCCTATCTGGTGGTGCAATCGGCCTATTCTGTCGCGTTGTTGGTGGCGGTGGCCACCTTGGGCAATGTGCTGGGCAGCTGCGTGAACTGGGGGCTGGGGCGGTTTTTTCGCCAGTATCGGGATGCGCGGTGGTTTCCTGTCTCGGCCCGCCACCAAGCCCGCGCCGAGACGATCTATCGCCGCTATGGGCGGGCCAGCCTGCTGTTGTCATGGGTGCCGATTATCGGCGATCCCATCACCTGTGTGGCAGGTTTGCTGGGCGAAGACCTGCGGGTGTTTGTGGTGATTGTCACTTTGGCAAAGGCGGGGCGCTATTGCGTTGTGGCTGGCATAACCTTGGCGGCGATCTAGGCGCGAAAGCGGGATCTTGGGAAAAAAGAATCAATCCACGCCAAGGTTAGGGCGGATTTGGTATAAAAGTTTGGGTTTTTGCCCAATAAGCGGGCAGTCGGGCTTAGACCTTCGTCTTATGAAGCGCGGGCTTTTGGTCAAAGTGGCGTAAGGGCAACATTGGCGCCGCTTTCCGCGGAAAATTTGAAAATATCGTTTTAAAACAAAATATTGTGAAATTTTTTGGCGATTTTTCCGCCTGAACGGGCCTATACGAAAGCGTCTAAATTAACTGAGCCTCCCCCACTGA
>Ga0181601_10003905_pt1 | contig 12532 bp, 10 predicted proteins | sample 041ome_8_FD_133020 | JGI IMG/M metagenome (GOLD analysis project Ga0181601, IMG submission 133020) | Coastal salt marsh microbial communities from the Groves Creek Marsh, Skidaway Island, Georgia - 041407BS metaG (megahit assembly) | ecosystem: Environmental > Aquatic > Marine > Intertidal zone...
AAGAGACCTATCAAATGGACCCAGCAAATAGTGATGAGGCGCTGCATGAGGTAAGTTTAGATATTGATGAGGGGGCTGACATTGTAATGGTGAAGCCAGGACTTCCCTACTTAGATATTGTCTACAGAGTGAAAGAGACTTTTTCAAAACCTACCTTCGTTTACCAGGTTAGCGGTGAGTATGCAATGATTAAGGCGGCCTGCCAAAACCATTGGTTGGACGAAAAAAGTGTGGTTCTAGAGTCTTTATTGTCTTTCAAAAGAGCCGGTGCTGATGCGATATTGACTTATTTTGCTAAACAGGTTGCTGAGTATCTAAGAGAGCAGAATTAGGCTCATAATTTTCGACCCCCTTTAGATCCAATCCCCTTGCTTTCAATAAGTTGTTTTTTTTGAACTTAATATCGTTTAAGTCATAAACTTTAAGATGAACCGGTATAAATTCATCTTCAATTTTGTAGATGGGAATATTGCGATTTGATTTTTTTTTGCTGCCTTTGCCGTATAAATTGATGTCAATAGTTTCAAAAGCAATCCGATTATTTAGTAGGATATATTCAATCGCTTTTACATCATCATGATAGAGGTTAATTTCTACAATGGGGTATTTTGAGATATAGCCATCTAATACTTGACTAGGTGCATGAGGATTAAATTCTGCAAACATTTTCATGTACTTCAACATTGTTTTTTTTAGCTCGTGGATGATATCAATGCTGACTTTTTGGTAAATGTTTTTATAGGCTATTAATGCTTGGTCAATTTCATTATTTGATGGCAATTTTTCTTTGGTACTAAAGCCTAAAAATTTTGCGGCTTTTGTTTTTGCAAAATGATAGTCAGTAATTCCCTCCTCCGCAATTAGCTCAGCAGCTTTATTTGCAACAGTGAGTCGAATATTTTTTAAGTTATCTCTGGCCATTAGTTGATTAAAAAATAGGCATTAGTTTGTGGTAAAAATTCTTCGTAAAAATATTCATAAATACCATCCTCGTCAGTCGTGGCTACAACGCCGTCCTCTCTTCTTACTTTTACTGGCAGTATGCCCTCAGGTTCAATTTGTAATCTCACTGGGTACTGGTCTAAAATAGGCTCCATATAATCCATCCAAATAGGTAAGGCAGCGCGAGACCCTGTTTCTTTTTTTCCCAATGGTTTAGGTTGGTCATAGCCGACCCACGTGACAGTCACAATGTCGGGATTGTATCCGGCAAACCATGCATCATGAAGCTCATTAGTTGTGCCAGTTTTTCCTGCTATATCACTTCTCTTTAAACGTTTAGCCTTTTTTGCTGTGCCAGATTCAATGACCTCTTTTAACATTTCGGTCATAACAAATGCATTTCTAGGGTCAATTGATCTGGGTGTCTCGGCATTCATTAATTCAGCACTGTGTTTGACTTTTCTGCCCTTGCTATCAATTATTTTTTCAATAAAGTAGGGTTTTTTTAAAAACCCGCCATTTGCGAAAACACCATAAGCAGCAACCATTTCCATTGGGGTGACCTCACCAACACCAAGAGCCATTGAGAGATAGGGGGGGTGTTTTTTTGAATCAAAGCCAAAACGTGAAATATAATCCTGTGCATACTTTGGGCCAATATGTTTGAGCACCCTGATGGCGACTAAATTTTTTGATTGGGCTAGCCCATCTCGCAATCGCATGGGCCCAGCAAATTTTTCATTATAATTTTGGGGCTCCCAATTCTCATTTGAATTCAATTCCCTAGCCGTGACATAGAGATAACCATCATTGATCAGTGTGGCGGCATTAATTCCTTTTTCCAGGGCGGCAGAGTAGATAAAGGGTTTAAAAATCGAACCAGGTTGGCGATTCGCTTGTGAGACATGGTTAAATTTACTTCGATAGAAATCAAAGCCGCCGACGAGTGCCAACAGCGCCCCGGTCTGCGGATCCATCGAGACAAGTGCACTCTCAATTTCAGGTAACTGTGTGGCTATCCAAGTACCTCTATCTTTCACGAACCTTAAGACAACGCCTGCTTTGACAATTTTTTTGTTTGGATCTTCTTCCCTCAAGTCATTTTTAAAAAGGGTTAACCCCCTTTTGTAAATATCAATTTTTTGACCATTTTTTAAGAGTGCTGTGATCTTTAGGGGTTGCGTGGATAGAACAACGCCCGGAATAAAGTCACCATATCTCGGAATGAGGCGTAATTGTTTTAAGATAAATTTTTCTTGTTCCTTCTCATTTTCAAAGCTTTGATTGTTAAAGGGAACATAACTTTCAGGAGGTTTTATCTCATGACGACTCATGTAATTGATGATACCTCTTTGCACCGCGTGATTGGCATGCCGTTGGTTCTTATCTTTAATCGTGGTGAAGACCTTAAGGCCGCTGGTATAAATTTTTTCCCCAAATTCATCGTACAGCGTCTTCCTCACCATCTCGGCAATATAATCTGCCTTCAACTCTCGTTTAGAGACATTATCTCTCAGGTCAATAGGCTCTTCGAGAGCCAATGCGTAAGTTGTTCTGTCAATAAAACCATGCCTTAGGAGGCTACTTAAAACAGCCTGCTGTCGTCTGATGGATAAATCTGGATTAACTAAAGGATTGTAACGACTGGGGGCTTTTGGCAGCCCTGCTAGGAGCGCAGTTTCAGCTAAATTCAGTTGCGAGAGGTCTTTATTAAAGTAAGTATTGGCAGCCGCAAGAAACCCAAATGATCTTTGACCCAGATAAATCTGATTAATGTAGAGCTCTAAAATTTCCTCTTTGGTTAAGTTTTTTTCAATTTTGATAGCCAGCAGAATTTCGTTGATTTTTCTTTTGAAGGTTTTTTCAGAGGAAAGAAAAAAATTTCGTGCGACCTGCATGGTGATAGTGCTCGCCCCTTCATTGGACTGACCTAATATATTTCTCAGTGCTGCTCGTGCAATGCCAATAAAATCAATACCAGGGTGCTCAAAAAAACGTCGATCTTCGATTGCCAGGATGGCGTTGATCATTCTCTGTGGCACTTGGTTGATGGGAATATAATCACGACGCTCCTCTCCAAACTCCGCAATTAGAGAGCCGTCTTTGGAAAAAACTTGTAGGGGTTGTTTTGGGCGATATTCTTCTAGGTGCCTAACATCGGGTAATGTGGGATAGATGAGTGAGACAACAAAAAAGATGAGTGCAATTGAAGAAAGCCCGGCAAGGAAAGCAATAAATAAAAAATTTTTAAGTTTTGATAACATTTCAAGAAGCAAACTAACTATTAGGGTTTATTATAGATGCTTAATGAATTCTACATTAAATATGCAAGTTAAATGAAAGCGACGAACATTTTTTTAATTGGACTCATGGGTTCAGGTAAAACCACCATTGGTAAGTTGCTTGCCAAAAAACTGAATCGATCCTTTATTGATACCGATCAGCTGATCGAGCAAAAATCAGGTGTTGACGTTTCAATGATCTTTGAGTTTGAGGGTGAAACGGGGTTTAGGGAAAGGGAAACAAAATTATTAACTGGCCTATCTGAAGAGAGAAATCATGTGATATCTACTGGAGGCGGGGTTGTCTTGTCAAAATACAACAGGGATATCATTTCAAAGTGCGGTACGATTTTTTACCTAAAGACTCTTCCAAAAGAATTAAGTCTGAGACTGAAAAATGATAAAACCCGTCCGTTGCTAAAAAATACCGATGTCGAAAAAAAGTTAACGGAGCTTTATGAGGAGAGACGCTCGCTCTATGAAACGACGGCAGACTATATAATAGAGACGAAGGGCAAGAAAGCAACACAGATTGCCCTTGAAATTGAAGACAAATTAAGTACCTATGAAAATAATTAACATCAATCTCGGTGAAAGAAGCTACCCAATCTTTGTCGGGCAAAATCTATTTGAGAATAGTGACCTAATTGCGAAGTACACGAGCAAAAAAAAGATTGCCATTATCACAAACAAGACCGTAGCCCCCCTTTACCTGCAAGCATTCAAAAAAATGTTAGGTGATGAGGAGGTGTTAGCCATTGTTTTACCTGATGGCGAACAATACAAGAGTCATGACAGCTTAAATGTGATCTATGATGATTTATTAACGCATAAGTTTGGGCGTGACACTTTGCTCATTGCGCTAGGTGGTGGTGTGATTGGGGATATCACGGGCTATGCTGCCGCAACCTATATGCGCGGTGTGGATTTTATGCAGGTACCGACAACGCTTTTGTCGCAAGTTGATTCGTCGGTGGGGGGGAAAACAGGGATTAATCATGCGCTAGGCAAGAATATGATAGGCGCCTTTTATCAGCCAAAGTGTGTGTTAATTAATCTTGACGTTTTGCAAACGCTGCCTGATCGGGAACTGAGTGCCGGGCTTGCTGAGGTAATAAAGTATGGAGTCATTCGTGACGCAGCTTTTTTTGCATGGCTTGAGAAAGAGATGGCAAATTTACTACGTAAGAGCCCTGAACAATTAATGCAAGCTATCTCTGTATCTTGCGAAAACAAGGCCAGCGTTGTATCTGAGGATGAATTTGAGTCAACAAAGGGAATTCGGGCGACATTGAATCTTGGGCACACCTTTGGGCATGCCATAGAGAACGTCATGGGTTACGGAAACTGGCTTCATGGCGAGGCAGTAGCTTGCGGTATGGTGATGGCGTCCTACATGTCAATGCAGTTAGGTTGGTTGAACGCGCAAGATTTTGACAGAATAAAATCAGTCATTAGGGCGGCAAAACTCCCCGTCGATCCCCCGCAAATTGATGAGGCACAATTTATTGAATTGATGCGCTCAGACAAAAAGGCGCTGCAGGGCAAGATTAACTTAATTCTGCAGAAGGGGATTGGCCATGCGTTTCTCACCAATGACTATCCCCACGAAGTTTTATTGGATACCCTTAAACAAAAAGTTTTTTAATGATGAATTTAAAGCCCTATGCTGCCCACCCAGAATTTTCCAAGGGTCGGCAACATATTGAAGCCGTATCCCCACTGAGAAATGAATTTCAGCGAGACCGTGATCGCATTATTCACTCGACTTCCTTTCGTAGACTGCAATACAAAACGCAAGTATTTGTGAGTCACGAGGGTGATATGTTCAGAAATCGTCTCACCCATTCGCTTGAGGTGGCACAAGTTTCGAGAGGTATCGCGCGGACGTTAGGCTGCCATGAGGATCTGGCTGAGGCGATTGCTCTGTCGCATGATTTGGGACATACCCCTTTCGGCCATGCCGGACAGGATGCACTGAATCTTTGCATGAAGCGCTACGGGGGTTTTGAGCACAACTTGCAGTCACTCAGGGTGGTGGACACGCTTGAAGCCAGGTATGCAAACTTTCTTGGACTTAATCTCACCTTTGAGACCCGTGAGGGAATATTGAAGCACTGCTCGCGAAAAAACGCCCTTCAGTTGGGTGAGCTCGGCCAACGTTTTTTAGAGAAAAATCAACCCTCAATGGAGGCACAGATTGTAAATCTTGCCGATGAAATTGCCTATTGCCATCACGACCTTGATGATGGTTTTCGCTCAAAAATTCTAAATTTACCGTTACTCAGAGAGCTGCCGTTATTTAATCAATGTTATGAGTATGTTATGTGTAAACATCAAAATATTAAGGATGAGCAAGTCATGAATGAGTCTATTCGTCGAATGATGCATCTGATTATTAGTGATTTGTGTGAGGTGAGTCAGGAAAAAATTACTGCAGCTAAACCGAACACGGTCGATGAGGTTAGGCAAAACATGCCCTTAATTGGTTTTTCAAAAGAGATCTCTAGTGAGATTCAGTTGATTAAAAAATTTTCCAGAGAGCGGCTTTATGGCCATAGCAAGATTGTCGAAATGAGTAACCAGGCCCAGGTGGTAATTGATAAATTGTTTGCATTTTTTAAGCGTAACCCCAGTAAGCTGCCAGCTGATTTTTGTGCTCAGAGCTCGGATACCCTAGAACGTAAGATTGCTGACTACATTGCGGGGATGACCGACCGGTTTGCCATAGAGCTCGCCAAAAAGTGCTAATCACGTGATTTGTTGTTTTTTCACAACAAAAAAATGAAATTTTTGCTCATAATGTAACAAAATGTAACAAAAAACTTGATTTTGAGTCTTGGAAAGAGGGATAATTCTTATAACGTTCTCGATATTGAGAATAGTTAAACTTTTAGGAGATTTAATTATGAACACAAAAATTACAGCTGCGGTTGCTTCTGCTGCTTTAGTTTTAGGTGCTACTACTGCTAACGCAGGGATTATTATCCCAGCAGGCGAGTGGACAATAGACATTAACGGTAACGTTAATACCTATGTAACGATGCACTCTGCTGATGATAGCAACGCTATCACAGGTGGCACAACACCTACTGAAGACGCAACAGGCGAAGGTGATTCACAGTCTATCAACACTGGTCTTTTACCAGCATGGTTAGGCTTTACGGGTACAACACGTCAAAATGACTTGGATGTATCTTTCACAATTTCAATGCAACCAAACGTTTCAGAAAATAACGTTATGGGTGACTCAGGCGATATCGTTGCTTGGCGTCAAGCGTTCTTAACATTCGGTGATGCTTCATGGGGTACCGTGAAGATGGGTAAAGACATCGGTATCTTTTCTAAAAACGCTATCCTTAGTGATATGACACTTCTTGGTGTGGGTGCGATCCAATCACCACGTTCAGGTGGTAACTTCACTGGTGGTGGTATTGGTACTGGTTACATCTACCCAGCATGGAAAGGTCAAGTATCTTATACATCACCTAACATGAACGGCTTCCAGTTCACCGTTGGTGTAACTAACCCGAACCAAAGTGCTGACGCAACTCATCAAGCTACTAACCAAGACCGTCTTGGTCTTGAAGCAGCATTAGACTTTTCTTTCGAGAACGGTAAAATCTGGACATCTGGTGCTTCATACGAAGTTGATTGTGGTACAGGATGTAGTTACGATGCTACAGCGGTTGACTTAGGTATTAACTTTAACCTAGGTAACTTAGGCTTAACGGCTTATGCTTATACTGCTGACGGTGCTGGTACAACATTCTTCCACGCTAATGCTCATAATTCAGGTGCTGAGCGTGAATCAGATGGTGGTTATGTACAAGCTACATACGTGATTCCATCAGGTACAAAGCTTGGTGTATCATACGGTGTATCTAACCTTGACAAAGCAGGCGGCGAAGCTGACTCTGCTCTTGTTGATGAAAATAACCGTTTGACAGTTGGTGCTTACCACCCACTTACAAAGCATCTTAACCTTGTTGCTGAATTCAATAAAATGGAATCAGAGTCACACAATGGTTTAAAAAATGAAGCTGACTCAGTTTCATTGGGTGCGATCTTATTCTTCTAGGTCTTAACGCTTAGTTTGGATAAACCAAAAGCCCCGATTTATCGGGGCTTTTTTTATGTGTGGCGTGAACGAGTTATTTAATTTCGAATTCGCTGATCTTTCTGGTGATGGTATTGCGCCCTATGCCTAGTAATTTTGCCGCATCAATACGTCTGTTCCTAGAAGCCTTCAGCGCCTCCTCAATCAGAACCTTTTCAACTTCTGTGACAAATCGATCATAGATATCTCCCGTTCCCGCCAATAAATCTCGTGCAATCTCTCGCGTCAGTTTTTCTCGCCATGTGCCAATATCATTGCTACTATCCGCGATAGGTTCATTTTTTAGCTCAGCGGGTAAGTCTGATATAAGGATTACTTTGCCGGCAGCCATCACGGTTAACCAATGGCAGACATTCTCGAGTTGTCTCACGTTGCCATGCCATTGCAGGGTCTTAAAAAATTCAATCACATCCGGTGCTAGCACTTTGACTTCCGTTTGCAATTTTTTTGCACTTTGATTAAGGAAGAATTGAGAGAGGCTTTGTATGTCCTCGATCCTCTCTCTGAGGGGCGGAACATTCATCCTGATAACATTGAGCCGATGAAATAAATCATCTCTGAATTTACCTTCCTTCACAAGATGCTGTAAATTTTGGTGGGTTGCGGTAATAACTCTGACATCCACTTTGATTAATTCTTGCCCACCAACCCTGTAAAATTGACCGTCATTCAGGACTCTGAGGAGCCTGGTCTGTAACTCTACAGGCATATCCCCAATTTCATCAAGAAATAAAGTACCAGCGTTTGCCTGCTCAAATCTGCCTAACTGCCTCTGATTGGCACCGGTAAAAGCACCTTTTTCGTAACCAAATAATTCCGCTTCAAGTAAGTCTTTTGGGATGGCTGCGGTATTAATTGCAATAAAGGGTTTTTCCTTTCGACTGCTATTCTTATGAATGGCATTGGCAACTAATTCTTTTCCCGAGCCTGACTCGCCATTAATCAAAACTGTGGCATTCGATTGGCTTAGTTTTCCAATAATTCTAAATATTTCTTGCATGGACTGGGCTTGACCAATGATATCTGGGTAGCTTTCAAATTCAATGGGCTGAGGTTCTGACTGATTTAAGGCCAACGCTTTTTGAATGACCTCCAACACCTTTTCAATATCAAAGGGCTTAGCGATATACTCAAAAGCACCCTTTTTAAAGGAGGCAACCGCGGTATCGAGGTCAGAATAGGCCGTCATAATAATAATGGGAATGTTTGGAAATTTTTCTTTTACTTTGGTCAGGAAAATTAAACCAGACTCTCCAGGCATTCTAATGTCACTTAAAATAACCGATGGTTTTTCATAATTAAATTGATTGATCGCTTCATTAGTATTTGAGAAAGTTTTAAATTCGAGACCAGCTTTTTCTAGGGCTTTTTCAAACACCCATCGAATGGATTTGTCGTCATCAAGTACCCAAATGCTACTCATGATCTTTTACCTCGCTCAACTGGAGATCATTTTTGATCGGTAGGATAATTGAAAAACAGGTGCGACTCTTTTTGCTGCTCGCTTCAATTATACCTTTGTGTAATGAGATAAAATCTTGTGCGAGTGATAACCCCAGACCAGCGCCATCCTGATTACCAGACACCAAGGGGTAGAACACCTTGTCAAGAATATTTTTTGCAATACCCGGCCCATTATCAATCACATCAATTCGAATGACGGTCTGATATTTTTTTTGATGCACACACATGTGTCGGTCTGAGCGAGTTCTTATGGTGATTGTTTTCTTAGCCTGTTCGTTGTTCTTCAACGCTTGTGACGCATTTCGCGTAATATTTAGAAGTGCCTGAATGAGCTTCTCACGGTCAGCCACAATTTCAGGCAGACTAACATCATAGTCCCTAACTAAAGCAATCTCATTACCAAATTCTGATATGGTAAGGCCTCTTACCCGCTCAAGGAGTTCATGGATATTTGTGTATTCATATTTTGGCAGGTGGTAAGGTGATAGCAATTTATTCATCAAATTTTGTAACCTATCCGCCTCAGCAATAATAATCTGGGTGTATTCGGTTAAATCTTTATCCTCTAACTCAAATTCCAAAAGTTGCGCCGCGCCTCTTAGGCCGCCAAGAGGATTCCTGATCTCATGCGCCAAATTTCTCAACAATTCCGCATTAGCTTGTTGTTGGATAATTCTCCTCTCTTCTTTCGTTACTTTTAGGTGCTGATCCATTGGCAGTAACTCAATAAGAATATTGTTGGAATTTACAATGCTGCTAGCGGTGAGCGTGGTACACACACTCTTGTTATTCTTAGTATTGATAAAGTATTCATTTTCACGAAGGACAACGTGATTTAGCATATCTTTTTTTAGCTGCTGAAAGAAATTTTTATCTTGAAAAAAAAGGTCAACATTTTGTTTGCATGCTTGGTCATGACTTATTTCAAGAATGGCCTCTGCGGATGGATTAATGTAACGAATGGACCCCTCCGAGCTGCAAACAATAGCCCCACACGCCAGATACTCTAAACCGTAAAACTCACTTAGTATTACTGGGGGTGCCATAAAAACTTACTCCAAAATACTTTATCAGGGGTATTGTGAATTAAAAAAAGGGGCGGTGTTAAATCCCGCCCACCAAGTTTAAACGCTGTAGTACATCTCAAATTCAATTGGATGAGGCGTCATACGCATTCTTGTCACATCAGCCATTTTTAAACCGATATAACTATCAATAAAATCATCAGTGAAGACACCACCTTTGGTTAGAAACTTACGATCTTTATCGAGTGAATCCAGGGCTTGCTCGAGTGAGAAAGCAACTTGAGGAATCTTGGCCTCTTCCTCAGGTGACAAATCATACAAGTCTCTGCTTTCCGCTTCACCAGGATGAATTTTATTTTGAATCCCGTCTAGTCCCGCCATTAACATGGCACTGAATGCCAAGTATGGATTGGCTGTTGGATCGGGGAATCGCACCTCAATTCTCCTTGCCTTATCGGATGAAACGAAAGGAATTCGAATGGCAGCAGAGCGATTCTTGGCTGAGTAAGCTAGCATCACAGGTGCCTCAAAACCAGGCACTAAGCGCTTATAGGAATTCGTTGATGGGTTGCATAAAGCGTTAAGAGCGCGACCATGTTTAATGATGCCGCCAATGTAGTAAAGAGCAGTCTCGCTTAATCCAGCATATTTCTTTCCTGCAAACATATTTTTACCACCCTTCCAGATCGATTGGTGAACATGCATACCTGTCCCATTATCGTTAAAGACAGGTTTTGGCATAAATGTGGCAGTTTTACCGAAATTATGTGCGGTATTGAGCACGACATACTTTAATTTTTGTGTCCAGTCGGCACGCTGTGTTAACGTACTAAATTTAGTGCCAATCTCATTTTGGCCTGAGCCAGCAACTTCATGGTGATGAACCTCAACGGGAATACCCATCTCTTCAAGCGTTAAACACATCGCTGATCGAAGATCTTGCATGGAATCCACTGGGGGAACAGGAAAATATCCACCCTTGACTGCAGGACGGTGAGCAACATTGCCTCCCTCATGCTCGCTATTTGAGTCCCATGATGCCTCTTCAGAATTGATTTTTACGGATGATCCACTCATGCCTGATTGCCATGTAACAGAGTCAAAGACAAAGAATTCAGGTTCAGGACCAAAATAGGCAGCATCGCCAATTTTGGTTGATTTAAGGTAAGCCTCAGCGCGATTGGCAATCGTTCGGGGATCTCTATCGTAACCCTTGCCATCAGTAGGATCAATCACGTTGCATGTTAATGCAAGTGTGGTTTCTTCCATAAATGGATCGATGGTTGCAGTATCTGGATCCGGAATGAGCAACATGTCAGATGCGTTAATGCCTTTCCACCCAGCAATCGATGACCCATCGAATGCATGTCCCTCAGTAAACTTTTCCTTACTAAACGCAGAAACCGGCACAGAAACGTGCTGCTCTTTACCCTTAGTATCGGTGAAGCGAAAATCAACAAACTTCACACCATGTTTTTTTATTTGTTTTAGTACATCAGCAACAGCCATTTAAAACTCCTTTTTTATCTATTTATAATTTAGTAAGCAGATTTCGTGCCAAAAAGTTCGAATCGCTAAAATACATGATTTTTGACTAAATATATAGATTTTTTGAAAAAATTGCACTCTTAGAATGCAAAAATGATCCTTTTATGCACTAAAAAAGTGCATATTTAAGATAGTTTTTATCCTAACAATTACATATAATCAGCTTATGAAAAATACAAAAAAATTTGCTGTTGTGGGGCACCCAATTGCCCATTCAAAATCTCCAACGATTCATAATCTTTTTGCTGCCCAGTTTGGAATTGCTCTAGAATATAGAAAATTTGATTTTCCTTCCGGTTGTTTTAAAAAGGAGGTCGATAATCTAAAAAAAATGGGCTATTTTGGCCTCAACATCACGCTACCTTTTAAACACGAAGCTTATCTCTATTGCGAAAAGTTATCCGAAAAAGTAAAGCAAACATCCTCAGTGAATACCATCACGTTTAAAAATGATTGCACTTTTGGGGACACCACAGACGGTATTGGTCTTGTGAAGGATTTGTTATTACAAGGTGTTAAGTTAAGCTCATCAAATATTCTTCTGCTGGGTGCGGGAGGTGCTGCACAAGGTGTCCTCATTGATCTTTTAGAAAACCAACCTATGCATCTCTCGATTTTTAATCGTACGCAAGAAAAAGCCAAAAATTTGGTCGATGCATACCAGAGTGAGGCGCAGAAAAAAAATATTACCCTTTCAGTATTTGATCCAAATTCAAACAACTTTAAGTTTGATTTGGTAATTAATGCAACTTCCGCAGGTATTTTAGGCGATGAGTTATTCGCCCCTAAAAACATATTCCAATCAAGTGCTTTTTTTTATGATATGACCTATGGCAAAGATACCGCTTTTTTAAAGGCGGCTAAAAATTGCCGAGCACAATTTTCGGATGGCTTAGGTATGTTGGTTTGCCAAGCTGCAGAATCTTTTCGCCTCTGGCATGAGGGTTTAGAGCCAAACACCCTTGAAGTTATAAACAAATTACAGAAGTCTTTTTAAATAGTTACCTGTAAAGCTACTTTTATTTTTTGCTAAATGTTCAGGAGGCCCTTGGTCAATAATTTGACCTCCACCGTCTCCCCCCTCGGGACCTAAATCAATTATCCAATCTGCCGTTTTTATAACATCAAGGTTATGTTCGATAATAACCAGA
>Ga0181601_10003916_pt1 | contig 12521 bp, 13 predicted proteins | sample 041ome_8_FD_133020 | JGI IMG/M metagenome (GOLD analysis project Ga0181601, IMG submission 133020) | Coastal salt marsh microbial communities from the Groves Creek Marsh, Skidaway Island, Georgia - 041407BS metaG (megahit assembly) | ecosystem: Environmental > Aquatic > Marine > Intertidal zone...
GTATCGTATACAGAATCAATGATTATGAAGTTTTCTTGGAGATGGGATTTACATCGCATCATCCTAGAGGTGCTTTTGCTCTTAAAGAGCAGAAGAAAGGAGTTGTAACAAAACTCCTTGATGTTGTGTGGCAGGTAGGCAAGAGCGGGGTCGTAAGTCCTGTTGCAATTCTAGAGCCTGTAGTGGTTGGTGAAGCTACAGTATCAAGAGCTACTCTACACAACATCGAATATATACGAGAACTAGATTTAGAACTGGGATGTCAGGTGGAGGTGATTCGTTCAGGTGAGATCATCCCAAGAATAGTTAAAAAAGTTGTTGACCTATAAAAAAATAATTCTTGACTTTTACCTTAGTTTTCCGTATAATATCTTTTCAACTTTGAGGAATAACCGAATGACAGAAATTCAAGCTCCGACACATTGCCCTTCGTGCAACTCGTCACTTGAATGGTCTAACCACCTGTTGTACTGTAGAAATTCAGATTGCGATTCTCAGTCTGCTAAAAAGATTGAGCACTTTGCAAAAACTCTAAAGATTAAAGGTCTCGGACCTGCTTCCATTGCTAAACTAGGATTAGTTAGCATAGAGGATATTTATTCTTTGAGTTTTGACGATATTTGCAATGGTCTTTCTTCCGAAAAGTTAGGACAGAAACTACTCGAAGAGATAGAAAACTCTAAGAAAGTGAATCTTGAAACTCTGTTGCCCGCATTTAGTATTCCTTTGATCGGCAAAACTGCTGCAGAAAAATTATCAAAAGTCTGCAATCGAATTGAAGACATAGACTCAGATAGCTGCACTACTGCTGGTTTGGGACAGAAGGCAACAGAGAATCTTATGCGCTGGCTTAGAGTAGATTTTTACTCTTACTATGATGGCATATTGCCATTTACTTTTAGATTTAGTGAAGCAAGTAGTATTACTAGTGTAGAACCTAAAGGTACTGTATGTATCTCAGGCAAACTGAATAGTTATAAAACGAAAGCTGAAGCAACTAAAGTTCTGGAAGATTTGGGATATACTGTTAAGAGTAGTCTAACTAAAGATGTGCAGATTCTAATTAACGAAAGCGGAATCGAATCATCTAAAACTCAGAAAGCCAGAGAATCTGGCGTACAAATTATCGAAAACCTTAAAACATTTATTTTGGAGAATATATAATGGCAGTCCCTAAGTGGAATGACGAACGCACAGCTCAACTCACAGCCTTTGTTGGCAATGAGTCACCCGTATCACAAGCTACTGTTGCAGAAGCAGCAGCTACTCTCGATACTTCTTCTCGCTCTATCTCTAGCAAGCTCCGTAAAATGGGCTTTGAAGTAGAGCTCGCATCTGCTGCTGGTGGCAAAGCCTTCTCAGCAGATCAAGAAGCAACACTTGCTACTTTCGTAGAAGATAACAGCGGCAGCTACACTTATGCTGAAGTTGCTCAGTACTTCGAAAATGGCGAGTTCTCAGCCAAGCAGATTCAAGGAAAGATTCTGTCTATGGAACTAACTGGACACATCAAGCCTGCTCCTAAGCCTGAGTCTGTAAAGACTTACACTGACGCTGAAGAAGCAGAGTTCATTGCTCTAGTCCAGTCTGGCGCATTTGTAGAAGCTATTGCTGAAGCAATGGGTCGCAGCGTAAGCTCTGTTCGTGGTAAGGCTCTCAGCCTTCTTCGTTCTGGCGCTATCGATGCTATCCCACGCCAAGAAAACACCAAGTCTGCAGCGAAAGAAGACCCTCTGGGCGCTATCGACAACCTTGCAGACCTTACAGTAGAGCAGATCGCAGAAGCGGTTGGCAAGACTGTTCGTGGTGTTAAGACTATGCTAACTCGTCGTGGCTTGACAGCCTCTGACTATGACGGTGCAGCTAAAGCAGCTAAAGCCGCTCAGTAGTATAGTTTTACCAAGTGCTAACTAATCCTGGTTAGCACTTTTTTATCAGGTTCGGGAGACCCTAGATTGAATATCGCTAGTGCTTTAATCAAGCAAGTCATTGCCCTGCAAGACTTCGAGACATGGAGCCGTTTGCGAAAGCATTACTTACCAGCAGAGTATGACACTCTGTACAAGGTTATCGACTCTCACTGCGAAAAGTATCATCAAGTGCCTACATTTGATGATCTTCGCTATGAGATTCGAGATGGTGCAACTCGTGACAGGCTATACGCTATTGAAGGCGTAGAAGTAGAGGCTGAGCCTCTACACCTGTTGGAGTACCTAAAAAATGAGTATGCTCAAAAAGAAATTCTAGGGTCTCTTGAAACTTATATAGATCAGTCTGTAGCTTTTGAAGATGCAGACGAGTCTCTTGCACATCTTCACCAGATCGTACTTGATGTAGAACAAAAAGTAGATCTTCAAGCTCCAGAAGAGAATATGCAATATATTCCTCTTTTCGATCCTGATGAGGAAGTAAGCAAGTACCTGCCTCTAGGTCTCAATGCTGACTACGATGATAAGATTAAGTTCTCTCCTAGAGACTTGATTCTTGTAGGCGGTCGCCGTGGGGCAGGTAAATCTATAACTTGTGCTAATCTTGCTAACAATGTATTTAACTCAGGCAAGTCTGCTCTCTATTTTACTATTGAGATGGACAGCCGCCAGATCCTTCAACGCTGCGCTTCAATCGCAACGGGGATACCATTCTCTAGGCTAAAGTTAAAAAACTTGAGTGTTACAGAATGGGAAAAGGTTGCTGGATGGTGGGCTAACCGCTTTCAGCACGGTGCAGAGCGTTTGAAAGAATACAAGCAACATCGAGACTTTGAAAAATTCCATCGTACCTTGACAACTACCTGCGAGCTTCTCCCGACTCAGCAGTTAGATGTTATTTACGATCCATCTTTGACAATATCCAAAATCAAAGCGGAGTTAGATAAAAAAGTCAAAGGGTTGAATGTAGGTGTAGTCATTGTTGACTATATCAATCAAGTAAAACGCTCTGCACTACCCTCTCGTGGAGGTCAGTATGATTGGACAGAGCAAATAGAAGTTAGTAAGGCTTTGAAAGCTATGGCGCAAGAATTTGAAGTGCCTATCTTCTCTCCTTATCAAACAGACGCAAGTGGCGAAGCTAGATTCGCAAAAGGTATTCTAGATGCAGCAGACGCTGCTTATGCACTGGAAACCTGGTCTCCAGAAGATCAATGTATAACTTTTAAATGTGTTAAGATGCGCAACAATTCTATGGATTCTTTTACCTCTACAATGGAATGGGATTCATTGAAAATCGGCCCAGACACCGCTCTGTCTCCAAAAGAGAAAGAAGAGTCTGAACTTAAAACAGATGAAAGTATCGATGATATCTAAAAATATTTCTTGACACTCTTGCTATTTTTTAGTATAATATACATATTAAATAAATAGCAGGAGTTTTCTTTATGATGGTTTTCACAGATAGCCGTTATCGACCAATCTCTCGTAATCGTAAAAAACTTCCCCCAAAGCCTAAAAGAGCAAAGCCTAAGTTTGAGGCTTATGTTCCGAAGTCTACTGTATATCGTAGAGAGACAGTAAACTATCCATCAGTTGTTAGCAGTTCAGGAAGCACGACTAGACCAGACGACTCTTACAAAGCAGAAGTCTCTAGTAAGTATACATTAGCTCCCGCATACAACAAAGGCGCATATCAATTAATTAGTACAGATAATATAAAGGATATAGGAAAGTAATGAAAGTAAAACCAATGATGTCAGAAGATGTCTACAGGTTTCTTAAAAATCTTGTAGACCCAGGCAAATTCGGACACGCAGTAAGTGCAGAAGTAAGAGACGAAGCCCGAGTATTATTAGGGCTAGGAAGAGCAGAAATAGAAAGTTACAGACCGGAGAACTCTAATTGACAGTAGAAGAACTATTAGTTAAAAAAGATATTCCTTTTAGCATGAAAGGAAAAGACTTTATAGTTAGCTGTCTAAACCCAGAACACGACGATTCCAACCCAAGTATGCGAATAGACCAAGTAACTGGTATATTCAATTGCTTTTCTTGTGCGTATAAAGGTAATTTATTTTTTCTTTATGAAGAGAAGGTAAACCAGCTTCAGCTACGTAGAGAAATGTTAAAAAGAAAGATAGTACAGAAAAGACTAGAAAGTATTGGTCTAATGATGCCTAAAGGTTTTGAACCTTACAGCGGGGATTGGCGGGGTCTCAAACCAGAAACTTATACAAAGTTTCAAGCGTTTCAGCATCATGACCCAGACTTTATTGGTAGAATCGTTTTTCCTATCTTTGATATTTCAGGAAACATTGTAGCCTTTAACGGCAGGCATACTTCTAATGGAATACCAAAGTATAGAATTAGTCCTGCTGGTGCAAAGATGCCTTTATTTCCCAAAGTAAATGCTAGGTCAGGTAAAATAATACTTGTAGAAGGCATCTATGATATGTTAAACTTACATGATAAAGGATTAACAAACGCAGTGTGTTGTTTTGGCACAAAGAATGTAAATGAAGCAAAGCTACAGATTCTAAAAATGCAAGGAGCAGAAGGTGTAGATGTATTCTTTGACGGAGACGACGCAGGACAAAAAGCAGCAAAAACAATAATTGATATGTGTGAGAAAGTTGGTCTCACTACCAGAAACATTCACTTAGCTGAAATAGACCCTGGTGAACTATCAGAAACTCAAGTAATTAAATTAGCGAGAAAATTATATGCCTAAGGTTGCATTAATAGAAACCAAACCCAGTAAAACTAACTTTGCACAAGAATTTGATGGGGCTTTCGAGTTCGATCAGTTTCAGTTGTGTTCAAATCCTACAATCAAGAAAGTTCTCAAACGAGATTGTGACATTGATATGGATGCCAGTATATACGACTGGATTATCCTAGTAGGTAGTGATGCTCTCAAGTATTTCACTAAGATTAACTCAGTTACAGAATATTCTGGCAAAGTAGTTGACCAGAAATTCCTGCCTGTAATTAATCCTGCAATGCTTGCCTTTAAGCCAGAAGCTCGTAAGACTTGGGAAGATTCCAAGCAGAGTATTATTGACTTTATTAAAGGTAACAAGGAAGAAGTGCAGGTTGATAACAGCGTAGCTTTTGGTATTCGTGATACAGAGACTGCGAATGCTTATATTCAAGCAGCAATTGACTATGATTATACTCATGTTGCTCTTGACTCCGAGACTACTGGCTTATATCCTCGTGATGGGTATATGCTTGGTCTCTCACTCTGCTATGACGGCGAGAAAGGTGCTTATATTGATACAGACTGTTTCGATGAGACTACAGAAAGACTTCTGCAGGAACTCTTCAACAAGAAGCACGTAATCTTTCACAATGCTAAGTTCGACTTGGCATTCTTTGAGTATCATTTTAACTTTGAGTTTCCTCAGATCGAGGATACAATGCTCTTACACTATCTCATAGATGAAAATCCTGGCACACATGGCTTGAAACAGCTTGCTATGAAGTATACTCCCTACGGAGACTACGAACAGCCTATGTATGAATGGATAGGAGAGTATCGTAAGAATCATGGTATTCTCAAAGAGCAATTCTCTTGGGACTTGATTCCTTTCGATGTAATGCAAACTTACGCCGCAATGGACTCTTTAGTTACGTTTCTAGTATACGAAAAGTTCAAGAAAATTAAAGAAAACAAAAAACTGTGTTGGGTCTATGATAATATTCTTATTCCTGGTACTCGTTTCTTGTTAAACGTACAAGATAATGGCGTTCCTTTTGATCGTCAGCGTCTTCTTATTGCGCAGGAACTTATGCAGTCTAATATTGATGAAGCAGTACAGACTCTGTACAAGAATCCTGCTATAGCTAACTTTGAGAAAATCAATGGAAAACCCTTTAATCCTAATAGCACTGTTCAACTGCGTAGTCTCTTGTTTGATGCTCTTGGTTTGTCTCCAACAGGAAAGAAAACTGGAACAGGTGCAAACTCGACTGATGCGGAAGTCCTCCAAGAACTCTCGGAGCAGTCAGAAGTCCCAGGCTTAATTCTTGATATTCGTCAAAAGTCTAAAATCAAGAATACTTACTTGGACAAAATTATTCCTCAGCTAGATAAAGACAGTCACTTACGTACTGGTTTTAACTTGCATGGAACTACTTCTGGACGTCTAAGTTCTAGTGGTAAGCTGAATATGCAGCAGCTTCCTCGTGACAATCCAATTGTTAAGGGCTGTATCAAAGCATCTCCAGGACACAAGATTGTTGCAATGGACTTAACAACTGCTGAGGTATATGTAGCTGCTGTACTTGCAGACGATAAAGCTCTTATGGACGTTTTCCGCTCTGGCGGTAACTTTCACAGCACAATTGCAAAGACAGTCTTCAGACTTCCCTGCCCTGTGGAAGAAGTTGCTGAACACTACTCAGTACAACGACAAGCAGCTAAGGCTGTAACTTTCGGTATTATGTACGGAGCAGGTGCAAACAAGATTAGTCAAGAAGTTACAAAAAGTTCGGGTACACTGTTTACTCGTAGCGAAGCACAAGAAGTCATTGATGACTACTTCAAGAGCTTTCACAAGCTAAAAGCTTGGATTAATCACAATGAAAAGTATATCGAACAAAATGGTTTTATATACAGCTTCTTTGGTAGAAAGCGTAGATTGCCGAATGTTGCCTCTACTGATAAAGGTATCAAGAGTCACACTATTCGTTCAGGTCTAAACTTTCTAGTTCAGTCTGCTGCTTCCGACATTAACTTGCTCGGAGGTATCGATATGGAAGCCTATATTCGTGCAAATGGTATGAAGTCTAAAATCTTTGCACTTGTACATGACTCTATTCTAGCAGAAGTCCCAGATGATGAAGTCGAATTGTATCAAGAAAAACTACAGCATTTTATCCAAATGGATCGCGGCATATCTATTCCAGGTGCCTCAGTAGGCTGTGACTTTGATATTGGTGAAGACTACTCAATGGGTAAGTTCACAGATAAGTACGGTCAGTATTTGTGATAATAACGTACAAAACTATTCTTAAAGTAGAGTTTCCAGTTTTCATTCTTCCGAGTGATGACTGGACTCTTACAGACGGACTATTGTTTCTGGAAAACGAGATAATAGACGACAAGAATATGCCAGGAGAAACTCTAGGTAAAAGAAGACTACAAAGTCCTTTTACTATGAAACCCCTTAACCGTTCTGTAAATAGTTTTGTAGGTATTTTGAAGCAGTCTCGTAATACATTTATAGATTCTAAAGGTGTTCCATTTATATACCATAAGACTAAAATGTGTTCCTTGAAATATCTTAAAATAAAGAAGATCGTAAGAAGGGAAGTGGCTTCCCTAGTTTATGTAAAAGGTTGCAACTCTCCTTTTACAGTGCCTCGTCCTCCAGCAGAAGAAATGCAGTGGGCAGGAATACTACATCTTCACGGACTCCCTTGGGAGTTATACGAGTACTCTGAAGAATACAAGAAGAATACTCGGAGAAAAATATAAATGGCAAAAAAGAATAGACTACTAGCAGCGGCTAATTTACAGTTACAAGAAATTGAACCACTAACAAAAAACCAGCTAAAGGCTTTTGAAACTGATAAGCACTTAGTACTACATGGAGTAGCTGGAACTGGAAAAACATTTATATCCTCTTACCTAGCGTTTGATGATATATTAAAAAATGAGTTTTCTAGTTTAGTTATAATTCGTAGTGCTGTCCCTACTCGGGACATTGGTTTTCTACCTGGTAACGAAAAAGAAAAATCTTCAGTATATGAAGAGCCTTATAAAGATATATGTATCGAACTCTTTCAGAGAGGGGATGCATATGAGATACTAAAACAGAAAGGATTAGTACACTTTATGACTACTTCTTTCATTCGTGGTGTTACTTTAAGAGATGCAGTGGTCTTAATAGATGAGTGCCAAAATATGTCTTTTCACGAATTAGACTCTATCATAACTCGAATGGGTGAAGGTTGTAGAGTCATATTCTGTGGAGACTTTAGGCAGTCAGATTTAGATAAAAACGGCTTAACAGACTTTATTCGTGTATTAAAAGTTATGGACGAGTTTACTTTAGTAGATTTCGAACCTGCTGACATTGTACGAAGCGATTTTGTTAAGAAATATATCATAGCTAAAACAGATTTGGGATTATGAAGGCAGTTTTAAGTAATAGAATATTTATGGACTGTACGCCAGAATTGCAGCAGTCTATAGATAAAGAGTTGACCTATAAAATACCTTCTTGGAGTCCTGAAGAACCTCCTCAAGTTATTAAAAACATGGGGATAATTAAAAAGGGATTAATCACCATTCCGATAGGAAGAACTGATTTAATTCCTGAAGGCTATGAAATAGTTGATAAGCGTCTAGAAATAGAAGCAGACTTCCCGAAATTCAAATTTGAGCTTCGGGAAAGTCAACAAGCAGTGTACGATGAGATAGAAGATAATGCCATTATTAATGCTTGGGTAAGCTGGGGCAAAACCTTTACGGGGTTGGCCATAGCAGGAAAACTAGGGCTAAAAACACTTATCGTAACGCATACAGTTGCACTGAGAAATCAGTGGGCAAAAGAAGTAAAGAAAGTATATGGATTTGAGCCTGCGATCATAGGAAGCGGAAAGTTTGAACTAGACAAACCTATAGTTGTAGGCAACACCCAGACACTGTACCGAAATATGGACAAGATTCGCAAGGAATTCGGGACAATCATCTTAGATGAAATGCACCATGTAAGCAGCCCAACTTTTTCCAGAATCTTGGACATAAGCCATGCTAGGTACAAGATAGGATTATCAGGAACTATCGAAAGAAAAGACGGAAAGCACGTAGTTTTCCGCGATTACTTTAGCTCTAAGGTATTTAAGCCACCAAAAGAAAATTTTATGACTCCTACGATACACATTGTAAAGTCGGACATACGATTTTTAGATGGAGCAAGAACTCCTTGGGCGAACAGAGTGACACATCTTGCAAACAACGAAGAATATCGTCACACTATAGCAATGCTGGCAGCAGCATATGCTCACAGAGGGCATAAAGTCCTTGTAGTAAGTGACAGGGTGGGCTTTTTAAGGAGTTGCGCCGAACTGACAGGAGAAAAAGCAATTTGTGTTACGGGCGAGGTAGCGCATGAGGACAGAGAAACGCTTGTGGATGAAATTTTGTATGGAGACAAGAATGTGCTATACGGAACTCAAGCAATTTTCTCTGAAGGCATCTCAGTAAACAATCTAAGTTGTCTAATTTTAGGTACTCCTATAAATAATGAGCCTCTACTTACACAGCTTATAGGAAGAGTTATAAGACTGCAAGAAGGTAAAATTTCTCCAGTAGTAGTAGATATACATTTGAAAGGGAATACAGCCAACAGGCAGGCTTCTAATAGAATAGGCTACTACATGAAGCAAGGCTATAAGATAACTCAGCTTTAAAAAATAGTTCTTGACAAAAAGGTAAATCTTTAGTATAATATGTTATTATTCAACTGGAAAAAGATATACGATGCAGCGGGAGGTTCTACTACAGAGGCTTTTCGCATATTCGAGATGCTTACAAAAAATAAAATACCAAACAATAGGTATGATAAAATATATAAGTATCGTAATACAGACTTTAGTGGACGTAGTTTTTTAATTCACCCAGATGTGTTGTTATTTAACTCGTTTCGCTATTCACACCGTGAAATTGCGGTGTATCTTTCAATGGCAAGCCTTCGCAAATTACCGCATTGGATAGCCACGAAAGACACAACCCTAGACTTGCTTCATGTACCAGATGAAGATGTAGTCCTAGAATCAATCTATGAAAGCAGACTACTTTATATCGAAGATCGTAAGTTACACTTTGTATATGAAGAAGCCCCAACGGAGATACATTAACAATGGCAATATCATTTAATCAGCAAAAAGGTTCAGCACAAAAAAGCAGCATCGAAACTTTCTCTTTCCGAGATGGCGACAATAAAATGCGTCTAGTAGGCGACATTCTAGCTCGCTATGTCTACTGGATTGAAGGTGAGAACGGCAAGAACATTCCCCTCGAATGTCTTTCTTTTGACCGCAACACAGAGCGTTTCAACAATAAAGAAAAAGATTGGGTTCGTGAGTATTATCCCGACCTTAAATGTGGTTGGAGCTATGCAACACAGTGCATCGATCCTGCTGATGGTAAAGTAAAAGTAGTAAACCTTAAAAAGAAACTGTGGGAGCAAATTATTACTGCTGCAGAAGATTTGGGTGATCCTACTGACACAGAGACTGGTTGGGACGTTTGTTTCAAGCGAGTCAAGACAGGCCCTCTGCCTTACAATGTAGAGTACCAACTACAAGTACTAAAGTGTAAGGCTCGACCACTAGAAGACGATGAGAAAACTGCAATTGCAGACCTCAAGTCTATGGACGAAGTAATGGCTCGTCCAACTCCAGACGCTCAGAAAGAGCTACTTGATCGTCTACGTGCTCCTTCACAAGAGCAGATGGATGAAGGTTTAGAAGCAGAGTTTGATATTGGATGATTTTATTCACCGCAGATTGGCATATTAAACTAGGTCAGAAGAATGTACCTATAGAATGGGCATTGAACAGATACCATCTATTCTTTGAACAAATCAGAGAAATAGAAAAAGAATGTTCAATGCACATCATAGGCGGAGACTTGTTTGACAGATTGCCAACTATGGAAGAATTGGAACTGTACTTTACGTTTATTCGTAAAGTACAAATTCCTACTATCATATATGACGGTAATCACGAAGCTACAAAGAAAAATAAAACCTTCTTTAGTCAGTTAAAACAAGTCACACGAGATATCAATCCATTAGTGACAATACTAGATATCTCTTATATAGATCAAGATTTAGGCTTTGGCATACTACCATACACTGAGCTACACAAGAAAGGAAGTATCGAGCATTTCGATAAGTCTAAACCTTTGTTTACTCATGTTCGCGGAGAGATTCCTCCTCATGTTAAGCCCGAAATTGATCTAGACGATCTTTCCGAGTTCCCAGTAGTATTTGCAGGTGATTTACACGCTCACTCAAATACTCAAAGAAATATAGTTTATCCTGGAAGTCCTATGACTACTTCTTTTCATAGAAGTAAAGTCTCAACGGGGTATCTACTAATTGACGAAAATTCTTGGAGCTGGATGTGGGAAGAGTTCAAACTTCCTCAGTTAATTCGTAAGACAGTAACCTCTACAGAAGAAATGTTACCTACAGAATACGACCATACAATCTATGAGATTGAGGGAGATATTCAAGAATTAGCTGGAATCAAAAACTCGGACTTACTCGATAAAAAAGTTGTAAAACGAAACAGCGAAGCTACTCTCATAATGGATAAAGATATGAGTATAGCGGAAGAACTTTCTGAGTACCTAACCTATATATTAGGAATAAACGAAGAAAAAATTGACAAAATACTAGGTACATTTAATGATTACTCTCAAAACTCTCAAGTGGAATAATTGTTTCAGTTATGGAGCAGATAACGAGATAAACTTAAATGATAGTACGCTTACTCAAATAATCGGAACAAACGGAATGGGCAAGTCGTCCATTCCGTTGATTATTGAAGAAGCTCTCTATAATAAAAACTCCAAAGGAATTAAAAAAGCAGATATCCCTAATCGTTATGTGAATAATGGTTATGATATCTATTTGTCGTTCGAAAAAGAGGATTCTTTATATGAAATTACTATCAATAGAAAGGTAAATATAAAGGTAAAACTAGAAGAAAATGGAGTAGATATATCGAGCCATACTGCTACGAATACCTACAAAACAATTCAAGAAATTCTAGGAATTGACTTTAAAACCTTCAGCCAATTAGTTTATCAAAATACAAACAGCAGTCTGCAATTTTTAACGGCTACAGATACAAATCGCAAGAAATTCTTGATAGATTTGTTACACTTAGAAGAATACGTTAAATTGTTTGAAGTGTTTAAAGATGCTTCTAAAGATACTGCTGTACAAGTTACAACTATAGAATCAAAAATAGCTACAATCGAAAACTGGCTTTCTGAAAATAAATTGAGTGATACATCCATACTTCCTCTGTTAGAAATTAAAATTGATACGGATGAAGATGAGAAAGAATTGCGTTCTCTTACGTTAGAACTTCAAAATATTTCGGAAAAAAATAAGAAAATTTCAGAAAATAATAAATTTATAGAAATACTGAAAGGCATAGATATTGATGAAGCGAATAAGATATCTGCTACTCAGATTATTTCTTATGATTCTTTACAATCCGAGGCTGGTAGCCTCAAGGGAACTATAGCTAGTTCTAATGCTGTACTTAAAAAATTACAAGGATTGGCAGATAACTGCCCTACTTGTGAACAATCTATAGATGCAGAGTTTAAGCAAGACTTAATTAATGCTGAAACAGCAAGGGCAAAGGAGGCCGCAGAGAAACTAGAAAATGAAATTAATCCAGAAATTGAAAGAATTAAAATCAACAATGCAGACTATGAGCGCAAAGCAAATATTCAAAGCAATTGGGAAAGGACTTTTAAATCTATTGACAGGAATCTTCAGACGACTCAAGTGGATAGGGAAGAGCTTGATAGAAGCATACTTGGAATTCA